>Ga0247844_1002367_pt1 | contig 30996 bp, 35 predicted proteins | sample LaCtaG_FD_192421 | JGI IMG/M metagenome (GOLD analysis project Ga0247844, IMG submission 192421) | Freshwater microbial communities from meromictic Lake La Cruz, Castile-La Mancha, Spain - LaCruzMarch201714.5m_1 | ecosystem: Environmental > Aquatic > Freshwater > Lake | place: Spain: Castile-La...
CCAGGTACAGGTGGTCCCGGAGATGGTACAGGTGGTCCCGGAGATGGTACAGGCCCAGTAACCCCGGTTGAACCAGTTGTTCCTGTAGAGCCTCCTGTTGTAGAGCCTCCTGTTGTAGAGCCTCCTGTTGTAGAGCCTCCTGTAGAACCACCAGTGACTCCAGAACCTCCTGTAGAACCACCAGTGACTCCAGAACCTCCTGTAGTACCAGAACCACCATATGTGGCACCTCCAATCTATGTGCCACCTATTGTGCCACCCACAGTGACACCACCACCTTTGGCACCACTACCACCCACGGAGTGGGGCAAAGTAGGCACTGTAAATCTACCAGGTTTGAACCCTGGTTGGATTACCAATGTGCCCAGACAATATCAACCACAAGGTGTTCGAAGCCAGTTTTACTGGGGACAACATCCCTATCAAACTGGTGCCACATTCAACCGGGAACTGTACCAACAGGTGCCTGCGCCAATATCACCCTGGGGATTGCAACAGATGTACAATCCTCAAACACAGAATATTCAGTCATTGCTGGCTGGAGTTCAACGAGCAGCCACTCAGGCACCATACAGTACACCACAAGCACCACGAGTTTAAGTGCTTGAAAAAGGATCAAAAACATGAATACGCTAAATATTAAATCGACAGGAGATCAACCATGAGCATGGGCAAAGGTGGCAGCACAAATGTCACAACACCACAATTAACCGACGAACAACGAGCACAAATCAAAGCGCAAAACGAGTTCTTCACTGGCACCATTGCTCCCACCTATCAAGGTGCTGTGAAAGGTGCAACTGACATCTATAATCTTGCTGCGCCGGGCGTGACCAATGCTGCTCAAAATCTAGCAGGTGCTGCAAGTCAAGCACAACAGAGCCTGGGCGAAACTGGTGAGTCTGCACTGAGAACTGGTATTTCGGGTCTGCAAAGTTTGTTCTCTCCTGAATATGCACAAGAGCAACTCAATGCGGCCATGGCGCCGGCTCAAGCACAATATCAACAAAACCTAGTGAATCAACAGGCACAGTTTGGTGGCACCGGCAACCTGGGTTCGGCACGCCAGGCTCTGGCCGAGCGTCAATTGGCTGGTCAAACACAGAGCGCACAGGCAGCAACTGCTGCCAATATCCTCAAAGACATTTCGGCTCAACGAGCCGGAGTTGGCACCACCCTGGCACAACTGGGTCAAGGCGGCATTGGTCAAAGTCTTGGCGCTGCCAAAGAAGGCATTGCAGCAGGCATGACTCCACAGCAGTTGTACAATCAATATGCATCAGTGATCTTTGGTACACCCAGTGCCAGCTATGGTCTTGGACCAACAGGTACTTCATCAAGCAGTACAAGTTACAATCTTGGTGCTAATTTTGGTATTAAGGTATAACATATGCAATTTACAATGTCACCATATTCACCTGGTGGAGGAATGTTTTCTTTTGGAGCTACTGATGCACAAGCCGAAGAAGAACGCAAGCGCAAAGAAGAAGAAGCACGCCAACAGTTATTAATTCAACAACAAGAAGCTGCAAAAACCACACCAGTAAAGCAGACAATTACAACTGATCCCGACACTGGCGAGCAAACAATGAAAATTGAAGGCCGTGTTGAGGATCTCAGTGCTGCCAATCCACGCACACCCACTGTGACAGCACCTGTGGCTCCCAGCCAAATGCCACCAGCAGTGACTTCTCCTGTGGCAACTCCCACAATCCAGGCACGGCCAATGCCACCCATGCCTGAGGCACCTGCACCTGCACCTGCACCACAGGCTGCGCCCAGTGCACCGCCTCCAGATGCTGCTGAAGTTCAGCGTCGTCAACAGATGTTTCAACAGCAGCTGGCCCAGGCACGGGCTGGAGCTCAACCCCAGGCTGCTGTTGCACCCACACCACTGCCACAACCTGGTGCCGGTGTACAAGTAGCAGGAGCACCCGGTGCTCCCATGCCCCGACTGGCACCGCCGGCCACAACACCCACTGGTCAAACACAAGTGGCTGCGCCTGCACCTGCACCCAGTTTGGCACAAGCTGGCGCACAAGCAGCAGTAACTTCTGCTCCTGCACCTGCACCTGCACCTACATTTGAATCACGCTTTACTGAAGCTTCTACTGATGCAATGAAACTATTGCAACTTGCTAATGATAGCACAATAGGTAAAGAACAACAATTAATTGCTCGCAAGCAAGCTAGCGAATTGCTAAATCGTCAAGTGGGCGAAACTCGTGGCAAAGAAGAACTAGCCAGCATGAGTGAAAACGACATTGCTCGCCTGATTAAAAGCAAAAGCGAAGAAGGTTCATGGGCCAAAATGTTGTTGTTGGGCTTTATCAGTCCTGACTTGGCCGGCAAAGAAGCTGCCAAACTGGGCTTGAATGACAAATGGGCAGTGGGCTCTTCAGATGATGGAAAATCTTTTTTGTATAAAACCCGTGACGGAATACCAATTGAAGGCTACGACAGCACCACAGGTAAAAAACTGGGTGCAAAAGAATTAATCAGTGCTGTGGGCATGACTACTGGCAGCATTGACATTGTTGGTGGAACCTATGTCAGCGACACATTGAAAGATGCAAATGGACAGCCCTTGGTTGGTCGTGTGGTGTCTAACAAGAAAACTGGTACAAGTTATATTCAAACTGATGAAGGTCGCAAGCCCATGGCTGGATTCCGACCACAAAGTAGTAGTGGTTCATTGGATGCACAACGAGTTGCACAAATACAGCGTCAGAACATTGACTTGGCCACAGATTGGGCCAAACTGCAAATGCGTGTGCAAGGTTCCGCACCAGAAGCAGCCAACAAGTTCTTGGGCGAATTCAACGCCAAGTATAGAACCAATTATCCATTGAGTTCATTGAGTGGAGCCGCACCACAAATTAGCCTGGAGTCTGGCCAGATGATCAGCCCACCGGCCGCACCAGCACAAACTGCACCTGCACAGGCAGCTCCAGCACAAACTGCACCTGCACAGGCAGCTCCAGCACAAACTGCACCTGCACAGGCAGCTCCAGCAAGAGTTACTACCCCTCCTGCAGGCACAACTACACAAAAAGTTGCAGGTGGCGGGGTTTCTACTAGCAACATTAGTCCTGCTCAATTAGAACAAAACATGGCCCTGGGAAAAACACAAGCACAAACCAACATTGAAACTAATGCTATTGTTCAGCGTGAAAAACTCAAACCAGGTGCCAAGGCCGAAGGTGAACAAGCAGCAATTGATATTAAAAATCAGGCATTTGCAGATCGCACTTATGATCTATTCAAACCAATCAATGAAGCGATATTAAAATCTACTGGATCTACCATTGGTGCTGGTGTTGATACTTTAGGTGCTGTGATTGGTAAGAGCACAGAAGGATCAAAGGCTATCAGTCGTTTGAATGTGTTGAGTTACAACATTCTTGCCAACATTCCGCGTTTCGAAGGCCCACAAAGCGATATCGATGTGCAAATGTATAAGCAGGCTGCTGGTGACTTTAACAACCGCAAACTGCCAGTTGAAGATCGATTGGCTGCATTGGATGCATTACGAACAATTTTACAGCGTTATGACAAGGCCGGTCGCAATGACTGGACATTTGGTGCAGGTGGTCAACAAGGTGGTGGAGCAGGTGCTGGCACCACATCAAGTGGTAACAAATACAAGAGAGTTCAATAATGGCTTTTATCTATGAAGTCAACGGTCAGCGTGTGGAGTTTGAAAAAGAACCCACAGAAGCAGACATTGATGAAGCAGCCCGTAGCCTAGGTGCTCCTGCTCCAGCATCTACTCCTATTAAACAACCAGATCCAAGTCTGGGCAATGTTGCCATGAATCAAGCGGCCGTTGCCGCAGTTCGCCCAGTGGCTGGTGCTGTTGCGGCTCAAGCAGGCGATGCTTATAAATTGGCAAAAATTGCCGGTCAGGTCACACCAAACATTGTGGGTGAATTCTTATCTACACCATTTAAAAGTGTCAAGGACTTGACCAGTGCATACATTGCCGGACACCCTATGGCTGGCAAGGTCTTGGACATGCCATTCAAAGCCATGCCTGGTGCTGCCTTGCGTGGTCTTGGCTCGGCCATGGCCGCACCTGAAAGTGCTTTTTTAATGCCATATCAAATGGCTGCTTATGAGCAAGAAAAGATTCGTGCCAATCCCAATGCGCCTGGTTTACAATACAATCCTTATGCACAGGTTGTTCGAGGTGAAGCTGCTACCATGGGCAAAGCTGGTCGGGCCAATCAAATGCGAGCAGTAGCAGAAATGCCATTTTTGGGTGTAAATCCTCAAGAGCGTGCTATACTAGAAGAAGATGCTAGAATGCGTCAAAACATTCGCAAGAAAGCCTATGAAAAAGTAATGGGCCCTGTAGCCCCAGGAAGTTTTTAATCTATGAACACAGCTGAACAACTCACCCAAATCTTTCGTGACAACTTTGTCACTTACTTCCGCAGCCATGTGGCACATGTGAACATCACAGGTCGCAACTTCCGTTCAGATCACAAACTGTTGCAGGGCGTGTATGAACGCCGTCAAGCCCAAATTGATAAAATTGGTGAAATCCTGCGCACCCGGAATGAATACATGCCTTGTGACTTGGCAGAAGTGATTGAACTCAGTCAAATTGACACCGGTGAACTTGCAGGTGATGCTGACTTTTTGTTGGAAATGGTACGGGATGATCTGGAACATTTGCTGAGCGAATACAAAGAGCTGATTGAAATTGCCTCAGATGAAGGCCTAGAAGAAATCTCCAATTATGCACAAGACCAAGCCTTGGATATTGAAAAATCTCTTTGGATGCTGAATTCTACTCTGGCCTAGAGTGAATGCCGTAAAACCAATCTGATCCTGTGCTCCATTTGCGTGTGCCATCCACAGTGAACAAGTGTTGTGCAGCCTGAAAGTCTGGAGTCTTTGTTTCTGCAGGCACTAGACTTTGATCATACCACAAGCATCGGTTGTTGGGTTGAATAGCAAACTGCCCATTTTCTAATCGAATAAAGTTGAAGCTTTTGTGTTCTTCTGCTTGTTCTGAGAAGCCAGTGTCCACATCCAGACCATCTGCACAAAAGTCCACAGTGAACATGTAGGTACCAAAATGCCAGGCGTGATCCTTGCCCAGGAACTTTACACCTAGATTGCGCAGGCCAATCTTTTCAATCACTGTGAAATTGTAGCCCATGCAATCCCATAACTGCAGGGTGTCAATGGGCAGGTCGCCGTGTGGCACCCGGTGCCACACATAAGCATGTATGGGCAATTTGTCATACAAGGCACCGTAAGCAGGCAACAGACTTTCAATTCTAAACACCTGTCCACGCAGAGCCTTGATACTGACCCAAACAGCAGGTTCCAATTCGCCATGACCCCGAGTAAAGTTGTACAAGAACTCACGACGCACAAAACATTTCACAGGCGGCACTGAAGCCACAATATAACTCATGTGATTTCCAATCTTTTGTAGGCCAAACTGCCGCGCACATCGTAACCCAGTCGACGATGTATGTCCAAAAATCCTGTTTGATCACGCCGCATGGTGGTTGAACACACCATGTCAATGCCCGATTCTCTTGCCCAGGTTTCCCACAACACAATCATGCCTGTGATCAGGCGTAATCTCTGTCGTACAGGCAGTGACAAGTCAACATGCGCCATTCGCACACAGATCATGGCCTCATCTGACCATGGCATTTTTTCGTTGGAGATAGCCCAGGTATAAGCCAAGATGCGCTGAGTTTCGTGTTCTTTAGCAACTTTTAACAGCTGACTACCAGGATTGTAAAATTGTTCCACGGTGGCCAGTGTGAGATTCCTGGCATACACCAAGGGATCCGGCTCAAACAGCTGATCTACTTCACATTGAAAATGACTCACAGCCATGTTCACAATGGGCTGCACATCTACACCTGTGGTTGAATGCCATGACCATGTCATCGGTAGTACTCCCGCACACGACGACCATGTTCTTGGCGTGTGATGATTTCCACATTGTGTACACTCCAGTCACCTTCAATGTCACAGCGACACATGCACAGGCTCTGGGCAGTGCGACCTCGTTGTGGCCAGTGAGGTAGCCACAGATCACGCCAGGTCTCCCAGTCAAGATGCCAGCCTTCGCCACGCAGTCTAGATGTCACACGATGATATCCAAATGCCACATACATGCGATGCAGCATGGGATCTGGTCCAGTTTTCCACTTATTTGGTTTCATGTACATACTTATAATAAATACCTCAACATAGGAATTTTTATGGCCAGACGACCACAACCCCGAACCCAGGTACATGACTTGGAAATACTTGAAGACTACTATCGCAGACATCAGGTGCCTGACGCCAATTCAGATTGCATTTTGTGGGCGGCTGCACAACATCGTCAGGGCTATGGCATGATGGGTGCCTGGCGACGCAGTGATGGTGCCAAGATCATGACCACAGTGCATAGAGTGGCTGCTAGGATTCACTGGGATCGACCTCTTTCGCCCAGAGAGTTTGTGATACACACCTGTGGCCGTGCAGGCTGTTGCAATCCCCAACATCTCACCCTGGGTGATCACTACGAAATACATCTACAGCGCCGATTGCGTCGGCGTGATCACAAATGAAACCGGCCCAGGGCCGGTTGTTGATCAGGTATCGCTGGTGCGGGTTGAAGTAGTCCAAACTTGAAAGGAACTCAAAAGTGGCCCGGCACTTTACCTACGGGTCATTGAGGGAGACTCAACCTGTCTCTGCGTTTATGGCCAACATCGCGATTGATATTGGCCACACACCAGCGATGATGTATTTATTGCCTGACAAAAAAACACCTGATTTTCCCCTCGAGAAGCTGGCATCCCTCCCATCTGGATCCCCCCACATGCCCCATGTCCCAACTGCTACATCTTACTATCAAATAGTTCCGTGAAAAATGCCATTTTACGGACTGCTTTTCTCCAGAAACTATTGACTTATTCCGTGAAATAATAAATAATAGTGAAAGGAACCAACATGACAATCAACCGCACTCGACTTGAACTTCGCTTTCAAGAAGCCACAGGATGCACCGCAGCCAAGGCTCAAAAATTCACACAACAATACATTTGGTTGTGTGCCCTACAAATGTTGCGTGATAACTTCACCAGTCAATCTGGATCCAGGTATTACATCAACCAAACTCAACTTCAAAACACTCTTGCTGATATCATGATCAAGGGCAAGCGATTCTATGTCTGGCAGACATTTCAGTCGTTTCCCGAACGCATTTTTGATATAATCTCAACTGGTAACAATTTAATCAAGGAACTAAGCATGGCACAAGCACGATACACCATGGAAGATGTGATCATGGCAGCTGGTACGCCAGAAGAACTCTGGAAAGAAATATACCCTGGACAATTCTCACAAGAAATCCTCACCAATGATTATGATATTGCACACATTGATATGAAAAGTCTTGGCAACTACATCCGATCAAATCTAGCAAATGATCGCGACAATCCCCGTGCATCACAGGCCTTGATTGAAGAATGGGATCGCAATCTCAAGCATGCACAAAAAATCTGGATGTTGGCCCAGGCTGGTGGTGGAGAGTTGTTGCAGATTCGCAATGAAAGTGCATTTGGTCGCAGATACTACAAAGGGCCCAATCTGCAGAACACACCCAAAATAGTGCGACATGCGGCGCTGGGTCGCTGTCATGAATATGATATTGAATCAAGTGTGTTTGCCTGGAAGCTCAGCTGGTTCCAACAGATCTGTGCTGTACACAACACCACAATCTCCATGCCAGCCACACTGGAATATTTGGATCACAAACAGGCCATTCGACAGCGACTGGCACAGGCTGTGTTTGATACCACACAAGACTGGGCTGTTAAACTTGTTAAAGAGTTTGTTACTGCCATTGGATTTGGTGCTCCGCTGCGTGGAGCGGGATATGTTGCTGATGGTCGATACCAAAAGCCAGCCCTGGCACAGATTATCACAGCAAAAAACCGACTGGATCGTGCCATGACCGACGCCTGGGTGCAGGAGTTTGTTCAAGAACAAAACAGCATGAATGATGCCATTGTGGCCCTGGCTCGAGTAAACATGGCAGCTGAATTAAAATCAGTGCCTGAGCTGTGGGAAAAGGGCGGCCGGAAACTCAAAGGCAATTCAGTTGTGAGTTATTTGTATCAACATGCTGAACGAGAAATCTTGGACTGGGCTGAACAGTTCTGTGAAGATCGTGAAGTGTTGCTTACTGTGCATGACTGCATCTACACACGCAGACCAGTGCAGCTGGCAGAATTTCGTGCTGGCATCAGAGCGTTTGGTGAGTTCTACCGCCTAGAACATCAGGAGCATGGTGCATATGGCTGGGAAGCGCCTGTGTTGCCCACAGATCCATTTTATGATCCGCAAGAAGCAGTGATCGCTCAACGCCATTGGCGCTGGGATTCCGCAGCCCGAACAGATCATTACACCGGTGCCGGACATGACGGCACACAGGAATATGACCCAGAACTTGATCCTTATTTTGAAACCCAGGAGGAGAATACCCATGCCACAATTCCGCTATAAAAGCACACGAACAATGACACCCAGACCCGGTGTGACCTATGCCACTGTGTACTACAAACAGTCAGCAGCCGAACATCAACGCATGCTGACCTGGTTCACAGAACGAGCACAGGAAATCATGCAGGTGTGTGGTCACACAGCCGAGATAGATGCCTGGTACAGTGCGCCATTAAAGCAGTTTCGCAAGAGTCGCCGGGGTGAATACTACAGCAGTGAAGAACTCATGACAGACATACTCACACAATTGAGTCTGGGTCGTGATTTACCAGATGCCATGTTGGGTCGTTGGAATCGCTGGTGTCAGGGCACGCCTTGGGAGATTGAAATGGTTCCCGACGCTGCGGCCGCGAATGATTTTTGGCAGATTTTTCATGAGCCTGCCACCATGTCATGAATCGGTCACGCACCTGGTCTGGCACAGCCACATCATCACACCGATGCCACTGCCAGGTGCCTGCTCGCCAGCGATACAAGGTCACTTGCATGTCAGGGCAGCAGGTTCTACTCGTTCTACACCACAGTGCGGGATGGTGATGCAGGCACGATATTCATACAAGTGATCACTGGCCCGCAGCAAGCGGTCACGCTGAACCAGCTCACGAGGAATGCGCAGCACATACACAGCAGATCGCCAGCGATGAGCACGCCGGAAATGTTCATCTATTTCTGTCACTGAGTCTGCCAGGATCAACACAGTGCGCCCTGACACTGTGCCACGGATCACATCAACCCGCAACTGGGCACTCACAGTGAGTTCACGACTGACTTCAAATTTCACATAGTCTTCGGGTGTCATTGCATAGTAATAATATTTCAATTTGGGCAGTTTCATGTGTGTATTTAACCTTATTGTTTGACTGCAACTGAAATCTCTGTTATAATTGCTACACATTGTTAAACAATAGGAGGCTTACAATGCAAACAGCACACGAAGTAGAAACACTAGATACATTAAAAAACCTAGTACAAGCGGTAAGAGAGTTGGACTTAGACAGTGACTCAAGCCGAACAGTTGAATTTGGAACAGATACATACAATTTGATTAGTTGGTTAGGAGAGAGTCTAAACAGTATTGCAAAGAATCTAGAAAAGATAGCAAACAAATAAAAAGCAAGGCCCGAAAGGGCTTTGTTCATAAAAGGAAGATGTAATGCATACAAAGTTAAACCAAGCAATGCTTGATGAAATCAAGTCTTGGTGGGAACAACAAGTAAAAAATTACCAACCTAAAGATCCCAATGACACCAGATTAGATGCTATTGCTGAACTGATGTTTTTGTTTAGCACTCAATATCTAATTATAAACTATTATTCTGAACAAGATCTTGAATCTGATTTGGCAACTCAATTTAGGTTATACAAACCTGATCAAGATGATGATTAAAACCTAAAGCCTCCAAGTTTATAGGTTTTGGCCCTGTTAACCGCAGGGCTTTTTCTTTTCCGCTAAATATCTGCATGACAACGGAATTGATTCAGAAAAAATCTAAGGTCAAGGTCTCCAGCCGTGGCGGTGCTAGAAAAGGTGCAGGCCGTCCTCCAGGCACACGCAACAAGGTCACTGTGCAGGATCTCTTGGCTGCCATTGAGACTCAGACTGGCACTGGCTATGAAGAACTCTTGGTGAGTGATTTTCTTGCTGCACGACAGGGCAATGACAATCATCTCATACACAAGTATCACAACCTCATATCAGGCAAGATCCTTTCAACCCTGGCCACTGTGGAAGTCACTGACTCACAAGACGCCCTGGCTCTCAAGCAAGCAGCATTTGCACAAGCCATAGCTCAAATCACTGGTATAGCCAACAAAGACTAAATAGTATTATGAAGAAGAATGTGAAACTCAGTGTAGGGCGTGGCGAGAAATTGTCAGTGGCCAAAGGTGCTGGTCTCACAGCCAAAGGTCGTGCCAAGTACAACAAGGCCACCGGTAGCAATCTTAAGGCACCCACTGCCACAGGACCAAGACATGAGAGTTTTTGTGCCCGTAGCCGAGGTTGGACCGGAGAACGCGGCAAGGCCGCCAGAGCAAGATGGAAGTGTTGAGATGAAAGAGAAACCAGGATTGTATGCCAACATCAGAGCCAAGCGTGAACGCATTGCGTCAGGTTCAGGTGAACGCATGAGACCCACTGGTAGCAAGGGCGCTCCCACAGCAGCGGCATTTCGTGCCAGTGCAAAGACTGCAAAAAAATCCAAATCACAAGGAAAGACAAAATGAAACCAGCAGGAACACAAACAGACCGAAACATGCAGTTTGACGGCATTGGCGATGGACCCAAGAAAGGTTCCAGCCGCTTTGCCCACAACCAATGGTCAGGACATTCAAACGATGGACGCCTGGTACAGAAACCACAAGCACCAAACCGCACAGGCAATGATGGTTCATGCGACTTGCCAAAGAATGTTGGTGCTTCAGTCACACGCGACACAGACCGCCGGCCCATGACATCACCCATGCCCCGGTTGCCTGCACAAGGCAGCACGAGAGACAACATCAACCGTGGTCAACAGTACCGTGGTGCAGGTGGTGTCATGCCTAAATCACCAGCCAATCCAGACCAGATTCGCATGGGTCAGTCAGGTGGTCCAGACTATGGTGCAGTGAAAAAAGGTTCACGACCCGATGTGGCTTCTGGTCGTAGCAACTTCAACTATGGTCCCAAGAGCCAATACTAAGGATAGAGCACAATGACTATACCTTTCATCCCACAAGGACCATCAGCTATTGTTTCGTATGCTGATGATTCAACTGATACCTCAGTAACCCTAAGCACTGCTGAATACGGCATGCCCAATGTGTTGCTGGTTGTGAATCCTGATGCGGCCAATGTGGTTGCAGTGAACTACAGTTTCAATGCACTAGACACCAATGCCTCCATACCAACTTCGGGTGCCAACGGTATAGGAACCATTATTGGTCCAGCCAGCACAGTGATGTTAAAGATTGATTCAACCTATCGCACAGGCAGTCTTTACATCAGCGCGGCAGGTGACTCAGCCACAGGCTCAGTGTTCGTAACTCCCGGAGTAATTTAATATGATTTCAACCAAAAACATGCAGAGCAAAAGCGTAAACCAAAAGCGTGGCCCCACCACAGGCAATGCAGGCACAGCCAGCAAGCGTGATCAATTCATCGCTGCCAAGAGCAAGAGCGGTTCAGAGCGCAGTGCTCTAGCTGACATGGTCACAGACGCAGTGGCGGCTCGTGGTCGTGGAATGCAAGGATTTAGAGACCGCACCGTTGAACCACTCAAGCCCCGGGTCAATGTTGGTCGTGGACCCACCAAAGGCAACCGAGCCTAAGGAATTTAGTTTCCCCCACTCCACACGCACAGGGTGTGTGGAGTATTTTGATTTGTTTAGAAAGGACAAGACATGACTGACGAAATCAACCCATGGGATGACAATCCCGCACCTGCCACAGCAAAAAAAGCCGCTGTGGCAGCCCCAAAGAAAACCCCCACACCCCAGACTCCTGCTGTGCCAGTGCCACACCTGGCCACGAGCAATGCCGAGTTTGATACCGAAGGCTTGATGACAGACTTTCCCACTGCCACGGACCTGGAACGCTTTGTGTTTGACCAAACCGGTGTGGTGCTGAACCTCAAGGGTCGTGCCAACAAGCTCAAATATCAAGTGGCCATGGATGTGCTCAACGGTGTGGAAGTTGATCCCAGATTCATTGGTGATGGCAATCCCTACCTGGACCGTGCTGACATGGTGCCAGAAGAACCCATGAAAGACCTGCCCGCAAGAGATCCTGCTATTCCTCCACTGACTGACTTACAGAATGAATTCTACACTGCATTTGTGCCACACAGTGACGAACAGTATCGTGCTCAGGGTCGACGCATGCATGTGAACTTTCGCAAGTACCGCAATGGTTGCATCACATACGAAGTGCTGGGTCCAATTGAACCCAAACCTCATGGTGAAAAGATTGACAAGTTTGGTCGCATCAGACCCGAGATCATGAAATGGGTAGATCCCAGAACCGGTGAACAGATTGTGCAGCGTGAGGATGGCACATTGACACCAGTGGGTCGCAGACTCCGCGCCATGATGCAGACATTCAAGTACAATGATTCAAATCAATGGGTCAAGTATGTGGATCGTGATTTCATCAGCCTGGATCAACGAGCAGCTGAAAACCCTTGGGATCTTGAGTCATGACCTCGGCTCCGAATCCCCACCTGCGTGATGGCATGATTCACAACGCAGTGGAAACACGGCGTGCGGATGACACCAAGATCATGCAAAAGGTCAATGCTGTGAATCGTGAAGCCTTTGTGGCTCGCATGCCAGGACAACTGGAACATGTCATGCGACTTGTCATGGAACGACTACAGTATTGTCTCAACAAGCCGCCTGGCACGGATCTCAGCGCACCTGATACTTGGCCTGCACAGCCTGGTGAATTGGCCAGTCTTGCTGCTGCACTGTGGCACCTGGAACAGGTTCGCCAGCACTGGCCCATCAACGAGGCTGGTTGATGCTGGATCCTGCCGTGCTCATGCGGCGGGCTGTGAGATATGTGTGTGATCAGCATGACCTCACACCTGCTGCACTAAAACAATTTGATCATGACACGCAGTCAACCCTGCGTGATCTCTCCATTGCTGTGAGTGAAGACATGCAGTACAATCAACTGCGTTACTTCAGACCATTTGAGCATCAATTACGGTTCTTCAACACTCGCAGTGACCGTCGAGGCATTCTTGCTGCCAACCGTATTGGTAAAACTGTGAGCACCTGTTATGAAACCGCCATGCACCTTACTGGTCAATATCCTGAGTGGTGGTCAGGTGACCGCTACGACAGACCCGTGACTGTGATGGTAGCAGGTGAAGGTTGGAGTCAGGTGGCCTTGGTACTGCAACAAGAACTGCTGGGCACACCAGATGTCAAACTGCGTGATCACATGGGCACAGGTGCCATTCCCAGGTCAGCCATTGTTCAAGACACCATGCGCAGTGATGGTGCCAACTGTATTGGTGTAGAGATCCTGCACAGTGCAGGCGGCCGCAGCTACTTGTTGTTTGCCAACTACACACAGGAAGTGCGTCAGTTACAGGGTTTCAAATTGGACCTTGCTGTGTTTGACGAGCAGCCACCAGATGACTTCTTTTCAGAAATAGTCACACGCACTGCCACCACACAGGGCCGGATCCTGTGCAGTTTCACACCACTCAAAGGTCTCAATGGCCTTGTCAGCAAGTTCTGGAACCGTGAACAAGGTTATGACTATGTGCGTGTGAGCTGGGATGATGTGCCTGAATATGATCTCTGGGGCGAACCATTCCTGCTGCGATCCACACGCGAACAACTCAGCAGAGATTACCTGCCACACGAACGCGATGCTCGTATGCAAGGCAAACCTGTCATGGGCCGAGGTGCTGTGTTTCAGCTGCGTGACTGGCCCACATATCGGACTGGTGACATTCCATTCCAAGAAATGCGCAACATCCAGCGTGTGATTGCTCTTGACCTGGGCTTGGTCAACGACAAAACAGTGATCAGTCTCATGTACTGGGATCCATATGAACGGTCAGCCTGGCTGCATCGACAAATAGTGGTGCAGGGTGTGGAAGAAGCTGTGCCCACACAGTACATCAATCACTTGCTGCGACCCGAAGTGCATGGCACACCCATTGTGCTGCCAGCTGATGCTTCCACGCCGGGACGCTACACCATGAGCAGCACCAGTATTAGAGAATTGTTTGAACAGTACGAACTCAATGTGATCGCAGGTGCCATCATGAACCCACCAGACCCACAAGGGCGCACCACCAATCACAAAAGTTATGGCATCAACCAAATGCGACAGATGTTGGAAGTGGGCAGTCTCATGATCAATGAAAACTGTGTGGAGTTCTTGCGTGAAGCACAGAACTACTTTGTGGACACTCAAGGTCGCTTTAGTGATCCAGACGACTGCATTGACTCAGCACGATACGCCTTGTTGGCCTGTTTGCAGGGCATTGCTGAACCCTGGGACAATCTCTCTCCACGACAGCGCATGGCAGCACAACGCGATCAAGTCTACAGAACTAGAGATGAGACCAATTTGCCTGCCTGGAAGAAATCATATAATCCTGCTGCTTGAAATTAATATAAATAAGTGTAATGCAAAAGAACTGCACATCATGACACCATTAAGACAACTTTACAGCCACCTGGTGGCAGAACACGCTGCTGGCCACTCAGGTGAATTGGTCACTGAATTTTCAGACAAAGGCACCCAGCACTCATACATTGAGTTCTACGAAGGATATTTTGAACCACATCGTGCTGTCAGCAGCATACTGGAAATTGGTGTCATGACCGGAGCCAGTCAGCTGTTGTGGCAGCAGTACTTTGACAGTGTCACACTCACTGGCATTGACCTACGCCAGGGTTTCAATAAGTCGCTGCCATTTCAATCTCAACTCACTCACACTGTGTGGCACTGGGGTGTGGATTCAACCGACGCCTGGGCAGTGCCTGATCTGGATCAGCATCAGTTTGTGATTGATGATGGTGCGCATGATCTCACATCACAGATCTGCACCTTGAAAAACTACTGGAAGTTTGTGAAACCTGGTGGCACTTATTTCATAGAAGACATTGAAAACAATGACAACACCCAGGCCCTGCGTGAATTCATCAGCAGCTGGTGCCAGGAACCACACCGTGTGGACTACTATCGCGGATATACGCATCGTGTTGATGATAGAATACTAGCCGTGACTCGGGGAACCCTATGAAAAATTATGTAGTATGGACCAACTGTGACATCACAGAACAACAACCACAACACGGCATTGAAGCTGCTGGCAAGCCTGGTGTGCGTGCCAGCTATCAACGCATGTTTGAAGCCAGTGTGGCCAGTGCCAGAAAGTTTCTGCGCGGTTCATGGCAAGGCATTGAATTTGGTGGCACATTTGCAAGCCGAGTAGAAATGTTTCAAGCCAACTGGCAACGCATCCATGCCTTGTGGCATCAAGAACCCTGCAACATCTTGTACCTGGATTCAGATGCAATCTTTGTTCGACCTGTGGAAATGTTTGGACGCTGGCCAGAGTATCGATTGTTCAATTGGACCACACCTGCCCAGCATGCTGAGTTTCCCGACTACTTCAATGCTGCTGTGCGGTACCATCCGCACAGCATGAGTGAAACTGTGTGGGAACTGGGTGATCAAATGGCACAGAACTGGGATTTGACCATATGGGACCAAGAGCAGATTATCTTTAACCGAATGTTTTGGAGTCAAGGTTTGACCTGGGAAGATGCACATCATCCTGAACTGAACTGGCAAGCCCCCACAGGCCTTCATCTGCCTGAACTGGCACAACACGCACAGTTCAACACCTTGCCCATTGAACATGCCAGGATTATTCACTATCATGGCACACGATCACACACACGCGGTGAGTTCCTGGCTGGAATGTTCAATCTGATCACAGGAGCCCTGGAACATGAGCAGCCTGCTGATACAACGCGGTGAGTTTCTTGCTGCTGTGGGCGAAAATGCCACGGCACTGTGTCCTGACCATGCACAGTCATTTGCCATCACAGCCATGCTCCTGGATCTTGATCCCACAGTGTATGAGATTCCAGATTCTGAACCCCCTGTGGCATGTCAAGCCTGTTTTATGATACATCGAGATCAGCCTGGGGTTTGAGCCTGGCTTTGCTGGTGCTTTTTGCTCAATCGCTAAATAATACATCCTAGGAAAATTCCAACAATGCTAGATATTAAAAATATTCCAGTCAATGAAATCAATCAGAATCGCAAAATCAATGCCAACTTTGTGAGAATGAAGAATCTCATGGATGTCAAAATGGCCAGTTATCTGCGTTATCTTGGCACCAAGAATGCTGTGAATCGAGCCAGTGACTATCACTACCTGTGTCTTGCTGTGACAGACTCCACAGCACCGGTGAATGGCATTGATTACATTCACCCTTCAGTAAAACCTGTGGTAGATTATGCCACAGCAGTGATCACTAAGGGCCTGGCGCCCAATGGTGAAGTCAGTTTTGAATTTGTGGCTGATGGCACCGAAGATGAAGCAGCAGCGCACCAGGCCACCAACATGGTGAGCCATGTCATAAACGAAATGAATGATCCGCACTTTATTCTAGAACGCTGGGTCATGGATGCCAACATGCACAAAAATGGCATGATGATGATCATGCCGGTGCGTGAACAAGTCATACGCTATGTGGAAACTTCTGGCACACAAGATGAGCTCCGGGCATTTGAGCAACAGGCAGCAGATTCTGGACTCACAGCACTGAGACAGACTCGCAGACGCACCGGAGTTAGAATGCCAGCAGTCATGGCCGAAGTTCAACAGTTGCTGGGTGATCAAGAACAGACTCAGATGCAGGGCCAGGTGGATGCCCTGCTGGAGGGTCTGGGATCAGATGACATGGACCTGGAAGCCATGCAACAGGAACAACAGGCTCAGAGTGTTCAGGGTCAACAAGACATCCTGACCGAAGCTGTGAATCGCAACACCATTTACACAGCCCGGTACAAACTCACTGGCTACAATATAAAAATCAAATTCAATCCCATTGCACAGCATTTTTGGATTTGTGACCCCACTGTGCCAGAAATGAAAGACCAACCTTTCTGTGGCTACTATGACCCCATGACCATACAAGAAGCCACAGAACTGTATCCCGACATTGACCTGCCGGCTTTTGAACGCTTTGCTGAATACAACATGAACGGTGCATATCAGGCAGGTTCAGTGTTGAACAACCTAGCCATTCATGCCAGAGATTCAGTGCCTGTCATGGGCATACCAGTGAGTTCGGCTGCGTCAGCAGATCCTGATTCACGCCAGATCTCCATTGTTACTGTATGGAACCGCTACGACATTGACGGCGACGGTGAACTGGAACTGGTAGAACTGATCTATTCAGGATCATACATCATATCAGCCCGTGAAGTTGAATTCATTCCTGTGGCTAACATGTGTCCCAAGCCACTACCTGGCAACTTCTATGGCATGAGCATTGCTGAGAGTGTGATTCCCATGCAGGAATACAACACCTCAGCTGCCCGAGCCGAAATACAACTGGGTTTGCTCACAGCCACTCCGCGTATTGGTGTCAAACCAGATCGTCTAGACTTTGAAATGCTGCAAGATGGTGAGTCAGCCATATTCATTCTTGATTCAAAATTTGATCCTGCCAAGGACATCTATCAGTTGCCTCCTCCCTCGGGCAATCTGCAGTTCCTGGAAGTGGCCATGAATCGTATCCAACAAGATACCATGGCCATGGTGGGCATGACCACGCCGAGTGATGTGTTTAATCCTGAAGTTATGGCACCTGGCAACTCAGGTATCAAACTTCAAATGGCTCTTACACCCAATCAGATCATTCAAGACAACACAGTGCGCAATGCCGCTGATGGATTGAAAGAAGCCATTTGGTTGGTGTGGCGTACCCTGATTCAATATGGTGATGATTATGGTGTGAAGAAAATGGCTGCCAAGTATCACCCTGATCGCAAGCCAGAGTTCCTGGACTACCTGGCCTGGGATGACATGAACTTCTGTGATCGCAAACACATTCAAACCGAACTGGCTCTGGGCATGATGAGTCAGGAAAATGCCCTGGGTCGCCTGCAGATCATTCAGAAGTGTCAGACCGATCTCTATCAGGCCACACAAGCCATGGTGCAAGCCGGCACGCTCACACCAGAAATCTATGTCAAAATCAAGAAACCCTTTGCTGACACCCTGTATGTGCTGGGCGTGAAAGAAGCAGACACCTACTTGCCCAGCGATGATGAAGTTCGGGCCATGATTGAAGCAGGACAAAAAGCTCAAGGCAACCGAGAACCCTCACCTGAAGACAAACAACGCCTCAGCGTGGCTGATCTCAATGCCACCAAAGCAGCACAGATCAAGGCTGAAATGGAAGGCCTTGATGCTGAATCACAACTGGACTACATGGCCATGGCATCAGGCAATCCCAAGGTGTACAGTTGAATTGAATTTTAAGGACCAGAAATGATCAGCGAAGAAGCCATTGAGGCCTACAACACACGCCTCACAGTTGATGCCAGCAACATCAAAAAGTTGACACCTGCTCAACGAGACACAGTTAAAAACTACGGCAGCCAAGCAGAAGCACTGCTGAAAAACCGTGACCTTGCTCAATTTGTGCATCATTTCAAATTTGAAGTCACAGATGCCCTGGCCAATCTGACTGGACACAGTGTAGATGACAATGCTGCTAGAATTGCCCTGGCCAACAACCTGGCTGGAATAGAAGGTTTTGTCACCAGCCTCAAGAGAGCTGTGTATCACCGCAACAGAATTGCGGCTTATGAGCAACAACCAGAACAATAAACACCAGTTTACTGGTTCAATCGCTAAATAATCAACACAGAGTAACCCCAGGGCCTCTGTAACAATTTAGGAAATAACATGATGACAACGATCACGCCTAATGCCCCCCAGGGCACGGCCAATGATTCACCAGCAGTGCCCAGTCTGGATGATATAGCAAGCAAAATGGCCGCAATGCGTAACCAGGTGCCAGCTACCAACAACACTGCGACAGGTACCGTGGAGAGTGAGGCAGATGCCACAGTCCCTGTAACACCCGATGGTGAGGTGTTAGAAGATGAATCCGGTTTTGCACCGGATAGTGATGCAGCCGCTGAAGAAGACACCACCCAGGAACAACCTGTAAGTGAGTCAGACACAGACAGTACCAGCGATGAATTAATTGACTTTATTGAATTTGCGGACTCAAACCCCAATGCCAAATTCAAGTTTACCAGAAATGGCAAAGAAGTTGTAATCGACGCTAAAAAGGCAGCAGCTATCCTGGGACAAGGCGGTGCCATACACGAAGATGCACGCCAGTTAAAGGTAGAACGCAGCGAATTTGATGAGTATGTCAAAGAAACGCGGGCACGCCAAGAAGGCTTGACTCTTGCCATGGAGTTTACGGTACAACCGCAACTGCAAAAAGCATATGATGAGATAGTGAAAACACAGGGTTACCAAACTGTGTTCCAACAGCAACTTGCTGCTGTGCAAGATCCCGGCCAACGAGTCAGGATTGAAGCCAGCATGCGGCAGAATGAACAATACATTCAGCAGCAACAGGCCATGATTGGACAGTTAAAACCCGCAGTGGATCAGTTTCGACAGATACGCAGTCAGCAGGTGCAGGAAGTTTTGCAAAACAATCGCCGCCAGTTCAAAGACAAGGAGTTGAAAAACGAATATGTGTACAATGAACTACGCGACAAGGTTTCAAAACTGTGGCCACAAGCTCAGGCCGAGATCATTCCGGGCATTCCCAACATTGACCTGATATCATCAGATGAAAACTTGTTGAGCCTGGTTAGAGACGGATTGAAATACCGTAGCAAACCCAGCACTCGACAAGCAGGTTCCAGCATAGCTGCCTTGACCAGTCGTCGAGGTAACACTCAAGGTGGACGCAACAGCGATGGTGACATTGCAAAACTTCGTGAACAAGCCAAGACCGGTGATATAAAAGCCGGTGACAACCTTTTGATGCAGCGACTCACACAGATTCGCTCAGCACGAGGTGGTAGATAATAGCCTAATATTCAAGGAGAATTAAAATGGCAGAAATTACAACCAGTCAAATTGGTAATGGTACCACAGCATATGGCTCGGATATCGTTGTCAAAGACCTGGACCTAGATGTGTCCAACCGTGTCAAAGATGATACACCTGTGTTAAACATGTGTATGAGCAAAAAGCGCAAAGTCAACTCAACACTGCCACTGTGGACAGATGACATCTATCGCTTGCCTTCTGCACAGGCCGTGCAAGAAGGTGCTGCTGTTTCTTCAAGCAATGCTGCAAGCAACAGCCGTTACAACCTGGGCAACTACACTCAGATCTTCCAAACCACAATCGCTGCTTCAGGCACAGCTCGTGCTGTGATGCAGGCTGGTGGTGACCCACAAGCATATCAAGAAGTCAAACAGCTGATCGAACTCATGTTTGATGTGGAACAACAACTTGTGCGTGCCGACCAAATTGGTACACAGTATGCTGGTCAGAGCGGTACAGCCATCACCAACCCTGGCACTAGCCAGACAGGTGGTCGTCGCATGGGCAGCTTGAATTCATTTGCTGGTAGCCACAGTTTTAACCCAACCAATGCTGGCGCAGCCAACATCACCACAAGCACCAACAACGCCAGCACTGACTCAGCGACGGCCAATGTGGGTAACTTGAACATTCAGGCCAATGGTACACAGTTCTACACAGGAACATTTACCAACCAGGTGTTCCAGCCTGTGATTTACAAGCAATTGGTCACAACTGCTGAACAGCGTTACAATGCCAAGATCCGTACCATGGTTGTTCCCACAAGCCTGCGTACCATGATCTCGGACAACATTGTGAACTCAAACACCAGCATCAACCGTCGTAATGTCGAGCGTGGCGACACAATCCAGACTTATGAAGGCGACTTCAATTACACATATGAAATCTATGATTCATGGATCATGGACCAGTCTGGCGTAAGCGATCAGATCTACTTCTTGAATGAAGATGTGTTGCAGTGGGGTAGCCTGCGTGATCTAGGACCCAACAACGAAGTGTTCAGCAATGCCGATGCATCGCTAGATCAGTTCTTGATGGAAGGTACCCTGATTGTTCGCAACCCAGCCGGCGTTGGTGTGTTACACAACATTTCAACAACTGGTGCAGCAGTGACTGCTCCACGCACAAGTACTTTTGTACAGCGTGTGAACTCTGGCGCTGGTTCTACATACGCATAATTTGTAGAATTTGCTGTCAACACCAAAAGGGGCCTTGGCCCCTTTTCTCATGGAGTTATCCCGCCAAATCACTGGTATCACTAAATACACGATGAATGATGATATTAACCAACCCGAATACCTAGACGACACAGACCCAGAGCGCAACTTGAATTACTGGCGCCAGGATCATGGTGGTGTTGTCACAACACACAATGGTGTGGCTGATCAGTTGTTGAAAAACAACAATTTGTATAGAAAATTAAAAGGTGACTGGTCAAGAACTGACTGGAGTGCCAGCAACAACATCCGGACCACTACTGGTCGCGAAGACGGCAAATTTTACATTCGTCGCGAGCAAATGAATGCCGAAGCAGTGGCACGCCGCTGTGCTGAATATCGTCAAGCCGCAGAAGCTGGTCACCCTGATCCACTTGCACCCCTCATGCCCGATGGTAAATTGGGCTACAAATGGATGGACTTGCCCAATGTTGTCAGCATTAGAATCAGTGATCAGTATTTTGGTGGCATGCCTTGGCAAGCAATTAAACATGATCGCACACTCAAAGCACAGTTCTATCGAGTGGTACAACAAGAATATCCTCAATATGTGTGCTATCCAGGTGGACGATTGCCTATTCCTGTGGATGTGCCATATCCTGCTCGAGCAGGAGAAAAAAAGTTTTTCAAGGGACACTAAAATATGTCATTCCAAATCCCCACAGCTGATGCCCTGGTTGAATATCTAAAAGATTTCACAGGTTCAACCAATGATGAAGAAATTAAACAATGTATCTTTTTAGCTGAGCTCAGCATGCGCAACATTGAGTTGCCGGCCCTGCGCAGCGATCCTTATGCCGTGGAAAACATTGGCATAGCTGACTCCGAGGGTTATATTGATATCCCTGCTGACATGAACAAGCCCATATTGTTCTTCAAGCAGGGCAATCCGGGTGGTCAGACTCCCAGTCCCACTGGTCCCTGGATTGTGTATGACCGCATTGGTGATCGAGACATCATCACACAGGGCATGATTGCTCAGTTGTATCTAAGCCCAGTGAATGTGCCGGCTGTGATTCGCGGCAAGTTTTCAGAAGTGTACAACAAATACCACTTCCTGCCCTGGATTGGCGAAGGCGCTGAAATCAATCTCTACTACTACAAGGCCTGGCCCTTGTTGTTTGCACCTGTGGATAACACTGTGATCTCAACCACAGGCACAGTGGGTTCAATATCAGGTGCAGGTCCTTGGACTGCCACCATCACCGGCATGAGCACCACAACAGGACTCACAGTGGGCGACACCATCACTGCCACTGCTGGCACAGGCAGTCTGGGCAGCAGCGCAGGTGTGTTCACAGTGCTGACCATACCCAGCAACACCTCAATAACATTTAGAGCCACCGGCGGCACCACACCCACAGCCGGCACAGTGACCAATGTCACACTGACCAATCAAACAGTGCAGTCAAATGCTGTGTTGCAGACCTGGAGTGAAGGCTATGTGTATGGCAGCCTGCGTGAATACTACATCAAAAGACACAATGATCAAGATGCCGGAATCTACGCTGCCAAATATGACAACGCTTACAACATTGTGATGGATCAAAACAACCTGGGCAAATGGTCAGGTGGGCACACCCGATTGACTTCAGTTTGGCAGCCTAGACAGTATCGCCAGTACAATATCAAATAAGGACACGCACAATGACAACAAGTTCAACCAATTTTACTGGCCTATACAGCGGTGGTGTTACCACTCCAATTCCAAACACAGCATATGGCAATGCCAATGTGGTGTCGTTGTTGGCCGCAGGCTCAGATGGTGGCAACACAATTGGCAATATTTCAGCCACAGGCAATATCTCGGGCGCATATTTTATAGGCAATGGTTCCAGATTGTCCAATATCACCGGTGCCAATGTCACAGGCACAGTGGCCAATGCCACCTATGCAGTCACCGCAGGCACAGCAGGCACAGCAGGCACAGCAGGCACTGTGACCACTGCTGCACAACCCAACATCACTTCAGTGGGCACGCTGACCAGTGTGAGTGTGAGTGGCAATGTGACATCCAGTGGATTCTTTGTGGGTGATGGCAGTCGATTATCCAACATCTCAGCTGGCAATATCACCGGTGCATATGGCAATGCCAATGTGGTGTCGTTGTTGGCCAATTTTGGTTCAAACACTATATCAACCACGGGCAATATCACCGGTGCTTACATTCTGGGCAATGGTAGTCAATTGACTGGTCTCCCAGCCAATTATGGCAATGCCAATGTGGCAGCCAATCTAGCTGCATTTGGCAACAATCCCATATCAACCACGGGCAATGTCACAGCAGGTTATTTCATTGGTAATGGATCACAACTCACAGGCATTGCCAGCAGTTATGGCAATGCCAATGTGGCTGCTTTCTTGCCCACTTACACTGGTGCCATGACAGCCATGACAGGCAATATCACAACCACTGCCAATGTGTCTGCAAACAGTGTGTTTGGCACTGATCTGGTGAGATCAAACTATCTGGTTTCTGCTCCTTTCATGGTGGCTGGCAATGAAGTTGCTACACCTCTGGTGTCTGCCACCACAGTGAGTGTGACAGGTAATGTGAACACATTTAGAATCAGTGCAAGTGGCAATATCACAGCTGCCAATGTCATAGCCTCACACTTTGGATCAGGTGCTGGATTGAGTTCATTAACTGGTGCCAATGTCACAGGCACTGTGGCCAATGCCACCTATGCTGTGAGTGCAGGATCAGCAGGAACAGCTACTTCGGCCTTGACTGCCAATACTGTGACCGATGCTGCACAGCCCAACATCACTTCAGTGGGTATTTTAAGCAGCGTAAGTGTGAGTGGCAATATTACTTCTGGTAATATTACCTCTACCTATTATGGATCAGGTGCTGGATTGAGTTCATTAACCGGTGCCAATGTCACAGGCACAGTGGCCAATGCCACTTATGCTGTGAGTGCAGGAACAGCCACTTCGGCCTTGACTGCCAATACTGTGACCGATGCTGCACAACCCAACATCACTTCAGTGGGTATTTTGAGTAGCTTGAGTGTGAGTGGTAACACTCAGACTTCTGGCACTGCCACTGTGTATGGTGTGCTCAATGCCTATGGCAATATTCTCAGCAACAATATTCAAGCCACTGGCAATATTTCCACAACCACAGGCAACATAAGTGGCAATGTCATACGAGGCAATTATGTGTATGCTGATACCACAGCTGACATTGGTGGATTATTGACTGTGGCAGGAAACATTGATGCCATTGGCAGCACACTGCGTATTGGTGACATTTCGGCCACAGGCACAGTGCGTGGTCAGGATGCTGTGTTTCTAGGCAATGCCAATGTGATTGGTAATTTGCAGACCACGGGCAATGTCACCGGCAGCTATTTCTTGGGCAATGGTAGTCAACTCACTGGTATCAGTGGTACCTACAGCAATGCCAATGTGACCACATTATTGGCCAATTTTGGTTCAAACACCATATCAACCACGGGCAACATCACCGGTGGCAACATCTCAGGCACACACCTGGGGTCAGGTGCAGGACTTAGTTCATTAACCGGTGCCAATGTCACAGGCACTGTGGCCAATGCCACTTATGCTGTGAGTGCAGGATCGGCCACCACAGCTGCCACAGTCACAGATGCTGCACAATCCAATATTACTTCAGTGGGCACACTCAGCAGTCTCAGTGTGTCAGGCAACATCACCGGTGGCAACATTCTCAGCAGCACATTCCAGGCTGTGAATTCTGGTGGTGGCACATTGAAAAATGCATCAGGCGCAACACAAGCGTCATGGGGTGCAGGTGGCGGCGACAACTTTGCTGTGTCAGTCAGCACCAACTTGAACGGTGCCAATGCACAAATAGACATTAGCCCCACAGGTTCTGGCCATGTTCACATCAAGCCCACTGGCACTGGTGCAATAGAAATTGCACCCACCAATGTTGGCAGCATCAACAACATGGTGATAGGCAATGTGACACCAGCTGCTGTGTCAGCCACCACTGTGAGTGCAAGTGGCAACATCACCGGTGCCCTCTTCCTGGGCAATGGTTCACAACTAACTGGTATTGTCAGCAGCTATGGCAATGCCAATGTGGTGGCCAACCTGGCGGCTCTGGGATCAAATCCCATACTGAGCACAGCCAACATCACCACATCAGCCACAGCCAATGTGGGCAACTTGATCATTAGTCCTGCTGCTGCTGGTCAAGGCAGTACCATAATGAATACTGTGGGCAACATGCAGGCCAACATCAGCACCATTGGTCAGGGTAGAATTGTTGTGGGCAATGGCTGGAATGGCGACTACACATCAACCTATGATGTGGGTGGCGAATTGATTCGCGACAACAGATTTGGTGTCATGGATCTAGTGAGCCTGCCACAGACCTCAGCCATAACACGAGCCAGTTCAATTGCCGCACAGCTCAGTGTGGACATGGGCGGCTCAACCTGGACCAACAAGCGTGCCACAGGCATGCGTGTGGATGTGCAAGTGGGCAATGGCAGCATGAACAGCACCAGCTACAATCTGGTTCGTGCTGCGGCCTACAATGTCAGCATAGGCAACAATGGTGCCACCATAGGCTCAGCCAACCTGCAACTGGGTGCTGCAACAGGCATATCCAGTTCAACCAATGTGGACACCAATTCACGCCTGGGCAATGCTCTTGCTATTTTGACACTAGGTCCACTCAGTGGTGGCGTGAGCGCCATTGCCAACAACCAGGTGGGTTTCTACAGTGCCACCTCCTGGAGCGGTGTGATACCAGACAACATGTATCACTACTATGTGGCCAACACCACCAACCGCTTTGGTCTTGCCAGCTCAGGCAATGGTCGTGCTGCCACCAACTACTATGCGTTCCGCAATGATGACAATGCAGCACAGGTGCAACTGGGCAGTTTGCGCAGTTACAGTGAATTTGCATATGCTTTGTCAAGTTCCAGTGGTGCGCTGACTGTGGACAAACTCAATGGACAATTCCAAGTACTCACAACAACGGAAGCTATCACCTCAGTAACTTACAGTAACTTTGTGACTTCTGCCAGCGATGGCGTCAACACAGACGAGCAAGGTGACACAGTCACACTGGTGGTGATACAGGATGCCACAGGGCGAGCCATTACCATGCCATCAGGAGCCACTTACAAGTATGCCAATGGTGCCAACACAGTGAGTTCCACTGCCAGCTCCATCTCCATGATATCAATCACGGCCATAAGAATTAGTGGTACCACCACTTATCTTACTTCTATTTCACCCACATTCACATGAGTCTAGGCGCCGCAAGAACAGCTCAACAAGCCGCATGGCGCAGTTATGCTGCGGCCAATGCTCGTCGCACAGGCACTGCCAGCACCAATGCCAGCATCACCTACACTGCTGGTGGCGCTGTCACCAGCACAGCACAATACAAGTTTGGCACTGCCAGCGAGTATGTGGCCACTTCTTCTGATGAAATTGCCACCACAGCTGGCTCACCCAGTTACATGAATTTTGGCACAGGTGAATTCACCATTGAAATGTGGATCTATATTCCCACAGTGGGATCTGGGCACTCAGCCAGTTGCGATGTGATGTCAAACGACACCTCAGGTGGATTTGGTTTCCGTCTTGCTCAAAGCTACAACACCAACAGTCTCAACACTGCCAATGCTCGTTTTCTCAACATCTTTGCTCGCCAACAAGCAGACTTGGATTACTGGGATCTGGGCACAACATGGCCAGCTGCTGCCTGGAATTTTGTGGTGATTCAACGCAAGGGCACTGACATGTGCTTGTGGGTCAATGGTGTGCTACAGACTCGTTCTGGATCTGGTGGTGGCACAAGAAACTTTGCATCTGGTACCAGTATTCTCATTGGCACAGCAGATGGCTCAAATGGTGTGGGTCCAGCCTACATTGATGAGTTGTGTGTGAGCAACACCTATCGCTACACAGACACCACTGCTGCCATACCTGTGCCCACAGCGGCTTTTACCCTGGACAGCTATACCTCACAATTGTTGCACATGGATGGCGCTGATGGAGGCACCACATTTGTCAATGAAACTAGTTAAGGATCCAAGATGTTTTACAGATTACAAGTAGGCACACTGCAGGGCGAGAGTCGTGGATATCAGTGGCTTGATCTTGATCAGATGTTGTTTGTTGACATCATTTGTGGCGCAAGACCCGTCGCGGATCAAGAGGCACAGTCAAGAGATTCCACCGCAGTTGACACCGCAGGATTGAATCGCGTCATGCACTATCTGGCTGTGTGGAATCATGCAACCAACGCCTGGCAAACAGATCTTGATGTGACCCAGGCTGATTCAGCCTGGCAGTCAGGCACTTATTCACAGGAGCAACCAGGAGCTTAAATGGCACAAATAAAATCAAGTTTTGAAGAAGTAAGAATTCCATTTGCCAAGATGTCATTCACTCCAGATGTGCCCAGCACAGCACTCAGCGCCAATGAGTACAATGATGGCATCAATGTGGAAACAGATGTGCGTGGTATTCGCAGCATGGCCGGGGATGAGTGGATCCTGGATTCTATTCCTGGTACTCCAACCTTTGTCACAGGTGGTTTTAGATTGGGTGGTGAATTTTGGTTTGTGGTTGCCACCACTGCCACTGACAGCACACCTGGTCGATTGTACGCCAGCAATGGTGACACCACATGGTACAACATAACTCCCACAGATGGCAGTTTTGATTCATCAGCCTATGCACAAAACACCAACATCACCGAGGCCTGGAACGGCACAGTGTTGTTTTTAAACGACGAACACAATCCTCCCATGTTCTGGCCAGATCAACCAGGCGCTGTGTTGGTAAGTTATTCAAACCAGGTTCCACTGGATATCTTTGACATACAACCAGCAGGTGCCACACAAAAATTAGTGACATTCAATGATGTTCAAGCCACTGCGCCATTTGCTGTGGGCAGTTATGTACAAATTGCAGATGTATTGCCAAGATACTACAATGGTACCTGGTTGGTCACTGCCTGTACCACAGACGATGTCACAATTCAAAACAATGTGGGCGATGCCTACAGCAGTGGTGGCACAGTTGCTCCTGCTTATACCTGGAACTACAATCCTGATTGGGTCAGTGTGTATGCCAAGTTCATGCGACTGTACAACACACCCAATGTGGGTTCAATTCTCATAGCTGGTAACCTCACAGCCACTCCAGTGTCTGATCCTGCCACCACTGAACTGTATCCAGTCACTGTGCAGTGGAGTCAGGCATTTGGATTGAATCAAGCGCCCACAACCTGGACTCCCACTGTGACCAATGTGGCCAACCAGTTGGAAGTTCCGCTGCGTGGACCTGCCTTGGATGGATTTCCCTGCAATGGACAATTCTTCCTGTGCAGTTACTGGGACACAGTGGTGTTTTCACCCATTAACTATTCAACAACTTCGGCACCTATCCTGGGTGTGCGCCAGTTCAACCAGGGCCGTGGATTGCTCAGTTCCAACTGCTGGGCCAACACAGACAAAACAGTGTATGGCATTGATGCTCGAGATGTATGGGTGTTTGATGGTCAAGACTTTCAGGGGCTGGGCAATCAGCGTGTAAAGAACTGGTTGTTTGATCAATTGGATCCTGTGAATTATGATCGTGTGTTCATGGAAGTAAACAGCCAACGCTCACAAGTGGAAATTTACTATCCAGACGCAGAGTCTGTCGACGGAGTGCCCAACAAGATGTTGAGCTATCGTTATGATATTGACTGCTGGAATGCACCAAGAGACATTGATGATGCCACATTTTCATGTGAAGCACCAGTTTTTGGCAACTACAGTGATTCAGCACTGCCTGAGTGGTCACCACTGTTGAGTTCAAGAACTGTGGTGTATGCTCGTGGTGTAAACAACAGTTACTTGACACAGAAAGATCAAGGCTTTAGTCGAGCCAATGGTGATGCTATTCAGAGCCGTTTTCGCAGAGACAACATCAAGTTGTTGAAAGATTATTCTGGCAAACTCATGGTACATCGTATATTACCCGAAGTTGTAAACCTTGGTGCTATTCAGAATCAAAACAATGAAATACCCATTACTCCTGGACCAGGATCTATCGATGTCACTGTGGAAGGCGCCAATTCAGTGGGTAGTGCTCCAGCAGTGGTCACTCCTGTGACCATGGATGTGGCCACTGACAACCCCTGGTGTCAGATAAATCAAAATGCACACCGTGTGAACACAATTGAATTGTCCAATTTGTCCAACTCCACTGTTTGGATGTGTTCAGCTACCACATGGCAATTCACACAAGTCGAGGATGATCGTTAATGGCCAAGTTTCCAGTTGAAAACAGTGACTCCGAAGGTGTAGTTGATGCTGTAAACTACTTGTTGAGTGGGCCATCAGGTCTTGGTCAGAACTTTCAAGGCTTCAGTGCATATCTTCCAAGTTATCTAAGACCTTCTGGCAGACAACCCTGGGATTTGCCTATTGACACCACCCTGGATCCCAGTTTGTATTTGTCATTGCCCATTACCAACATTGTGATTGATGGCGGCAATCCCAGTTCATTCTTGACAGTGAGTTTCACAGCTGCCTATGCCAATCCACCATTTGCATATGGTGACCGATTGGACATTGCAGGAGTTGTAGAAACAGGCACAGATGAGACCTTGAACAACACTGGGTTTGTGGTGTACAGTTGCACCAACACCACTGTGACAGTGGGTTACAATGGTCAATTTCCTGAATTCACCTGGAACACCTATGTCAGCGGTGGCACTATTGGTCGTGATTACATGAATTATCCCAATGACACTGACTGCAATGGTCGAGTCACTGTGCAAGGTTCCACCACACAGGTGTTTGTGTCAGCGCAGATCAATCTGGATTGGCAATACAATTGTGTGGTTGCAGGTGACTATGATGTTGTGGTTAAAATTTTGAGACTCAAAGGTTTTCCATCAGACACACCGGGCAGCAATGATTTTTTATTTGCTGACACTGTGTTGGTAAGTGAAAAAACTTTTGTAAGAACAGCCACAGTGGGCGCAGGCACAGACAGTATAGAAGCTATTTTTACCACTGTGTTGGATGGTCCTGACCTAGCATTTGGCTATTACTGGTATATTTTATCTGTTGCATATGATGTCACCAGCACAGCATCAGTGTATGATACCACTGTGGGCCGAGTCACCACTGGTCTGCGCAGTCTCACTGCTCAAGTTATTAAACAATAAGCGGTAAACCCACCGCATTTTGAGGTATCGATAAATATTAATATGGCCACAACTCCTTCAAAACTACCAGCAGCTAAAACTCCTACTGCTACCAAGACACTGGCTCAGGCAAAAGCCGAAGCTGCTGCTGCCAAGGCAGCACAGGACAAAGCAATTGCAGCTCAAGTGGCTGCTGCTGCCGCGGCCAAGGCCAAACAACAGGCTGAAATAGCTGCTGCCAAGAAAGCAGCTGATCAGAAAGCTGCCTTGGAAAAAGACCTACTGGCCAAGATCAACTCAGCCACCAGCAAAACACAGCTGGACATGTTTCTCAAACAGGCCAGTGATGCTGGCATCACTGTTCCTGCTGCCACTGTTAAATCAGCCACTGCTGCCATGGAACGGGTGGCTGCTGAGAAGGCCACTGCTGAGAAGGCCATTGCTGACAAATATGCTG
>Ga0247844_1002368_pt1 | contig 30984 bp, 28 predicted proteins | sample LaCtaG_FD_192421 | JGI IMG/M metagenome (GOLD analysis project Ga0247844, IMG submission 192421) | Freshwater microbial communities from meromictic Lake La Cruz, Castile-La Mancha, Spain - LaCruzMarch201714.5m_1 | ecosystem: Environmental > Aquatic > Freshwater > Lake | place: Spain: Castile-La...
AAGGATGTTTTTCATCAATGGGAACATAAAGAGCAGTCCCATAGACTTCGCTTGTTGATGTATGGATGACATGCTCCACTTTATTTTTTAAAGCTGCCTGACAAATATTAATGGTGCCACCCACATTGGTTTCTAAATAACTATTGGGTGCCACATAGGAATAGGGAATAGCAATGAGGGCTGCCAAATGAAAAATGACTTCTACGTTCGTTGCAAGTTCCTGGCAAAAATAGGGATCTCTAATATCCCCAGAAATAATTTCCATATCATTTTTATAGGGACTTTTTTCTAACCATCCCCAGGAATTAAAAGAATTGTATTGAACAAGAGCTTTTACTTTATGTCCTTTTTGAACGCACATTTCTGCAAGGTGTGAACCAATGAACCCATCGGCACCAGTTACGAGAATTTTTTTCAATGGATCTCCTTGGTTGGTTGGGGAGCAGCTTGCGTCCTCTGAAAAAGAATAGAGTTAAATTTTTTTTTAAGAAAATGTTTTAAAACCATTAGTTTTTTATAGTAGGGAAAAATAGCGGGATAGATAATAAAATTGAGTTTTGATCTGAGATCAGTTTTGTAAAAAAAATGTGATTTTGGTTTTTGTAACATCAATGCTTCAAATTCTTCAGAAGACATTTCTAATTTTTTTATGACATAGTCATAATCTTTTTTTAATAAATCTTCTGGATAGGGAGGTTTTTTTAATTCGAGTAGAGCTTCTTCTCTAGTCATTATTCCACTATTAATGAGAGTAGCAAAATGAGCTTTTCTTTTATCTACGTTAAATTTTCTTGGAAGGATGTAGCCTTGATAAAATCTTGTAAAAACTGATTCATAATGTTTGCCGCCGTAGTCCTGCCAACGCAATTCATCAATGAGAATTTTTTTTGCTTTATTTTTATCGTAATCAACAAAATTAAGAGGTGAGAAGGATTCTATGCCATCAATTTTTTCGTATTGTTGGTGGAGTTTATCTCCCATAGTTGGAAAAGTTTTTATGGTAGATTTTCCAAATTTATTATGAATATCAGTTAAATTTATAAGATCATTTTTGTTAAATCGCCAATCTAAGGGTAGTATTTGCTCTGTAGCTCGATTAGTTCCCATAAGAACATGTTTAATATTATTAGCTTTTGCCACTTTATAAATGAGTGCACTGATAGCATGATCTGTGAGAACTTCAATATCAAGAACTGAAGATTTAAAGTAGGAAATTTGTAAATCTTTAAATTCCTCCCAATCAATCACATGAGTTTGGAAATCAATACTTAATCTTTTAATAATATTATTTATATTTTTTACCGCTTCTAAGGAATTCCAACCATTATCAAGATGTATAGCAAGTGGTCTTAATCCAAATTCTTTTACAACTAAATAGGCAAGATAACTGCTATCAACGCCACCAGATAAACCAATGACACAATCATATTGGGAGCCTGTCCCTTCACGTTTGATTTTTAAAATTTCAGCATCGAGCAGGGATTGCCTGAGGTGTAAAGGGGGGAGTTTATATTTTTTTACATAATCAAATTGTCTACAATGATGACAAACCCCCTGACTATCGAAATTAATTCGTCTGTCAGTAGTATCCATGACGCATCTTGAGCAAATTTGAAAATCATTTTTTTCCATATTCAATATACTAGGGGAAAAAACTGGCGAAAACAATCTGGCAAGATTAGTTAAATTTAAAGTCTATAAATTTCATTAAAGAGGTATTGGTAAAACACCTCTATTCTATGATGTTTTCTTACAAAATGAGAGGCTGCAACCCCCATTTTTAGGGAATTATCAAGATCTAACAGAAGTTTTTCAACTGCTTGGCACAAATCATGAATTTCAGGTTTTATTTTTATGCCAAATTCAGGTTTTACAATATCCTTTGTTTCTCCAACATCAGTGGCAATGATGGCACATGATGATGACATGGCCTCTAGTAGAGATTGGCTGGGGTAGTTTTCAATTTTTTGGAGTGATAAAAAAATGAGAGTTTCACTTAGGATGAGTTCTGGATTTTTAAGAAATCCCATGAAGATACTTCCATGTAGGATATAGGGATTTAATTTTACTCGCATCATCTCTTCTAATGATCCTGAGCCAATTATTTGAAAAGTGAGGTGTGGAAATTTTGATAAAATAAGTGGAATAGAGGGTAATAATAATTCTTCGATTCCCTTATCTTTTTCAAACCTGCTAATAAAGGCAATTTGTCTTTTTTTAGTTTTAGTAAAACATTTTGTGTGATCAATGAAACTGCATGGAGCAAAAAAGATAGACTGAGAGGGAAGTATGTTTTGACTTTTAACATAGGACCATAGGGTTTTACTTAAACAATCAATTTGCATATTGGGGATTAGTTGAAGTAGTGGTTTTGTACTTAGAATTTGCTCTGGAACTGCACTTGCTACAAAAGAATAAATATTTTTTTTCCCTCGTATAAATTTATGGAAGAGGAGGCTTGAAGTAGTTACAAAGTGTACAATTTCAAAGCTAGTTCTTATTTGAAAGATGAGTTTGAAAATCAAGCCAATATAGTCGATGTAGCGAAATATAAATTCACTATTGGTATTTTTTGATTTAGGAATTGCCGTACCAAAGGGAATAATTTTTATATTTTTAAAATGTGTCTGACAAATTGCCTGAGATCTACTAACAAAAAGTGTAATGGTCTGTGATTCATAGGGATTTTTATCAAGATATAAAAATAAATTGGAAAATCTTTTTTCAACCCCACCAACACCTCTACTAACTAAAAGAAAAGCAATGTTTTTCATATATTTTTTGAAAAGAGTTCTTTAATATCCTGAGCGTCTGGATAATTAATGAGTACTGCATTTTGGCTTCCTACATAGACAAATAATGATCCAGCTGAAACTGCCGAAGCGCCACTTTCATAAAAAGCCTCTGCTAGATTTTCATAGGAATGACAACCTCCAAGAGCTACCACAGGAATTCTTACTAATTCGGTTATGTTTTTTATAAGCTGTTGATCGTAACCACTTTTAGTGCCGTCTCTATCGATTGATTGAATGATCAATTCACCAACGCCAAGTTTTTCCATTTTTATTGCTAAATTTATAGGATTTTGTTGGGTTTTTTGAGTTCCATTATTGGTAAATACTTCGTATTGATTATTGGCATCGTATTTAATATCTAAACAAACTGTAATTGTGGAACTGCCAAAAGTTGCAACAGCTTGCTTTAAAAAAGAGTCATTAAAGATGGCCTGGGAATTTAGGACAACTTTTTCTGCTCCACATTTTAAGATTTGTTTGATTTCTTCAATATTAGAGATACCCCCACCTACAGCAAAGGGCATGTAGGCTTCATCTCCAATTTTTGTTAATAATTCTAGGGAGGGAATTCTTTTTTCCTTACTTGCATCAATATCTAGAAAAACTAATTCATCTGCACAGAGCTCGTTGAAAAGTTTAACAGCATTAATGGGATCTCCCACATAACTTGGATTTTTAAAGTTTTTGGTTTTTACAAGTCCATTATTTTTTAAAAGTAATGTGGGAATAATTCGAGGTCTAATCATGATTTTATATCCAAAAAATTTTTTAAGATTTTTAGTCCTGAGTTATGACTTTTTTCAGGATGAAATTGAACGCCCAAAATATTATTTTTTCCAATTATTGAGGAATAGGTTGTACCGTACTTTGTAGTAGCAATAGTTTCATCTTCGAAGGTTGTGGTGACAAAATAATTATGAACAAAGTAGAAAGTATCTTCAATAGAAATTTCATGAATGAGAGGATGAACTTTTAGACTTAGGATACTGTTCCACCCCATTTGTGGAAGCGAGAGTTTTCTTGGAATAATATCAGGATTAAATTTTTGTGTTTTTCCTTTTATAAATCCGAGACCTTCCACGTCTCCTTCCTCGCTATATTCGGTTAGTAATTGCATACCAAGACAGATACCTAAAATGGGAATTTTTTTTTCAATAATACATTCTTCAAGATGTTTGATCCAATCTTTGGCGATCAGATTTTTCATTCCTTGGGCAAAATGCCCGACCCCAGGTAGAATAATTTTAGTACATGATTTTAGATTACTTGGTTCTGAAAGAATTTTAATTTCACTGCTACCAATTCTTAGGAGGGATTTTTCAACGGATCTGATATTACCCATCTCATAGTTGATAATGCCGATCACAAATCTTCCTTTTTCAAGAACAAATTAAAAAAATAAACACTCAAATTGATTCATCTTAAAAAGAATACTCAAAGGATGAGAACATATCTATTAAATTTCTTAAATTCTCTTCAAGTCCAATTGTTCTTTTAATCTTAGTGTTTTAATATTTTAAACTATGGAGAATTTATCAAAAGAAAGATCAATAGCTGTTGTAATACCTTGTTACAATGAGGAAACCCAAATTTTGGATGTTTTAAAGGGGATTCCTTCCTTTGTCAGAAGAATTATTGTTGTTAATGATCATTCAAGTGATAGAACAAGAGAAGTTGTCCAAGCCTATATTCAAGAGAATAAAACTGAAGCCGTAGAGTTTTATAAACAACAGTCAATTCTCATAAAAAATAAATTTAATGAAGCTGACATAGTTCTTGCCCAAATAAAAGAACAGGAAAATTTAAAATTCACTCCATCTAAAATATTTAATTCTAATCCTGAAAAGGATCGAATTATTTTGATTAATCATTTAGTAAATGCGGGTGTAGGTGCTTCCATTGCCACAGGCTATAAATGGTGCTTGGATCATTCTATTGATTGCACTGCTGTTATGGCCGGAGATGGACAAATGGATCCAGCAGAACTTGAATCAATTTGTCGACCAGTGGTGGAAGAAGGAATTGATTATGTGAAAGGGAATAGATTAATTCATCGAAGTGCATGGTTAGTGGTTCCAAAGGTGAGATATTTTGGAAACTCTATACTTTCTATTCTAACAAAAATTGCTTCAGGCTATTGGCATGTTTCAGATACGCAAACAGGCTATACCGCCATTTCATTAAAAGCTTTAAAATCCATAAGAATTCATAAAATTTATAAATCCTATGGAATGCCTAATGACATGCTTGTGAAACTTAATATTGCCTTTTGCACTCTGAGAGAAGTTGAAATTAAGCCTGTCTATAGAGTAGGTGAAAAATCAAAGATGAAAATATTTAAGGTGATTCCTCGCATTTCACTTCTACTCCTTAGATTATTTATACAAAGACTTTGGATTAAATATTTTTTTAGAGACTTTCATCCACTTTTTCTTCTCTATCATTTTTCATTTATTTTAGGGGGCTTGGCTTGCTGGTACCTTGTTAAAATTTCTAATAAATTAATAAGTGGTGATTTAGTCCTTGATATTACAATGATGACTTTTTCACTATTTTTAATTATTGGGTTTCAATCATTATTTTTTGCCATGTGGATGGATATTCAAGATAATCAGCGTCTTTACTCAAGATAGTTTTGCTAAAAATTTTTCCCATTCCTTGGCAATATGTGGTCTTGAAAAATGATTTTTTTCCAGATCAAACCTAATTTTTGAGCCTTTTGAACAAATACTATATAGGTCTGAATCTTCAAGTAGCAATTTTATACATTCTGCTAATTCTAAGGAAGATAAAGGAGTAAATAATAAACCAGATTCTCTATGTTTAATATAATCGGGAATATTAGAAAGGTTAGGCATAATGCAGGGAAGCCCTTGATTCATGGCCTCTAACATGGCCTGTGGTAGTCCTTCATGCTCTGATGACATAAGAAAAATTTTTGATTCCTTAAGGTGTTTTGTCACATTTTCAGAATGTCCTTGAAAAAAAATTTGTTTTTCGAGATTTAATTCTTTGACCTTAGTGCGCAGTGTATTTAAGAGTGGCCCTTCTCCAACAATTTGTAGATTCGGTTGGAGTTGGAAATGATTTTTAAGATAAAAGAGGGCATCTATCATAAGATCAATTCTTTTCACTGAAACAAGGTTGCCCACATAAATTAGGTCAAACTTTTTTGGAGTATCTATTTCGTTAATCGGATTATTCGGAAAAATAATTTCATTATGAACAAATAGCATTTCTGTATTTCTAATTCCCTGGGAGAAAAGAAAATTTTCAGATTCCTTTCCTCTAGTAATGATTCCCTGGGCATTTTTGGCAATATAGAGTGAGAGTTTCTTTTTAAGAGCACCAATAAATTCGCTTCCAATAAGATTAATGATGAGTTTTTTTTTAAAAATTTTTGCTAGGATTAAAGCAATTAGGCCATGGGGAATTGTGTAGATGCCCATGATAAATGGAGTATTCTTTTTTTTATTGAGAATAATTATTCCTAAATAGAGTCGCCAAAGATCAAATAAAATAGGAAGTTGGAATAATCTTATTTTAGGGTTGTAATTAATAATGCGATCGTGTTTGAGAGGGGTTTTTCTAATGAGATATATCTCATTAATAGTGTCAGTTGAGAGTAGTGGAATAATTTTTGACTGAAGTTTTTTATCAGATAGGCGCGAGAAAATAAGCATGTTCGTTTTCATATTAATTCATCATTCTACAGATAGAGAAGTTAATCAAATTTTTAAATGGGGTTTCGTAAAATGAGAGCTGATATTGTTATAGTGGGGGCTGGGATTATGGGACTAACCATGGCCCTTGAATCCAAGAAGAAATTTCCTCATCTACATGTTTTAATTTTAGAGAAAGAGATTGAAGTGGCACTGCACGCCAGTGGACGTAATAGTGGAGTTTTGCATGCAGGGTTTTATTATTCGGCCGATTCTCTAAAGGCAAAATTTTGCCGCGAGGGGAATTTCTATATGAAGAAATTTTGCGAAGACGAGTCTATAAGAATTAATTCCTGTGGAAAACTGGTGGTGGTTAAAAACGAGGCAGAGTTAAAAGTTTTAGAGGAACTCTACCAAAGAGGTATTAAAAACGGCGTTACCTTAAGTTTAATTAATGAAGAGGAAGTTTCAAAAATTAATCCCTTGGTACGAACCTATAAAAAGGCCATTTATTCTTCCACCTCGGCCGTGGTTTCTCCTCGAGAAGTTACTCTTACACTAAAGAAAAAATTACAGGATCTTGGCGTTGAATTTAAGTTTAATAGTGAGGTTGAGCACCTTGATATAAAAAATAAGACAATTAAAACTTTGCAGGAGAATATTCATTATAAATATCTCATTAATTGTGCGGGGATGTATGCTGATAAAATTGCGGCCTATTTTGGTTTGGGTTTAGAGTATGTCTTAGTCCCTTTTAAGGGAATTTATCTGGGATATGATAGTGAGATCCCTAGTAAATTAAATCTAAATATTTATCCTGTACCTAATTTGCTCAACCCCTTTTTAGGAGTTCATTATACCATAAAATCCGATGGCTCCATTAAAATTGGTCCCACTGCCATTCCCTGCTTAAGTAGAGAAAACTATACTTTTTGGGGTGGTATAAAATTAAAAGAGTTTTTGGAAATTTCCTATTACTTAGGGAAAATGCTTTTGAAAAATTCCGAAAATATGAGAAGTTTGGCCTTTCAGGAAATGTTGAAATATAACAAAAAAATAATGCAATCACTCATTCAATATATGGCCCCAGAAGTTGATGTTACAAGGTTTACGAAAGTTCTTCCTCCAGGGATTCGTCCCCAATTAATAACGAGAAAGGATCTTCGTTTTGTGCAGGATTTTCAATTTAGAGAAACTGAAAATTCCCTTCATTTATTAAATGCTATAAGCCCAGCCTTTACCTGTAGTTTTGCTATTTCGAAATATCTGGTTGAAAAAATAGAATTTAAAAATGAGTTTTAGTAATTATTTAAAGAACTAATTGATAAATCTAGTCCTAATTCTAATTCAACAGAAGGATGAAATTCTAAAACTTGTCTAGATAGTTCAATGGAAGCGTGTGAGTGAGTGATGTCTCCATAGCGAAAATCTTCATAGACCAAATTGGGATTTTTAATGAGTAATTTTTTATCCTTCAGAATATGAGCGATCATTTTAAAAAGTTGATTCAGAGTTGTTTTTTTCCCAACAGCACAATTAAAAACCTGACCGCGAATAAGATCAACTTTTTCAGGATTAATAGATGCAAGTGCCGTTAAAATATTAATATCCACTACATTGCTTACATAACAAAAATCTCTACTCGTTTCACCATCTCCGAAAATGCGAATTTCTTCATTATTTACAAGTTTTTTTATCCAAAGCGGAATGACTGCAGCATAGGCACCATTAGGATTTTGCCTTGGACCAAAAACATTAAAATAACGAATGCCCGTTGTGCAGAGGCCGTAAACCTTAGAAAAAGTCTGGGCATATTCTTCAGCAATTCTTTTTGATAATCCATAGGGAGAAAGTGGTTGACCAATTTTAGTTTCAATTTTTGGCAGTGTTTGATCATCGCCATAGACAGAACTACTTGAAGCATAGATAAAAGATTTTACTTTGTTGATTCTTGAAGCATTGAGAATATTAAAAAACCCCATCACATTGGCCTCATGGGTTTTTTCTGGGAATTCAATGGAGAAGGGAACAGAACCAAGTGCGGCTTGGTGAAGTACAAAATCTATTGGTTCTTTAAAACAGGCATCACAGATTTTTGAATCGGCGAGATCACCCTCAATGAGATTAATTTTTGAAAGAAATGGTTCAATATTTTTTTTAAAGCCTGTGGAGAAATTATCTACGATTGTTACTTTTTGATTATATTGAATAAGTTTTTCAACAATATGTGAGCCGATAAATCCCGCGCCACCAGTTATTAGCCATCGATAAGTATGATTTTGAAGTTTTTGAGAGTATGTTGGTACCATTGCAATTACCTGTGAATAAAATGCTTCTAATTAATTGAAAGATAAGAACAAAATATCTCTATCTCATCTAGGCTACAAGCTTTTTTTCTTGCTGATATTATATCTTCCTGACAAATTAATTTAGTCATTATATTCTTAATCATTTTAGCTGGCGAGGACGATGGCATGGATAATTTTTATAAGCATGAAACGGCAATTATTGACTCTGGAGCAAAAATTGGAGAAGGCTCCAAGGTTTGGCATTGGGTACATATTTCTTCTGGAGCTCAAATTGGCGCAAAATGCTCTCTAGGCCAAAACGTTTTTGTGGGAAATAAGGTGACTATTGGCAATAATGTGAAAATTCAAAATAATGTCTCTGTTTATGATAATGTGACAATAGAAGATGATGTTTTTTGCGGACCGAGTATGGTTTTTACCAATGTTTATAATCCAAGATCATTTATCGAAAGAAAAAATGAATATAGAAATACTCTTATAAAAAAGGGTGCTACTCTCGGTGCAAATTGTACTATTGTCTGTGGTGTTGAAGTAGGTGAGTATGCTTTTATTGGAGCAGGTGCAGTCATTAATAAAAATGTTCCCGCCTTCGCACTCATGGTTGGAGTTCCAGCCAGACAAATTGGATGGATGAGTAAGTTTGGAGAGAAACTTCCCTTACCTTTAGAAGGGAAAGGAGAGTACTTTTGTGAAGGAACTCACACAAAGTATTCTTTAAATGGCAAAGATCTCCACGTTACTGAAAATTAAGAAGATCAATTCCCATGAAAAACATGCTTATTACCTTATTTTTTTACACGCGAGCAAAGCTTGAGGTTGAAAGCTATCGCCACTTTGCCGGCATTTTTTGGTGGGTGCTTGATCCCATAATAGGTGTTGCCGTTTATTATCTCATGCTAAAAGTTTTTCTTAATCATCAAGAGGATCATTACATTCAATTTTTATTCATTGGGATTTTTGCTTGGAAGTGGTTTGTGGAAGGAATTACCAGGTCAAGTGCTGGTATTTTAAATAATTTGACCTTAATCAAAAAAATCAGAATTCAAAAATATATTTTTCCTTTAATAGAAATCCTCAATGTGACTTGGCGATTTTTAATTATGTTTTCCATTATGCTAATAGCTCTTTATCTTTTTTGGTTTCCTTTAACAATTTATGCCTTAACTATTCCATTAATTTTACTAGCTCAATTTATTTTCATAATGGGACTTGGACTTTTTTTATCATCCTTTATTCCCATGTTTCCCGATCTTCAGTTTCTACTGGGTCATGCTCTTAGATTAGCTTTTTATCCATCCTGTATTTTATTTTCGGCCGAGAAGTTGCCTTCTCAATATCAATTTGTCCTTCATATGAACCCTATAGCAGGGCTTGTTCAGAGTTATAGACAAGTAATTCTTGCAGGAAGGGCTCCCTTGTGGGATGTGATTGGAACAGCGGCAATTGTCGGAATTTTTTTAGGTGCCCTTGGACTTTTCATCATTAATAAATATGATAAAGATTATCCAAAATTGATTTAAGGGAATTATGCTCATTGATTTAAAAGGCGTTGGGGTTTGTTACCATCGAAAAAAATCGATTTCGCAAGCTTCTAAAACAAATGTTATTAGAGAACGTCTTTTTTGGGCCTTAAAAGATATTACTTTTAGCCTAAATCAAGGAGAGATTCTTGGAGTACTAGGAAAAAATGGTGCTGGCAAAAGCACACTTCTTACTTTACTTGCCGGAATTATTGCTCCTTCTCAGGGCACTATGGTTAGTACAAAAAAAACATGTCTGCTCTCATTACAAGCTGGTTTTGAGCCCTTTTTAAATGGAAAAAAAAATATTATTATCAGTGGTTTGTTACTCGGCTTAACCTATGAGCAGGTTAAGAGTAAAATTCTAGAAATTATCGAGTTTTCTGAGTTAGGCGAGTTCATTGATGAGCCAATTGCTACATATTCAGCAGGAATGAAAGCGCGTTTAGGATTTTCTATTGCCCTTCACTTATCCCCAGATGTTATACTTATAGATGAGGTCCTAGGTGTTGGAGATCAAGAATTTCAGGATAAATCTTCAAAGGCCCTAAAAAATAAACTTAAGGGTGATATGGCCGCTGTCATTGTTTCCCATAGCAAAGAAACGATTATGGAACTTTGCCATAAATGTATTGTCATTGATAAGGGAGTGTCTGTATTTCAAGGCAAAGTGACAGAAGCATTAGCATTTTATGATGAATTATATGCTGTAAAACCTATAAAATTAGCTCAGTAGTCGATTATTAATAAGTGTTAAAAAATTATGAATATATAAAGGATTTAATTCATGAAAAAAATAGCAAATTTTGGCCTAATCGGCGCTGCAGGATATATTGCCCCTAGACATATGAAGGCCATTAGAGATTGTGGCGGAGATTTGCTAGCAGCTATTGATCCACATGATAATGTGGGAGTTTTAGATCAGTATTTTCCCTACGCTCAATTTTTTAGAAATTTTGAAAATTTTGAGAGCTATTTTGAAAAGATTATTAAACAAGGTACTAGCATGGATTATGTGAGCATTTGCTCACCCAATGCCCTTCATGAGGCTCATATTCGATTTGCCCTAAGAAATAATGCCCACGCCATTTGTGAAAAGCCTCTAGCACTAGGACGTGCTGAATTAGATGAATTGGAAAAAGCGGAAAAAGAATTCGATAGAAGAGTTTTTACAATTCTTCAATTAAGAGTTCACCCTCTAATAATGGAATTAAAAAATCAAATTTTAAGTAATCCCACAGCGCAAAAGCATGATGTCACTCTTTGCTACATTACTTCTCGAGGTCCCTGGTACCAGCAATCCTGGAAGGGAAAACAGGAACTTTCTGGTGGTTTAGTTACAAATATTGGAGTTCATTTTTTTGATATGCTTTCCTGGATTTTTGGTAAAAAAGTAAGTAATGAACTTTTTTGTTACGACGAAAAATGTGCTTCAGGCCTACTCACACTAGAAAAAGCAAATATAAAATGGTTTCTTTCCATTGATAGAGAACATTTGCCACAGTTTATTAAAGAAAAAAAACAATCTACCTATCGATCCATCAGATTAAATAATAATGAAATTGAATTTTCCGATGGTTTTACAGACCTTCATACTTCACTTTATAAACAAATCATTGAAGGCAAGGGTTTTAGTATTGATGATGCTCGAAGCGCTATTGAAATAGTAGAAGATTTAAGACATGCACCAATCACAAGCGGGGCACCTTCTACGGAAGAAATTTTATCAAAAATGGTCCTTCAGTAAAGGGCTTTTAAAGTCTTTTATCTACCCATTCCTTAGGCCAAAAACTTTTAATGTCGTAGATGACTTTTGTAGGAGCACCCATGCTTAGCGGATTAATATCTTTAAATTGATGATGTGCTACTGCAAGAATAATTGCACTATATTCCACGTTATTATTGAGTGGAACAAGGTTTCTTCCATATTCTTCTTCCACTTCCTTTGAAGAGGCATAGGGATCAGTCATACTTACCTTACAACCGTAATCTTCTAGTTCCTTTGCAAGATCAAAAACTTTTGAATTTCTAATATCAGGACAATTTTCCTTAAAGGTTGCACCAAGAATGAGAATAGGAGCATTTTTTATGGAAATATTTTTTTTAATCATTTTTTTGATAATTTGATCGGCAATATTTTTTGCCATGTTATCGTTTAGTCTTCTACCTGAAAGAATGATTTCTGGATGGTAGCCAACTTCAAGGGCGCGGTGAGTGAGATAGTAGGGATCTACGCCAATGCAATGTCCACCAACAAGTCCCGGTCTAAATGGCATAAAATTCCATTTTGTGGATGCAGCTTCTAAGACTTCTGTAGTATCTAAATCGAGCTTATCAAAAATGAGCGAGAGTTCGTTGATAAAAGCAATGTTTAGGTCTCTTTGGGCATTTTCAATAACTTTTGCAGCTTCAGCTACAGCTATGGAAGATGCACTATAGGTACCGGCAGTAATGATGGAGCTATAGAGAGCATTGATAGTGGCTGATGATGCTGAATTAGAACCACTCGTAATTTTTTTAATTTTAGTAAGTTTTCGTTCCTTATCACCTGGATTAACTCTTTCGGGAGAGTAACCACAGAAAAAATCCTTGTTATAAATCAGTTGGCTGGTTTTTTCGAGAATGGGAACACAAACTTCCTCAGTGCATCCAGGATAAACAGTGCTTTCGTAGATAACGATGTCATTTTTTTTAAGATAGCGTCCTACTAGTTCTGAAGCTTTACGAAGTGGAGTGAGATCGGGAGTATTGTGTTGATCCACGGGGGTTGGAACAGTGATTATATAAATATTACTTTCTTTTAATGTATTAGAATCATGGGAAAATTGAAGATGTTGAGAGAGTTTAAAGTCCTCAATTTCTACTTCACCTGTATGGTCATCTTGGTTTTTAAGTTCTTGAATTCTTTTAATATTGATATCAAAACCTAGAGTTTCATATTTTTTACCAAATTCAATGGCAAGAGGTAAACCTACGTATCCTAATCCAAGCACGCAGATTTTTTTATCGATTAAAAGTTGCTGATTCATTGGGCCACCCTATGGTTTTTTAATGCAATAGTTCCTCTAAATGTTATTTTTCAATAAAAGAAGTGCTTAGGCCATGAAAAATTCTTCTAAGAACAGTGATAAATTACAACATCCTGAAATTTTGATTTTTCTTTTTACTTTTTTAGCGTATTTATGGCCCTAGATTTGGTAGAGAAGTTATAGCGCCTGTTTTTTTTGATAAGGAAGGTATTATGAAAATGTTGTTAGTTTTATTATTAGTTGGAACGGTATTTAGCAATCAGCTGTTTGCTCAGGATCAATCTAAGATAATGAGAATGCGCTTGGAGGAGGATATTTTTTCCGCAGTGACACCCCTTGAGGAGTCCACTTGGAAATTAGAAGAAATGCAACAGGAATTAAAACAATTTAATTTTTCCACAAAAAGTTATGATGATTTGGATTATGTTAGTCCCAATAATGCAACTTGGGGCCCAGCATTTCATTTTTCAAGACTTTATAAACTTGCCTTAAGTTTTCATTTAAAATCCCATCCCTTTTATCAAAGTAAAACTAATCTCGAAGTTATCAGTTTGGGTGTAGATCATTGGATTTCAAAAATGTATTTAAACCACAATTGGTGGATGAATGAAATTGGCGTGCCGCTCACTGTTTATAAAATTTTTATTCTTATGGAAGACGATTTAACAGCAGCACAAAAAAGTGGTCTTCGAAAAATAATTGAAAGGTCTAAAACATTTACATCAAATAAAGGCCAAAATTTAGTTTGGTATTCAGAGCTTTTTTTTGCTTTAGGTGTTATTTCAAAGGACGATTCACTTATTAAAAAAAGCATTGAGCAAATGTTATCCACTTTACAATTAGGATTAGATCAAGGGATTCAGGTAGATTATTCTTTTTTACAACATGGAGATGTTTTTTATAACGGTGGTTATGGAACGGAGTTTGCTTTAAATATCGCTAGGTTTGCAGTTTTAGTGGATCAAACAAGATTTTCTTTTTCAGAAGCACAGCGAAAACATTTATTTCAATATGTATTAGATGGAAATGCCTGGTTACTTAGAGGTGATCAAGTAAATTATAGTTCCATGGGACGTTATTATGTGAGACCAAATTTTGCGGCTCAGTATCTTCAAAAAACCTGTCAAAAATTAAGTCTTCTCAATAATCCCCGTGCAGTAGAAGCAAAAAATTGTGCAGAAAAAATAGCAGGAAATATTCCACAAAATATTAAGCAAGGAAATAAATATTTTTGGAAGGGCGATTTTATGGTTCAGCAGGAGCCTGGTTACTCTGCATCTGTTAAAATGTTATCGAAAAGATTATTAAATGCAGATACAACTCCTAATTATGAAGGATTACTAAATGATTATATTTCTGATGGAGTAAATTATATTTTCAGAAAAGGTAATGAGTATAAAGGTATTTTTCCAGTCTTAGATTATACTCGTTTACCTGGCACTACTGAAGTTGATGAAACGCTTGTTCCTAGGGCAGATCAAAGGCTCTATGGAGTAAAAGATTTTGTTGGCGGTGTTAGTGATGGATCAGTTGGTGTTGCCGCAATGGATTTTTCCAGAGGTAAATTAGTACCTGCTCCTGATTATACTGTTCTTGCTCGTATGGATTTTTCCCAGAGTACTTTAAATGCTAAGAAATCTTGGTTTTTTAATCCTCAGGGAATGGTGGCCCTGGGAACCGGAATTAGTTATTCATCTTTAAACCCCTTAAATAAAGTAAGGACATCTATTAATCAAACATGGTCACATTCACCAATAAGTTATGGACGCGCTGGCGAGGGACTAAAAGTTTTAGATGAGGGAACTGTAACAACAAATCTATCTTGGTTTCATCAAGATGAAATTGCTTACTATAATTTAAGAGGTGATTCGATCATTACTTTGCAAAATATGGAACAAGTTGGACATTGGAAACGAATTAACGGCCAATTGACTGAATCTCCAGTCAAAGGAAAGGTTTTTAGCGCTTGGATTAATCATGGAATGGTTCCGAAGAAAGATAGTTATGCCTATTATGTCTATCCAAATATTAGTGCAGAAGACGCATCAAAAATAGATCTGAAAGGAAAAATTCAAATATTAGAAAATAGTGAAAATATCCAAAGTGTAGAATTTAGTGATTTAAAGATGATTCAAGCGGTATTTTATAATCCTGGAAAAATAAAAAGCTCTATTCTTGATATGGAATTTTCAATAGAAAAACCTGCCATTCTGAGTTTAAGAGCTTTAGATAGCAAAAGATTTAACCTTGCAGTTTCAAATCCACTACCACAGGAAGTTAAACAATATGTAATGATTTTTAAGGGCAAATTTCTTTGTGATTCCTGCATTTATCATTCAAGTAGTAATGAGACTAACCTTAGTATAAAACTTAAAAATGCTTCTAATGGCCTAGACACAACAGAAATTATATTAGAAAGGGCCAATGCTTCAATGATCATGATGAAGCCAATAGTTTCAATAAAGAAGACTTTTTTTCAATGGCTTTTCAATGGCTTTTCAAAGGATTGAAGGCAAATTATTAGTTCTCAATTGATTCAAAAATTTCTATGTAACTAGATTCGCTAGATTTATCAAAGCTTGTTTTTGTTAAACGATAAGTAGAGTCTGAAATTTTTTCAATTTGAATTGAATGTTTTTTGCGCACTTTTTTAAATAATCGGTCTGAAAAATATGTTTCTTCAAAAATAATTCTATCTGGGGTATCAAGATTAACTTTTCTGAATTGAACCCCTCTCCCATTTCGAACTTTGAAAAGCTTTCGTTCATAGGTTGCTTCCACGTTTTCTTGAGGGGAAGCTATATTCTTTGGACAGTTATAAAATGACAAAAATTGAATATCAAAGTCTCTTTTTTCGTAATTTGATTCCATTACACTTCCGTGTGCAGAGCACTTACTGAGAATTTGATTCGAAGTATTTACAAGTTTAAATTGTAGAATGTTTCTACCGTATTTATCTGTTGGAATATTGGAGAAAAACTCCTGTGCCTGTAGATTTGATAGGAATAAAAAAAAGAAAATAATGTTTAATAATGTTTTCATAATATTAATTGTAGTGAGGGTTTAAAAAAATAGGTAGCTTAAATCCAAGAAAATTAATCAAATAAAGTGGCTTTTTGTCAAAAAATGCTAAATTTGAAAATAAGTACAATTTATTGAAATAGTATTTAACTTAAATAACGTCTTTAATGTCGCTATTTGATTCGATAAAAGGTGAAAAAGCGATCACCAAATTTACAGTTACAATGGAGGTAGCTTTCTTTTTCATGATTTGAGGAAAGAAAAATTGGATCTTTTGAATAAACATACCTTCATAGTAGCAAATCACTAAAAGTCTTCAGAAAAATCAATGGCGGGAGAGCGATTCAATTTTAGTACTGAGGAATTTAGTGGGATTAATGGATCATCTATGTCGGTATTGTTTTTTCTACTTTGAATAAAGTAATCAAAGCTATGATTTTCCGGATTGTTCCAGGAAAAATATTTTTTTTCTAATGATTCTTCATATGTTCCATTAAAATGTGCAAATTGAAATAATACTAAAGTGAAAAAAATCGGTAAGTTCATTGTAAATATTACTCTACTTTTACATGGAGAGTTTATAAAACTTAATGCCATCCATTTTTTTTAAATTATTTTTTAGCATGTAATCATGGGATTTTTTGAAAGGGATATCGTTTTCATCTAGAGCACAGATATTTTTGAGGCTTAATTCTGGCGAATTTGAAGATGGATCAAAATTCCCATCATAGGTTCTATTTAGACTGATATAAGAAAATTTTGCGAGATTCATATGGAATACTTCATTTTTAATGGCCTCTTCCATTTTCCAGTTTGAATCGATGATAACCATTTTTTCTTTTTCAAAAAAATTTGCCTTAAGTTGGAATTTTTCATCATAAGAGTTTAGTGAAATTATTTCTCCAATTTGAAAAAATTCTGTTTTAAAGGGATGGAGTATTATTTCTTTTGAACCAATTACTGCAAGAGTATGTGAATAACAGGTTGCAAGTGGATTTTGAGCGAAAGAGTAGTTAGAAATAAATAGTGTGCTCAATATAAAAAAATAATAAAAAGAATTCATCGGAGTATCCTTCATTGATTGGGTCAAACGCAATCTAGTCTAGTTTTAGAATTTTTACAAGTGGAAGGTTGTATTTTTTATATTGATTAGGTGCAAAAATATATTATAAAAAAATGATATGTAGTGCCTTTTTGATAGGTTTAGTGAATTTATTACTCTCAATAGGCTGACTAGTTAAGTCCACTTCATTTGAATCTTGCAGATTAGTTTGAATTATCCGTAAAATACTAAAGAGTCTAACTTCAATGTACTAGCACCAAAGGAGGGAGCTATGCCATTTCTTAAATACCCTAATATATTTAGTGTTTTATTAATCTTTTTTTTAGCAGGTTGTTCTACAAACTTGATGAAACAAACTGAGACTGGAGTTTCAGAAAGAACCTTTGCTGGAAGTGGATCTAAAATCATCATTTTTAATCCAGGAGCAAAATCTGCTCTAAAGAAGCAAGAGGAGTTTGACGGGGAAAAGTGGGCTAGGCTTCAACCCGGTGGAAGACATGGTTTTTTATCACAAATGTATTATGCCAATTCTGATGAAGGTAGAAAATCAAATCGTGGAAATGATGTGGATGCTTGTTTTGTTGGATATGCCAAGGACGTAGAAGCATTTCTTGTTGATGATTCAAATCCTGTGGATTATTTATCGGAGAAATATAATAGCAAGCCAATTGTTAGAGTTAGTTCCGACGGAAGAATGATTGGTGTTGGTTTTGAAACTAAAAATCATAAGACAGCTGGAGAAAATGGGAAGAGGTTTTTTAGGCTAAGTAATTGTGGTGATGGAAAAAATCCTATAGGTGAAAGTAATAAAAAATTAATCTCTATGGCAGATGAAAAGGGTAATATTGTTGATTTTGAAAAAGTGGTAAATTTTCATCAAGATTCCAATAGAAATCCTGCGCAAAAAATAGATTGGACTCCCGCAGAATTAAAATCTGGTTTTGCAATAACTGATTCAGTATTAAATGGCATTGCTCCAAGTGGACGAAAATTTAAATTAAAAGGAAATTTTAATGAGGCAACAAGTGGCGATGAAACTGTTCCATGGTCAGGGATGGATGTTTCTAATTCTACTTCTGCACTAAAATTTGCTCTTGTGGTTCAAAAATATATCTATGAAGGCATGATTGATAAATCTGCTCCTGATGACAATTTTGATGCGTTTAATGATACAAAAGGAGCTGCCAGATTTTGGTGTCACATGCCATGGATGCACTCTGGTGCTGCAGGAAGAGAGGCAGTTCATGGTTTAACAAAAGAGAGAAATTTATTTAAAAGTACGATGTATCCAGATGTAATAAATAATGCGGCCTCAAACTGGGGAGTTGGCTATTTTAATAAATTTGGTTGTAAAACTTTAAATAAAATTTTTGGTTCAGAATCTAATCCAAAAGAACCTACGATTTTAACTCCTTCAAAATTATTATTTGAAGATAAAACTCTCATCACAAAAATTTTATTTACCACTGCTGATCAATCTAAAATTGGTTCTTCAACGGATTTATCTAAGGCCTTTACTTGGAAAGCAAATGTAGTTCCAGGGTCTTCGGGACAAAGAAAAATAATGGACGTAAAACACATTCAAATGGATGTTGCCATTAGAGATACATCTTTAAAAGGTATCATCCCAGGGAATAATCACTGGTTAATGTTGGCCTATTATTATGATCCAACCTACAATTATAAGCAGACAGCAAGGGACGCTGGAGATGAGACTTTAACAAGTTATTTAGATTCTATTCCAGCAGGATCCAATGGTTTTAAATATATAAGACCAGCGGGTATTCAATTAGGATTTGCTGTTAATGAGACAATTGTTTTTAAGGGCGGAAAGACCAATGGAAATGGTGGAAGATTAAATGGTCCAGCGGATAATCCTCAATCGTCTTGTTTAAGTTGTCATGGTGTGGCCGGAACTGGAAGAAGAATGTCTCCAGGAAGAATTGATGGAACATTAGCATCTGAGTCAACGCACTTAGATTTTAATCAACAACTTGCATTAGCAAAAGCTAATATTGAAACCTATATTAAAAATCTATAATGTGAATTAAGAAATGTAGGGGGTTGATTATACCCCTTACATTTTGACTAAAATCTAATCAAGTCTGTATTCCTGCCCACTTTTATTGCATCATCAACTTTTTCTTTTTTTTACCTAAGTAAATAATTTCTTTAACAAATTGACCTTAATGGGCGGGCTTTTTTCGAAAGCATTATAAAATACTCATACCATGAAAAGAAAAATAAGGTTTAGGGGTAAAAAAACCGATGGGAACTTCATGAAGAACAGTTCTTCAATTATGTTACCATGGTCAAGAATTTTTTGTTTCGCACTCATTGCGATCATGTCTGTCACTATGTCCACATCCTGTGGAAAAAAATCCTTTCAGGGATTAAAAAAATCAATTCCACCATTAAAGCCAAAAGTTGTTTTTCCTCAAGTAGAAATTTGTAGTATTGATCCAGAAAAAGAAACAGACGATCTAGTTGTCACCTTTGAAATTGATATTACTGGTAGTAACACTGGAGCAGATGGATCCGATCCCACGAGAGAGAATCGTTATGGTCAAGCAATAGCCTGGGCCAATAAAAGATTGGCTTCAGGAATTAATTTAGAACATGAAAGCTATGCCTTAATTGAATTTAGTTCCAACGGACAAATCGTCAATGGTGGCAATGTTAATCCAGACAAACCTTATATGAGTTTGCAGGAATTTAGAGATTTACTTATTGTTCAGCGAGGGGCAAGTGTTGATAACAATGGAACTCCCTATATGGCCACGATTAATAAGGCCCGAGAAATTTTAGAATTAGAAATTAAAGCTAGAATTAAAAAATTTAATGAAGAAAAATTAACTAATCCCGATGCTTTAGAAACCACCTTTCAAGCTCTAGTCATCTTTTTATCCGATGGACAACCCTGTACAGCAGAGGATGGTAGTGTTCTTGATACCTATGGCCAACCTCCTAATGAAGGGTGTCCGCAATTTGGTTCTGCCAAGGTTGGAGACATTATTCAAAAGGTAAAAGATCTTGTGGATATTTTTCCATCTGATCCTGTTTATGGGAAATGGATAAAATATATCACTCTAAATACGGGATTTTATCAACCAGCTGGAAAAGCTAATCCCTACGCCAATGAATTACTCAAAGCAATGGCCCTTGCTGGACATGGGCAGTTCTATGATTTTTCTAATGGTGGAACAATTGATTACGATCAAATTGTGAGAGTGGAAACCCGCAATATTCAGTATGGAATTCAGAACTGGGAAATCATGAATAGAAATGGATACTGGGATGAAAAGAAAACCGAAAAACTTCTGTTAGATTCGGATATGGATGGGGTGGCCGATCAGGATGAATTTCCAGCTGAATGCGTGAATAGATATTCTTGTAATGGTAGTGGAGTTCGCGATTCTATTTATTATAAATTTTTTGGAAAATCCTGTGTGACTGATCCAGGTCCAAATAATACCTTAGTTTGTCGAAAGGAGCCTGCCAATTTATGTACTGTTGGAGACAAGCCTCCAGTGGACAAAGATGGAGATCTACTAATTCGTTGTGAAGAGGATAAGCTTGGAACTAATGATGAGGAATTTGATACGGATCACGATGGGATAATTGATTTTACAGCTTTAAATAGAGATTTTTTTACCACAAATTCTCAGGATCCAGTACCTAACATGAGTCTTCAAGATCCCGATCAAGATAGTTTTAATAATATGATGGAATTAACTAAGATGTTTAGTCCTTGGACCATTAATAATCTAGATCTTCCTCCTGGATATAAACCTATTTCAAGAGAGCGGTTAAATGTTGTCTATGATCCCGTAAAAAATCAAAAATGTGAGTATTTTAAAATTCATGATTTTCCGGTTTTAAAAACTGATAAATCCGATGTGGTTCAAATCAATATTATTGATCAAGAACAGTATGGAATGGGTAAAAAATTATTGCGCACGGCCATTGTTCCCCTAGTCAATGGGGAAGTTAGTATCAAAAATTCAGATTTTAAAAGCCGAATAGTAAATCCCGATTAAAAATCTCCTAATTAAGTCAAATTTAGGTAATATTCCTTTTGCTCCTGCTAGTAGTGCTTGCTCTCTTTATGTTAGACTGAATTTAAGGACCTTCCTGGCCAAAACACCAAAAAGTTTATTTGGAGTTTATCTGGACCAAAAATAAGAAGGATTAAATTTAATGAAACCAAACAACAAACAAAAAACATTACTCTTTTGGGTCATCCTGATTTTGTCACTAGCATTTATTGCAAAGACCATTGATCAGCGCCCAGTGGATCAGCGTCAGCTTGTCTTTTCTGATTTTGTAAAAGAAATTAGAAATAAAAATGTTGAATCTGTTCAATTTCAAAAACCAGATACAATTACTGGAAAACTAAAATCAGTCTCAGATGGAAAGCCTCTAAATTTTGAATCCACTGGAAATCTTGATAACGAGTATTATATCAAAATGCTCGATGATGCTGGCATAGTGCCCAATTTTAAAAAAGAAGATAAGCAGGGATTTTTAGCTGCCCTTCTTCTTAATTGGGGACCAATGCTTTTTATTATTTTTTTATTTTATTTATTCATGCGCCAACTACAAGCTGGTGGTGGCAAGGCCATGAGTTTTGGAAAATCTCGAGCGAAAATGCTCAATGAATCAGATAAAAAAGTTGTTTTTAATGATGTGGCCGGTGTTGAAGAAGCTAAGGAAGAGCTCGTCGAAATAGTGGATTTTTTAAAGGATCCAAAAAAATACACAACTCTTGGTGGAAAAATTCCCAAGGGAGTTTTACTTGTAGGTCCTCCAGGAACGGGAAAAACATTGCTTGCTAAAGCAGTTGCCGGTGAAGCTGGAGTTCCCTTTTTTTCCATTAGTGGATCTGATTTTGTGGAAATGTTTGTGGGAGTTGGAGCTTCAAGAGTAAGGGATTTATTTGAGCAGGGAAAAAGTCATAGCCCATGTATTATTTTTATCGATGAAATAGATGCAGTTGGTAGACATAGAGGAGCTGGAATGGGTGGTGGACACGACGAGCGTGAACAAACACTCAATCAATTACTCGTGGAAATGGACGGATTTGAAGCTAATGAGGGCGTGATTTTAGTGGCGGCCACTAATAGAATTGATGTTCTTGATCCAGCATTACTTAGACCTGGGCGATTTGATCGACGGGTGATGGTTGGGCGTCCAGATGTAAGAGGTCGTTCGCAAATATTAAAAGTGCATACGAAAAAAACCCCACTTGCTGAAAATGTGGATTTAGATTTAATTGCTAGGGGAACTCCAGGATTTACGGGAGCTGATTTAGCAAATCTTGTGAATGAAGCAGCACTTCTTGCGGCACGAGATAATAAGAAAAAATTAGAAAATATTGATTTTGAAAATGCAAAAGATAAAGTGCTCATGGGTGTAGCAAGAAAATCCATGGTGATTAGTGACCAGGAAAAATTAGTGACTGCTTATCATGAAGCTGGACACGCACTTGTGGGAATGAATTTACCTGAAACCGATCCTATTCATAAGGTGACAATTATTCCAAGAGGAGGCGCACTTGGTGTAACTCAAACTCTGCCAACTGAAGACAAACTTAATATGAATAGTTTGCGCGCCAATAACTATATTGCTTTTTTAATGGGTGGAAGATGTGCTGAAGAAATTATATTTTCAGAAAAAACTAATGGTGCATCAAATGATATTGAAAGGGCCACTGACATTGCTCGTCACATGGTTTGTAACTGGGGAATGAGTAAATCAATGGGACCAATTAATTTTACACGCACTCGGTCTAATCCCTTTTCCTATGGTGGGGGAGGTGAAGCTGATAGTAGTTTTTCTGAGGAAACCTCTCGAAAAATTGATCTAGAAATTTCAGTTATCGTGAATAGAAATTATGAAGCTGCTTTAGATATTTTAAAAAATAAAAAAGATGTGCTCATTAGACTTTCTGAGGCTTTAATACTTTGGGAAACTCTTGATGCTGAACAAGTACGAAATGTGGTTGATGGCATTGATATTGGAGTTCCAAAATTAAGTGGGCCAGTGGTTGCTCCAACAACTAGTAAAACTGAAGGCACCAGTGTAAGTACTCCAAGTACTCCGCTGATGATGCCCCCAGGAAAAATTGCAACAGCCTAATAAGCCTCATCAAAATCAAGTATTACTCATTCTTAATATAACCCCCGATTCTTTTTCAGACGGGGGTTTTTATTTTAATCACCCCGAGCAAGTTGCTGATACCATTCGAAGGGCCCTTGCAGCTGGAGTTCGTGCCATAGATGTGGGCGCGCAGTCCACTGCGCCGGGAAAGACTCCTATTAGTGCAGATGAAGAAATGAAGAGGCTGGAGGATAATTTTTTTTCCCTTTTTCCAAAAGTCATTAATCCATTAGAAATTCCTAATGACTTCATTTTTTCTATAGATTCATTTCGCGTGGAAACAGTGGAGTATTTTATTTCAAAAATGAGGGAGTGGGCACTTTTTCCAAAGAATGAAATCTGGTGGAATGATGTGTCGGGACTTTATAGGTCAGCACTTCCCATCTTAGAAAAATACTCTGATTTAAAATATATTTGTTGTCACAATTTGGTGCCAGTGCGGGAGGAGACTCCTAATCATCAAAAGTTTGTGACAGACATATTAGAATTAAGTGATGTGATTAGTTTTTTTAGGTCAGCACTTGAATTTTTACCCAAAGGAAGAGTGATCTGTGATCCGGCACTTGGTTTTGCAAAATCCAGGACCCAGAATCTTAATATATTAGAAAAATTTAATGAGATAGTTACTCTACTACCTAGGGATGTTACCTGGATTGTCGCCATTTCAAGAAAATCATTTCTGCGAGATCCAGGGAGGAGCTATCAGGATCCGGGCCAGGCGGAACTTGTTAGGACACGTGAATCTGAATTTTATTGTTCATTAAAAATATTACAAAAATATTATATTAGAACTCACTCTTTTTAATAACTACTTCCAATTTAATTTAAAGTAACAGTTAGTGGCACGAGCAAGGTATGTTTTCGATTTTGTAGCAGATGATAAGTCTTTAACTTTAATTCTTAATCTAATATCAACTGATGGTTTTGTAAGATCTTTGAGGATTAATGGCTGAGCAGGATTTCCACTATCAGATGGATCAAAAAGAACATCTTCAGCAATGAGAGCATCCTGGTTATAAAATGTATTAAAGTCACCTAAAAACTTTGCAGATTCAATGGAAAATGGATATGAGCCATTTGGGCTTGAAGTTTCAAAAAGATATTGTCCAAAAACTTCTAATGATTTTTTCTTAGGAAACGTATACTTAATCCTTTGAAGATAATCTTTTTTTCTATCTTCTCTAAAACCAATGATGTGAGTGTTCTTATTTAACCAATAGGGTACCTGTGAATCTGTATCCGCTGCATAGGCATAAATTTTCATATCTTCATTCCAAATATATTTGTCTTTACCAGTTCTATTAAGGTGGTTTTTCTTCCAGTAACCTTTTCCTTTACTAAGGAATCCTCCTTTGGCTGGTCCTCTTCTGAAATTATCATCTTTCTTTGGAGCAGCAATTGGAATGATGAGTACAAATTTTGTAACAAATGTTTTAGCTCCAGTATTAGCGTCTTTAATAAATTCAAGTTGGTTGTTGTAGACGTTTCCAAAATCACCTTTTTCGTTACTACCCATTGTTAAATCACCTGGGTGGTTAAAACTTTTGGGGAATATTGTACAGGATAAAACTCCAGGAGAGTCGACAAAAGAATCGCGGTTGTTTCTGCTTTCAGCAAAAGCGCTTATATTGTAAATACATAATATGATCACCATTTTTTTTAAAGATTTCATTTTTTCTCCATAGCAAACACAATACTAACTGATTTATCGGCATTTTCGAGGATTGCTTTAAAGATTGCTTTAAAGGATATTAATACAAAGCGACTTTGTCGTAGATAATTACAAAGGGAAAATTCTGCATGCTATGAGGTTATTTAGATTTCTAGTTTTTATTTCTTTATTGAACATATCAGATCAATTTAATCAAGGACGATTTCATGATTAGAAATTCAAATTTCTATTTCTGTAAACTTTACCTAGGTAATAAATGTCTGACATAGAATCCATGTACCCTTTTGATATGATTAATAATGACATATGGCTTTTATAAATAGGTAAGTAAGTTTTTGAATCATTTAAAATTTATTTTTCAAAAAAAATCCCTTCTTGTTTTTTTATCATATGTTGTTTTTGTTATGTGTTTTTTCGTGTCTCGGTGTTATGCACAAGGCGGATGTACAGCATTGACTGCTGACGAGATAAATAAACTAGTAACGAATACGGGATTCTCAACAGAAGTGAAGGGATTAGAAATAATAAATAATAGCATTATAGTTGGAGAGAATTTTCGAAATTATACATTAGATGAAAATAATAAAGTTGAAGCTGCAATTTCAACTAATAATATGCAATTGTTTCTGTATAAATATGATATTGAAGATAAAAGGAAAAAAAGAGATAAGAAGCCAGTAAAAGAGTTATATTATTTTGATAAACAATATAAAAGAGTTGTTTATTGTGATTTTAATAATAACTTATTAAACAAGGTATCCTGTCAGGCGGCTTCTAGTAATATTTGCAAGAATTTTCAGTGCGCAAAAGAGTTTAATCAAGCTATGAAGGAAATAGAGGGTAAAGATGGATGGTTTGCAGGTAAAAATAAAAGAGGGGGTTTGTTTGGAAATAAAAATAAAATGGCAAATTCAGATGTAGATTTTAATGATCAAATTGATAGTTTGAATAAAACAGTAGGTATTCTTGATTTGGATTTTAGAAAAGCTCCTGTTCCAGTTCTTGATTTATTTGAAAATAATAATAGAAAAAAAATGGTGAAAGATTTAGATAACCCCAAAATAGATGAAAGTGATCAATTTGACAAAATTGGAGAGCTATGTGATATGACTATGATGATAATGGATGAAGCTAGTAATACTTGTGCTAATAAAACGCGTGGGAGTAAGAAGCTTCCATCTGGTGGAGTATCTCCTAATTAAGCAGACTTTATTCCAATATTTTTATCATTAACCTCTTCAATCATAGCAACAGATTTAATAATGTCTATCGATTGAGGGATGTCCATTAGTAGGAATTTTTTTCAGAAAAAAATATTCTATTACTGCTTCATCTAAATTTGAAAAAGATAAATTGTGATTGAACATCTCAAATCACAAAATTAAATTTAAATTCATTAAAAAAAAAGAGAGGGCTAAAACATTACCCTCCCCTTCATCAAATTAAAAAATGATCTATTAACTTTATTTAAGATTGAAATTTAATTTATTTCTTATATAGATAGCTTCTCTTCAGGAATACAGTGAATAATAATTTCAGCTTGATTCCCATCATTTTCAAAACCATATCCAACTATATCTACGCTACCTGCACTAGGGCCACCAGCATAAGGACCTTCTAATTTTTTATCTGAGGAAGTAGTTACTGCATAATTTGAAAGTAAACCTTCTGCGTCAAAATCTGTTTTAGCAGTAATAGCAATAGCTTCATCAGAAGCTTCTTCAGATAATGAAAAACTAGAACCACTTGCTGTTATGAAAACATCTTTTTCAATTCCGCTACTAAGAGATATTGCATTAGAGTACACCAATTCTGATCCAGCAGCACCAGGAAAACTTCTAATTTGTACTTTGCAGTCTTGAGCAAAAACACTCATGGCAACAAACATGAATCCTGAAGTTATCAAAAACATTAATTTCATAAAATTTTCCCTTAGTTAAAATTATTATAATGAAATTTAATTATAACTATTTTTTTATTTATTTGTGGCGCGAAATAATAATGAAAAAAGAAAATGAAAAAATTATATTAAAAGATGTATTTTTTATTAGCATATTTTGTATTTTGTCTAAATCTGGTGGTAACTGATCAGAAGTAAGGCCATGTTTGTTTGAAGATTTATTTTTGGCAATGGGGGCAGTAAAAGGTGCCGCGACCTAGCAATGTTATTTTAATTATTTCGGTTTTTAAACACATCTGACAAATTTTTTGATGGAAGACAAGGAGGGTTGTCTTACCTTCGCCACTTTCACCATTGGATCTTTTATAGGCTCCACCAAAAGTTACTCCTTTACTGGCAATGGCAAGTTCAATAACTTTTTTAGTTGATTGAAAAAGAGTGGGGATAAGTTTTGGATTAACATCTTTGGCGAGGGTTGTGGGAAGTAGGTGAGACCTCGCGCATATTTCATTTGCTATATAATTGCCTACACCAGCAAAATATTTTTGATTAAGAAGAAGCGCTTTGATGGGGAGATTTGGATGATTTTCTAGGGCAGTAGTTAGAGTTTGAGTAGTAAATTCTAGGCTTAGGACATCGACACCAATTTGGGAGATTTTTGCGATGGTTCGTTTTTTATCAAGGAGCGCAAAGTGGCCGAAGCGCCGTGGATCAATGTAGTGGAGTGATATATTGTTATTATAATATAATGATAAATGAATATGTTTTTGAGTGGTCTTTTGGGATGTGAGGTGCCATTGTCCGGACATTCCTAGGTGAGAAAAAAGCGTGGAATCATCAGTGAATTCAAAGAGTAGCCATTTTCCCTGGCGAGAAATTTTTTTAAGCTTAAGACCAATAAGTTTTTTAGAAAAATTTTTTTTCTCATTCGTAAAATTGGGCAAGTGAATAGAGCTTGAAACATTTTCAATAGTTTGATTTTTAAGATGGAAGAGTTCTTGGCGTATTGTTTCAACTTCGGGTAGTTCGGGCATAAACTTGTAACCTTTTGAAATTATTGATCTTTTTTGGCTAAATTTTGCCAGTCCGACTCAGACCGACTAGAATCCGACTTTTTCCTCATAAATTACCCTAATTTTAGCTTATTGAACTTTAAAATATTGCTTAAATCTGTTCTGTGATCAGCTCCATTATTAAGTTCTTTTCTAATGTGATTCATAATCAATTCAGAAACGTTTCTTTGATCGTCCTCTGTGCATTTAGAGTAGTGGTCAGCTAATTTTAAATCCTTATGCCCTGTCATCGCTAAGACAGCGTCTAGTCCTCCTCCCGCTTGTCTAGCAAGCTTGGCCATTCCAATGCTTCTTGATCCTGTTGCACATCCGGTAATAATAAATAGAGAAACCATTAATATAAAAATCATTACCTGTTTATGAGAGCAGTTAAAATTTTTCATGCGGATTCCTTTTGAGAATGATTAGTTTCTAATTTTTTAAACGCTAATGATCCAAAACCAAGATCAGGTTTTATCTCATGACCCTTGGCATCGTTCTCAGGAATTAAAACTTCGCACTTAGTTACTGTAATATTTGGTAATTCAACTTTAGGTAGATCATCAAGTTTATGAAATTTTATTTTTACAGTTTTCGTTCCAGTGGGATGTGGAACCACCATGATTGCTTCACCGACTCCGAGTCCATTTTTAAAAGCGTTAGGGTGAAAAACAAACTCTTCAACTTCGGGAACGGATAGAATAACAAATTACAAAAATAGGATATAAAATTAATCAAAAATTTAAAAACACAAATTGTCCAAAATAAGGGGGTTGACAGGTTGCAGCCAATACAGAGGTGGTACTGCTCAAGATCCTAAAGTGATCGATTATTTTAACAATTTGAGCGAAGAAGAGCGAATTAGTAAGATAAAATGGTTTTGTGACAAATAGTTTCAGTATAAAAAATTCCAAAAGTACGCAGAAGATAAAAAACTCACCATCGGCATGTGAGCATTTGTTAGGACTTTTTTGGGGGCAAGGCAACCTGCTCGCGTGGAAAAAGAAGCCAATAAAATTTGCATGTATCGCAGTTTTTAATATCCAGGGAATTATCTTGTGATTACGAAAAATGCAGTGATTAAGTCTTGGAAGAAAGCGGAATAATCTTTCTACATATAAAGTTCATTTGTAATTAGTCGATAAGTAGTCTAACAATGTCACTACGAGGCGGTTGCTTGTGGTATATAAAATATTTTTTTTGTTTATTATAATAACTTTAGACGTTTTGATTGCTAAAGAGGACATAAAGGGTATTGAGTGTCCTGATACATCAGGAATTAGCAATATCAGATTTTTAAGCCAAGTTAATAGTTACACTGCAAAAAACTGCGCAGATTTTAAAATTAAAGAATGCTCAAATTTTGATTATGCAACTTGTTTAGAACAGATGTGGATTGGTGCGACAGATGATGTGCGTTCTGTCTTTAAGTTTGTCGAATCGGCTTGTGATGCAGCAGTTAATTATTATAAAAACACGAGCTGGCAGCAAATGTGCCAAGATGGATTTGATGTATGTTTAACAGGTTCAGCGTATGTTATTTGTCCTTCGATTGCAATTACAAAAGATCTAGTCAAAAATAAAGACTTTTTGAATTTTATTAGTACGGCTGAAAGATTTGCATCAGATAGTGATTTTCGTCAATCTAAAATTGATAGTTTAAGAAAAACTATTCAAAAAATTTCAGGTGAGTTTGCTGATCTACCTAGTGAAATTAGCTCGTACTTTAATAATTTAAATTTTTATCGATTTGACTCAGGACCTGTCTTGGGTTTTATGTGTAACTTAGCTGGTAACGTAGGTTACGATGCCGTTATGATGGCCTTAACAGGTGGGGCAGGTATAACTGTTAACACACTTAAGGGAGCAAAATACTTAAATCAGTTTAGAAAATTATTAGCAATTTTAAAACGCGAGAATAAACTTTTTTCTAGAATAAAAGATAATGACGTCTGGAAAAGATTATTAGATAAAGGAAGCTATTATCCTGATACACTAATACCCCAAATATTTAAAGTTAAGGTTGGAAATATCGGAATTTTTGTGACTAATAATGCAACAAAACACATACATGAACATATAACTTCATTAGCTTTTAAAAGTAATGAATTAAGAAAAATAGCTACACAAATTAGATTAGATAGTCTTACTCTTGCAATTGAAAGAGCAGTAAAAGAGAATTCAGGTGATAAACTTTTCGAAGGCAATGGAAGTGGCAATATTATAATAGAGGGCTGGGAGTTATCTTTTTCCTCTCCACGGAACCAGGGTGAATTACCGGCACTCAAACATGCTAGAATGTTATGGGAATAGTTTATAACTATAATGAAACTACTGAATTGGAATAAATAGACTGCGAGTTACACTAATTTTTTTTCTATAGTAATTTTATAAAAATTTAAGATAAAAATTTGAACCGTAAAAAAAACTCCCAAGAAATATCGACCTGCACTCAGAAAAACTATAAGAAATGCAATTCTGACGCTAGAATATAACTCACGCCAAACCACGCCATCATCACACTTAAAAATGCAAAAGCAATCAGTGGAACAAAACGCTCAGGAGTTTCAGGAGCTTTATCTGGACTTCCCCAAAATAACTGGACACTTTCGTTTAAGCGGTTTAAGCCCTTTGGGAGGAGTCAATCGTGGAAGAAAAAGTCAAAAGAATCAAACGTCAGTTCAGCCTAGAGTTTAAAAAAGAGGCAGTTGAACTTGCTAAAAAAGTAGGTAATTCAAAGGCAGCGAGTGACCTGGGAATTAATGAATCTCAGATTAGGCAGTGGAAAAGTAAATTTAA
>Ga0247844_1002371_pt1 | contig 30966 bp, 31 predicted proteins | sample LaCtaG_FD_192421 | JGI IMG/M metagenome (GOLD analysis project Ga0247844, IMG submission 192421) | Freshwater microbial communities from meromictic Lake La Cruz, Castile-La Mancha, Spain - LaCruzMarch201714.5m_1 | ecosystem: Environmental > Aquatic > Freshwater > Lake | place: Spain: Castile-La...
ACTATCTCTTTGATATTCCATATTCACAGATCGAAGCGGTAATCCATCCCCAATCTGTAGTTCACTCACTCGTTGAATTTGTTGATGGCTCAACTATCGCTCAGGCGAGTCCGCCAAATATGAAGGGACCTATTGCTTACGCCCTGAGTTACCCAGATCGTTTAGCAAAGGCGAGCATCCCCATTGATTGGACCGCTGCATCGACCTGGAACTTTGCACCGATAGATTCAGTGAAATTTCCGGCCGTCGACCTTGCCCGTCGCTGCGGTTCACTAGGCGGGGGATTGCCTGCGATTTTCAACGCAGCAAATGAAGTTGCCGTCGCCGCCTTTCTTGATTCTCACATTGGATACTCAGCAATTATCGATACAGTCGATGCCGTGGTTCAACAACTTTCACCGTCGGCAGTCTCTTCTCTGCGCGATCTCGCCGATGTCAGTGCCATCGAAGATGATGCTCGTCGCGTAGCCCACGAAATCATTAAGAGAGCGGTTTAGACATGGAGATTTTAGGAATAGTTGCCTTTGTTGTTGCATTGCTTCTCTCTGTAATGGTTCATGAATTTGGCCACTACATCACCGCTCGAAAATTCAATATGAAAGTCACCGAATTCTTTCTTGGATTTGGAAAGCGCATCTGGTCTTTCCGCAAGGGTGAGACTGAATATGGAATCAAGGCGATTCCTGCGGGCGGCTATTGCAAAATCTCTGGAATGACTCCAGATGAAGTGATGGAGCCTGGTGAAGAGCCACGCGCCTTCTATATTGCTCGCTCATCCAAAAAACTCATCGTGCTTGGTGCAGGTTCATTTCTCCACTTCGTTTTGGGAATTCTCCTTCTCTTCACACTTCTGGCCGGAGTTGGTGTTAACTCTCTAACCTCTGTTGTTAAAGAAGTAGTTCCCGAATCTTCTGCTGTTGTGGCAGGCTTCCAACAGGGTGATGAGATTGAATCAATTAATGGGGAAGAGATCACCGATTGGGCGCGAGGAGTTGAACTGATCCGTGCATCAAATGGTGGCGAACTCACCTTTACCGTTATTCGCGACAGGCAATCTCTAGATTTACGGGCAACTCCTCGACTAACCGATGTTGGTGGCGAGCAGAGGTATGTTTTAGGAATCATTAATGAGGTCGGGACAAAGCGTTTTGGAATTCTAAAAGCTGGAAAAGAATCCTTCTCTATTACCGGATCGATGGTGGTTCAATCAGTTAAATCTCTTGCTCTCTTGCCCACAAAAATCCCAGAACTTTGGGGGCAGACATTTGGTGGCCAAGAACGCGATGTCGATGGTCTGGTTGGCGTCGTGGGAGTTGCACGTGTCTCTGGTGAGACCCTTGCAAGCGGTGATCAGAATTGGAGCCAACGCATTGGCACCTTCTTACTCATTATCGCTAGCTTAAATATCTTTGTTGGAGTCTTTAATCTTCTGCCAATCCTGCCACTCGACGGTGGTCATATGGCTGTTGCAATTGCGGATGAGATTCGCGCATTTATTGCAAGACTTCGTGGGCGCCCTCGTCCGCCCGCAATCAATGTGCAGGTGCTCACACCTATTACTGCGGTGGTCGTGATAATTCTCATCGCACTCACTCTTCTCCTACTTGTCGCCGACATAATCAATCCCATCTCGCTCAATGGCTAAAGTTGGGGCAGAATAGCGCCATGGTTGATCTCGGAATTCCTTCAGCGCCGCTTAAGACTCTTGCTCCCCGTCGAAAGACAAGACAGATGATGGTCGGCAAAGTCGGTATCGGTAGCGATCATCCGGTCAGCGTGCAATCTATGTGCACAACCTTGACTTCAGATGTCAACGCAACTCTTCAGCAGATTGCAGAGCTCACCGCTACTGGATGTCAGATTGTTCGCGTTGCAGTTCCAAGTCAGGATGATGCTGATGCACTTGCACAAATTGCAAAAAAATCTCAGATTCCAGTTATTGCAGATATTCACTTTCAACCAAAATATATCTTTGCCGCAATCGATGCTGGTTGCGCTGCAGTACGAGTAAACCCAGGCAACATTAAGCAATTCGATGACAAGGTTAAGGAAGTTGCGAAAGCAGCTGGAGATGCCGGAATTCCAATCCGAATCGGTGTAAACGCTGGCTCACTTGATCCACGCCTACTTGCAAAGTATGGAAAGGCAACTCCAGAAGCGTTAGCTGAATCAGCTCTCTGGGAGGCATCACTCTTTGAAGAGCATGGATTTAGCAACATTAAGATCTCTGTGAAGCATCACGATCCTGTAACGATGGTTAACGCATACCGAATCTTGGCATCCAAGTGCGACTACCCACTTCACCTTGGAGTGACAGAAGCTGGCCCAGCTTTCCAAGCAACAATTAAATCCGCATCAGCATTTGCGATCTTGCTGGCCGAAGGTATCGGCGACACTATTCGCGTTTCTATGTCAGCACCTCCTGCCGAAGAAGTGAAGGTCGGAATTTCAATTCTAGAATCACTTAACTTGCGCCAACGTAAACTCGAAATTGTCTCCTGTCCATCATGTGGCCGTGCCCAAGTTGATGTCTACACATTGGCGGAAAAAGTTCAGGCAGGTCTTGAGGGAATGACAGTTCCACTTCGCGTTGCAGTGATGGGTTGTGTTGTTAATGGCCCAGGTGAAGCGCGCGAAGCTGATCTCGGTGTCGCTTCCGGAAATGGAAAAGGCCAGATCTTCGTAAAGGGCGTAGTCATCAAGACAGTCCCTGAGGCTCAAATTGTTGAAACTTTAATTGAAGAAGCGATGCGTCTTGCAGAAGAGATGGAAGCAGCAGGAGTTGCAAGCGGAAAGCCTGAAGTTCTTACTCAGTAAAGGCGCAGAAAGCAGCAGGGTCTCAGGTAGGCTCGCCCCATGTTGCGAATGTCCACCCTCTTCTTGCGTACCTTGCGCGATGATCCTGCAGATGCTGAAGTTGCAAGCCATCGCCTCTTAGTTCGCGCCGGATATATTCGTCGAATCGGTGCCGGTATTTACTCATGGCTACCTCTCGGTGTGATCACGCTGCGCAATATCGAGCGCGTTATTCGCGAAGAGATGGATAAGGCGGGCTTTCAGGAAGTTCACTTCCCATCACTACTGCCACGTGAGCCTTACGAGGCAACGAATCGTTGGGAAGAGTACGGCCCATCACTTTTTCGTTTACAAGATCGTAAAGGCGCAGATTATCTCCTAGGCCCTACCCACGAAGAGATGTTTACCTTGATGGTTAAGGGCGAATACTCCTCGTATAAAGATCTTCCACTGTCGATCTATCAGATTCAAACAAAATTCCGTGATGAAGCACGTCCACGCAGTGGAATCATCCGCGGTCGTGAGTTTGTGATGAAAGATTCGTACTCTTTTGATCTTGATGATGCAGGCCTTGAAGTTTCTTATCAACAGCATCGCGATGCCTATGTTGCAACCTTTGACCGACTTGGACTTAAGTACAACATCGTGAAGGCAGTTTCCGGGGCAATGGGTGGCTCGAAATCTGAAGAATTCCTCGCGCCCTGCACTACGGGCGAAGATACTTATGTGCTCTGTCCTTCATGTGGATTTGCTGCAAACGTTGAAGCAATGGTGACAAAGGTTGATCCTGTTGATTCAACTGCAACCCCGGCACTTGAAGAGATTGATACACCAAATACTCCAACGATCGATTCACTCGTGCAGGTGCTCAATGAACGATTTGGCGGGGGATTCACTGGTGCAAGAACGCTAAAGAACGTTATGTTGATTGCAGATGGAAAGGCAGTCTCAGTACTCGTACCAGGAGATCGTGAAGTCGACCTCAAGCGATTCCAAGAAAACCTTGGTGGTATTCATGAACTTCGGACATTTGAAGAAGCAGACTTTGCAAAATTCCCTGGTCTGGTAAAGGGATACATCGGACCGCAGAATGCACAAGCACTCGGAATCACAGTTTATGCAGATCCTCGCGTTGCACCTGGAACCGCATGGGTTACTGGAGCCAATAAGAAAGATCGCCATGCGCGCAATGTTGTTAATGGTCGCGATTTCACACCGGATGCTTACGTTGAAGCTGCAGAAGTTCGTGCAGGAGATGCTTGTCCAGAGTGTGCAACAGAAGTTGTCATTGATCGGGCCATTGAAATTGGCCATATCTTCCAACTCGGACGAAAGTATGCAGAGGCGCTTTCACTCACAGTCTTAGATCAGAACGGTAAATCCCAAGTTGTGACGATGGGCTCGTACGGTATTGGCGTCACGCGCGCAGTTGCTGCAATCGCCGAGCAGACTTATGACGAGATTGGACTCAACTGGCCAGCAGAGCTAGCCCCAGCCAAGGTTCATATCGTTGCAACAGGAAAAGAAGACCTTCCTTTTGATACTGCAGAAAAGATTGCAACTGAATTAGAGGCTGCGGGCGTAAGCGTCATGCTCGATGATCGTCGTGGAACAAGCCCAGGCGTAAAGTTTAAAGATGCAGAGCTCATCGGTAATCCAGTCATTGTGGTTGTTGGTAAATCACTCGAGCAAGGAAATGTCGAAGTGCGCGTTCGTAAGAGTGGAGATAAGCAAGAAGTTGCACTAGCTTCGGCGGTCACTTCAATCTGCGCACTCGTAGCTTCGCTTTAGCGCACGTGTTTTACGACATAACTCTCACCACACTGATCTTTCTTATCTGTGCCGCATTTTGTGCCGGCCTGATTGATTCAATGGCTGGTGGCGGGGGACTGATTCAGCTTCCCGCACTTCTCATTGGTCTGCCCAAGTTTGAAACAGTTGAGGTACTGGGTACAAATAAATTGACCTCAGTTTTTGGAACTTCGGCGGCGACACTTCTCTATCGGCGAGCAATTACCTTCAATTGGAAATTACTCATCGCTATGGCTCTGCCAGCATTTATCGGATCAATAGGTGGTGCGCTTTTAGCATCATCAATACCGACAAAAGCGCTGCGGCCGATTATCGTCATTCTTCTCATTGCCGTGGTGATCTACACAGTGATGCGTCCTCAACTTGGTGCGGTGGAATCCCTCAAGCATTCACCAAAGAAGCAGATGCGCATTGGTTCCATTGCCGCCGGCGGTATCGGTTTTTATGATGGCCTTATTGGTCCTGGTACCGGATCTTTCTTAATTCTGATTCTGGTTGCAGTCTTGGGCTTCGCTTTCTTAAATGCGTCAGCGATGGCAAAAGTCATCAATCTCTGCACCAATCTAGGTGCGATTCTCGTCTTTGGCCTAGATGGTTCAATCCTTTGGAAAGTCGGCTTGGTTTTGGCGGTTGCAAATGTTGCTGGAGGTTTAATCGGTGCGACCCTTGCCATTCGAGGGGGATCAACCTTTGTTCGAAAGATATTTCTCTTTATAACTACCGCGCTGATTTTTAAGGTGGGTTTAGACACAATCACAATGTGGTGATAAATTTAGCCTTACAACTTAACAACAATCGAATAGGTAGGCTCACTAATGGCGCTTAAAGATCAGATTTCCGAACTGGTTACACCAGCAGTATCGGATCAGGGTTTCTACCTAGAAGATGTTCATGTTGCTACTCCTGGAAATCATCGCATCGTTACCTGCATAGTTGACGGAGATGTTTCACTTAATTTAGATCAAGTAACAAGCGTCTCTCGCGTTATCTCAGAACTCCTCGATGAAGCAGCCTTTATGGGCGAGACGCCATTCACTCTTGAAGTAACTTCGCCAGGCGTAGATCGCCCTCTAACCCAACCTCGTCATTTTGCAAAGAACGTTGATCGCCTCCTCAAAATTATCAAGTTTGATGGCAATGAAGTTACAGGGCGAATTCTTTCAAATACCGATCACGATGTAACTCTGACTGTTTTGATTAAGAAAGAAAGTACTGAGCAAACTGTTTTGCTGAGCGATATCAAACGAGCAGTAGTTGAAATCGAATTTAATCGAAAAGATGACAAGTAAATGCATGTTGATATGCAGGCGCTTGCAGCCCTAACTTCCGAAAAAGCTATGCCAATCGAAGCGTTGATTACCGCGATTGAACTTGGCGTACTCACCGCCTATAACGAATTGCCTGAAGCTAAGCCGCGCGCCTTCTCACGACTCAATCGTGAAACCGGCGATGTTGCAATCTTGATCCCGATCTACAACGAAGAGGGCGAGCGAGTCGCTGAAGAGGAAGATTGTCCTGATGGCTTTGCTCGCAGCGCCACTTCAGCTATTCGCCAAGTCATCAAGTTCAAGATGCGCGAGACAAACGATGCTGAAATTGTTGGTGAGTTCACAGGTTCTGTCGGAGATGTCATCTCTGGAATAGTGCAACAGGGTCGTGATCCCAAGATGATCAACGTCAATCTTGGTCGAGTTGAAGGAAGAATTCCACCTCAGGAGCAAGTTCCTGGTGAAGTCTATAAACATGGTGATCGCATCAAGTGTTTTGTTGTTGAAGTAAAGCAAGGACTTAAGGGTCCAGAGATCATGCTCTCTCGTAGCCACCCAGCGCTTGTTAAACAACTCTTCGCACTTGAAGTTCCTGAAATTCAGGATCGCATTGTTGAGATCATGGCTGTCGCGCGCGAGGCAGGACATCGCACAAAGATTGCGGTTCGTTCACATCGTGCTGGAGTATCTCCAAAAGGATCACTCATTGGTCCAATGGGTGCGCGTTCTAGAGCAGTTACAGATGAACTTCATGGGGAGAAGATAGATGTTGTTGATTGGTCAGAAGATCCTGCAGAGTTTGTAAAGCATGCGTTAGCACCGGCCAAGGTGACATCTGTTGAGATTGTTGATGAACTTTCACGATCTGCTCGTGTTGTAGTCCCTGATTATCAGCTCTCGTTAGCGATTGGAAAAGATGGGCAGAACGCCAGATTGGCGGCACGTTTGACGGGCTGGCGTATCGACATCCACCCAGACACTCCCGTTACTCCCGCATAAATTCAGGCTACGTTTAGGAATATCGACCCCTCTTGGATAGACTGCGGGGGTGGAACGAACATGCATTGCATGTCGCAAGAAATATTCTTGGGATGAGCCTGCATCGACAGACACGCTCGTTCGGGTAGTTCGGCAGGAACTGGTACTTATTCCAGACCCTGATCGAAAGTTACCGGGACGGGGAGCGTGGGTACATAGAGAATGTGTCACTCAGGCAATAGAGCGAAAGTCATTTAGGTCAGCCTTTAAAACAGCCGAAAATTTCGATCACTCACAACTACAGCAGTTCATCGCCGATGAACTTACAGAATTGGATGCGAAAGTTATGAAACTCAAATGAGCTCGTCAGAATTATGAGGTCGTTCAACTAAGGCTCGCATTCACATTCGTATGTGGGCCAAGACAGGAGAAAAGTGTCAAAGGTCCGCGTACATGAGTTGGCAAAACAACTCGGCATGGAGAGCAAGGAAGTCCTTGCAAAGCTCCAAGAAATGGGCGAATTCGTCCGCTCAGCATCATCAACGGTAGAAGCACCGGTTGTCCGTAAGTTAATTGCGCTATACCCAGATGCAAAACCAGTTGAAGAGAAGAAACCAGTCAAGAAGGCAGCTGCCAAAAAGAGCGCTGCCAAAAAGAGTGCAGAGGTTGATCCCGCACTCGCAGCAGAATTAGCAGCAGAGCTCGGTGTAGATCTTGATGCGCTTAAAGCATCTCGCGCTGCAGCAGCCGAAGCGGCAGCAACACCTGCACCACAGGTCTCTGATGAAAGCGCACCTGCAACAGATGCGCCAAAGCCAGCACCTCGTCCAGGGAATAATCCATTTTCAACAGGTGGTGCGGTTCCACGCCCTCCACGTCCTGGAAATAATCCGTTTTCTACAGGCGGTGCGGTTCCACGCCCACCTGCACGTCCGCAAGGAAGTGGCGCACCTCGTCCAGGAATGTCAGGTCCTCGTCCAGGTTCTGTCCGTCCAGGATTTGCAGCGCGTCCATCTTCTCCACGTCCTGCCGGTGCGCCAGGTTCGCAATTTCCACCACGCACTGGAACAGGTGCACCATCTTCAAGTGGTCCGTACCGTTCAAGCGGTCCAGGTTCTGCAGGAGCTGCAGGAACACCAGGTCGTGCACCAAGTGGTGCACCAGGTCGCGGTGGTCCAGGTCGCGGTGGCGCAGCAGGTGCATTTGGAAAGAATGCAAGTAAATCTTCTAAGCGCAAACCAAAATCAAGAAAAGCGTTGCGTGATGAATTCGACAATATGCAGGCACCAAAACTCGGTGGCGCAGTTATTCCTCACGGTGATGGAAAGACTCAGATCCGTATGCGCCGCGGCTCTTCTCTTGCTGACTTTGCTGAGAAGATCAATGCAGATCCAGCAGCGTTGGTTGCAGCACTCTTCCACTTAGGTGAAATGGTTACCGCAACTCAGTCAGTAGATGCAGATACCTTCGAAATTCTCGGAGCACAACTTGGCTACGTTATTCAAGTTGTTTCTCCAGAAGATGAAGATCGCGAACTCTTGCAAGATTTCGATATCGACTTGGCGCGCGAGCTTGAAGCCCTTGATCCATCAGAGCTTGTAGCCCGCCCACCTGTTGTTACGGTGATGGGTCACGTCGATCATGGTAAGACGAGTTTGCTTGATGCGATTCGAAAGACTGAAGTCTTTAAGAGCGAAGCAGGCGGAATTACTCAGCACATCGGTGCCTATCAAATTCACCATGATCACGAGGGCATCAACCGTGCGATTACCTTTATCGATACACCAGGTCACGAGGCGTTTACCGCAATGCGTGCACGTGGTGCAAAGGTCACCGATATCGCAGTATTGGTAGTTGCTGCAGATGACGGCATCATGCCTCAGACCATTGAAGCGCTCAACCATGCTCAGGCAGCCGATGTTCCAATCGTTGTTGCAGTGAACAAGATTGATAAAGAGGGTGCAAACCCAGATAAGGTCCGCCAGCAACTCACCGAGTACAACTTGGTCGCAGAAGAGTACGGTGGCGAAACAATCTTCGTAAACGTCTCAGCGAAGGCCGGACAAGGAATCGATGCACTTATCGAATCAATCCTTCTTACAGCAGATGCGGCAATCGATCTTCGCGCAATCGCAAATGATGATGCTCGCGGTGTTGCAATTGAAGCTCACCTCGATCGTGGTCGTGGCCCGGTTGCAACAGTGTTGGTACAACGCGGAACTCTTCGCGTTGGTGATGCCATCGTTGCAGGTGGATCATTTGGTCGCGTTCGTGCAATGCTCGATGAGCATGGTGAGAGCGTTGAAGAGGCAGGTCCATCACGTCCTGTTCAGGTTCTCGGATTTACATCTGTTCCGAGCGCGGGAGATACCTTCCTTGTTGCAGATGAAGATCGCACTGCACGTCAGATTGCTGAAAAACGTCAGGCTGCAGAACGTAACGCTCAACTTGCTAAGGCTCGCAAGAAGGTTTCACTTGAAGACTTCATGGAGCAATCCAAGATTTCTACACTTAACCTCATCCTCAAGGGTGACGTTTCAGGTTCGGTTGAAGCCCTCGAAGATGCACTCATGCAACTCGATGTCGGTGCAGAAGTTGATCTACGCGTAATTCACCGCGGTGTTGGTGCAATTACCAAGAGCGACATCACACTTGCTTCAGCCTCAACTGCAGTTGTGATCGGCTTTAACGTTAAGCCTGAACCACAGACTGCCATCTTTGCTGATCAAGAAGGCGTTGAAGTTCGCTTCTACTCAGTTATCTACCAGGCAATCGAAGAGATCGAACTCTCACTTAAGGGCCTCCTTAAGCCAGAGTTTGAAGAGATCGTCCTCGGTAACGCCGAAGTACGCGACATCTTCAAATCTTCTAAGGCTGGAAATATTGCTGGATCAATCGTTCTCGACGGAATCATCCGTCGTAATGCAAGTGCACGCCTGCTTCGCAATGGCGAAGTGATCGTTGCAGATCTTACGATCGATTCGCTCAAGCGCTTTAAGGATGATGCCACTGAAGTCCGTGAAGGATTTGAGTGCGGTATCGGAGTCGGTAACATCAAGGAGATGGCTATCGGCGACACAATCCAGGTCTTTGAGATGCGTGAGAAGAAGCGCGTATAACAATGGGCCAATCACACCGCGCGCAGAAGGTTTCCGACCGCATCAAAGTTGTTGTGGCTCAGCTGCTTGAGACAAAGATTAAAGATCCACGTCTTGGCTTTGTCACAGTAACTGATGCGCGAGTAACTGGTGATCTGCAGAGCGCTTCAATTTTCTACACCGTCCTTGGCGATGAAGATGCGCGTGCAGCAACTGCTGCCGCTCTCGAGAGTGCAAAGGGCGTTATTCGCTCTGCTGTGGGACGCGATCTTCAGACGCGCATTACTCCAACAATTGAATTCATCGAAGATGGGCTTCCAGAGAGCGCGAAAGCGATGGATTCACTTCTTGATCGTGTTCACGCACTGGATGCAGAAGTTGCAAAGCTTCGTATGGGAGCTACGCCAACTGCGGAAGATCCTTATAAAGCTCCACGCGTTGTTGAAGATTAGGACTCTTTTCTCACATGAGTGATGGCTTCCTGATCGTAGATAAAGAGCCAGGCATGACAAGTCACGATGTTGTTGCCATGGGCCGCAAAGCGCTGGGAACACGCAAGGTCGGACATGCAGGAACCCTTGATCCAATGGCCACAGGTGTTCTCGTCCTTGGATTTGGAAACGGTACAAGGCTTTTGCAGTACATCACCGATGGCGATAAGTCCTACACGGCGACAATAGTTCTTGGTGCATCAACTGTGACAGATGATCATGAAGGTGAAGTTCTAGTAGCTACTGATGCTCATGCAGTTGATGACGCGGAAATCAAGAGAATACTTTCAGCGATGGTCGGCACAATTTCACAACGTCCATCATCTGTCTCTGCCGTTAAAGTCGACGGTGAGCGAGCCTATGATCGAGTTCGTGCAGGAGAGGTATTTGAGCTCGCCGCACGAACCGTCACGATCTCATCACTTCAAGTTTTGGAAATACGCCACCTTGAAGCCACCACAGAAGTAGATATCGACGTCACATGTTCTGCTGGAACATTTATTCGTGCAATCGCTCGCGATCTGGGGGATGAGCTCAAGGTAGGTGGACACCTACGCGCCCTTCGCCGCACACGTGTTGCTGGATTCGCACTTGATGTCGCAACTTCTGTCGCAGACCTGAAAGCAAAGAATTTCACAGCGCTTCATCTGACCGATGTGGCTCGCCGTGCTTTTCAAGCGCGTGAGCTCACAGTTGAAGAAGTTCGTGAACTCTCCTTTGGACGTCCACTTTCTCCTTCCGTTGATGATGGGGTTGTTGCGGGAATTTCATCCGAAAACGAATTAATCGCGCTCTTAAAGAATGAGGGCGATAAGGCGAAACCGGTCGCTGTTTTTGCGGCTGCGCACTGAGTAGACAATAATGACGACCATGAGTGAGCACTCGGCCCAATTTCACGTTGTCGTGATCGGTGTATTCGATGGCGTTCATAAGGGACATCAAGAACTTCTCAACCGCGCTAAGGCAATTGCTGATGGGCGTGAAATCATCGTCCTAACTTTTGATCCTCATCCAACGACAGTATTTGCCCCTGATCGTGCGCCATTTATGCTCACAACGCTGGCTGATCGGGTAGAGCTGTTAAAGATTCACGGTGCTGATCAAGTGGCAGTTATGAAGTTCAACGAGAAGTTCGCAGCGATGTCTCCTGAAGACTTTGTTAAAGGTGTTTTAGTCGATCAACTACATGCTTCAACTGTCATTGTGGGAAAGAACTTTACTTATGGTCATAAAGCAGCTGGAAATGTGGATTCACTCATTAAGTCAGCACTGATACATAACTTCACTGTGGATGCACAAGAACTGAACAGCGATAACGGAGAAGTTATTTCATCCTCTCGTATTCGCACCTTGGTCAGCGAAGGCAATGTTGAAGATGCACGCTTGCTATTAGGAAGACCACATCGACTTGATGGTGTAGTTGTTCATGGCGAAAAACGTGGACGCGAGATTGGCTATCCCACTGCAAACTTAGGAAATATTGATGGGCAAGCAATTCCTTCGGATGGTGTCTATGCGGGTTGGCTAACCGTCGGAATTAATTTCTGGCCGGCAGCCATTTCGATCGGTACAAATCCAACTTTTGAGGGGGAGCGCGGACGACAAGTCGAGGCTTATGCCCTTGATCAAGAAGGCTTAGAACTTTATGACAAGAATGCATCCATTGAATTTGGTTGGTTCTTACGCCCCACCTTGAAATTTGACGGCCTAGAACCGCTATTGGCGCAGATGAAGATTGACTGCGATCAAGCTCGGAAACTGACCGAGGCGTAAGGATAAATTCTCAGTTTCTCGCGTGATTTTGCCTCGATTTCATCAATGTGGGCTCAACAGGTAAACTTCACCTGTCCAACGAGAAAGTGATTTCCCGTGAATCAAACCGGGAAGCCTCTTGAACAGTAGCTTAAAAGGAGCATACGAACATGGCACTAACACCAGAAGTAAAGAAAGAAATCATCACCAAGTACGGAACTTCAGCTACTGATACAGGAAGCCCTGAAGCTCAGGTTGCTTTGCTATCACGTCGAATCGAAGACATTACAACTCACCTCAAGACCAATCCGCATGACCACCACAACCGTCGTGGCTTGCTTCTTCTTGTAGGTCGTCGTCGTCGAATTCTTCAGTACCTCGCAAAGACAGATATCAATCGTTATCGCGCGATTATCGAAAAGCTCGGTATTCGTCGCTAATTAAGTAAGCACTGCGTCCCGAGGAGAAATGGTCCTCGGTAGTGGTTTCCGGATGTTTCATCCGTGAACTTCGATCGAAGATACATTCCTACCTCGCTGCGGGCGCTGTAGAAATGGAGAGACCCATGGAGGGTCAAGACGTTAAGACAGCAGTAGCCGTTATTGATAACGGAAAGTTTGGTAAGCGCGAGATTCGCTTTGAAACAGGGCGACTTGCAAAGCAGGCAGCAGGAGCTGCAGCTGTGTATCTAGATGATCAGACAATGATCTTCTCAGCAACAACAGCATCGAAGACACCAAAAGATCAATTCGACTTCTTTCCTTTGACAGTAGATGTCGAAGAGAAGATGTACGCAGTTGGAAAGATTCCAGGTTCATTCTTCCGTCGTGAAGGTCGTCCATCAGAAGATGCGATCCTTACATGCCGTTTGATCGACCGCCCACTGCGTCCATCATTTATTAAGGGACTTCGTAATGAAGTTCAGATCGTTGTGACCGTAATGGCGCTAGATCCTGATCACATGTACGACGTGATTGCGATCAACGCAGCATCAATGTCAACACAACTTGCTGGTCTGCCATTCTCTGGCCCAATCGGCGGCGTTCGCGTTGCTTTGATTGATGGACAGTGGATTGCATTCCCAAACCATTCACAGGTTGAGAATGCAGTATTCGACATGGTCGTTGCAGGTCGCGTTACAGCAGATGATGTTGCGATCATGATGGTTGAGGCTGAGGCCACAACAAAGACAATTGAACTCATCAAAAATGGTGGACCAACTCCTACTGAAGAAGTTGTATCTGCTGGACTTGATGCGGCTAAGCCATTTATTCGTATTCTCTGTGAAGCACAGAGCAAGTTAGCTGCAGTAGCTGCAAAGCCAACAGCTGAATTCCCAGTCTTCCTTGACTACCAAGATGATGTCTTTGCTGCAGTTGAAAAGGCTGCAAAGGATGATCTTGCAAAGGCTCTTACAATCGTAGGAAAGCAAGAGCGCGAAACAAAGATTGATGAGATTTCAGCATCAACTAAGGAGTCAGTCTCTGCAGCCTTTGAAGGTCGCGAGAAGGAAATTCCTGCAGCGTTTCGTTCACTCACAAAGAAGCTTGTTCGCCAGCGTGTTTTGCGCGACAAGATTCGTATCGATGGACGTGGACTTCGCGATATTCGCGCACTCTCCGCAGAAGTTGAAGTGATTCCTCGTGTTCACGGTTCTGCAATCTTTGAGCGTGGTGAGACACAGATTCTTGGAATCACAACTCTTGCCATGCTTAAGATGGAGCAGCAGCTAGACACTCTTAATCCAGAAAATCACAAGCGCTACATGCATAACTACAACTTCCCACCATATTCAACTGGTGAAACAGGTCGTGTAGGTACGCCAAAGCGTCGTGAAATCGGACATGGAGCACTCGCAGAGCGTGCACTTATTCCTGTACTTCCAACTCGCGAAGAGTTCCCTTACGCAATTCGTCAGGTCTCTGAAGCACTTGGTTCAAATGGATCAACTTCTATGGGTTCTGTCTGTGCATCGACTCTCTCAATGTTGCAGGCTGGTGTTCCTCTAAAGTCACCAGTTGCAGGTATTGCAATGGGTCTGATCTCAGATGATGTCGATGGCAAAGTTGAATACGTTGCTATCACGGATATCTTGGGTGCAGAGGATGCATTTGGAGATATGGACTTCAAGGTTGCCGGAACAAAAGATTTCATTACAGCCCTTCAACTCGATACAAAGCTTGATGGAATTCCAGCATCTGTTCTTGCTGGTGCACTTATGCAAGCTAAGGAAGCTCGTCTTGCCATCCTTGATGTCATGAACGAAGCGATCGATTCACCGGATGAGATGAGCCCATTTGCTCCTCGCATCATCTCGGTCAAGATTCCTGTCGATCAGATCGGTGCGGTTATCGGGCCTAAGGGCAAGATCATCAACCAGATCCAAGATGAGACTGGTGCAGATATCTCTATCGAAGATGATGGAACTATTTATATCGGTGCAGTCGATGGACCTTCAGCAGAAGCTGCTCGCGCACAGATCAATGCGATTGCAAATCCACAGATGCCAGAAGTTGGTGAGCGTTACCTCGGTACCGTCGTCAAACTTGCAGCATTCGGTGCATTTATCTCATTGATGCCTGGCAAGGATGGCTTGCTTCACGTTTCACAGATTCGCAAGATGCATGGCGGAAAGCGAATTGAGAATCTTGAAGAAGTTATGAAGGTTGGAGACAAGATTCAGGTTGAGATCGGTGAGATTGATCCAAAGGGCAAGCTCTCACTCGTTCCAGTCCTAGAAGACGGTTCAACTCCGGCTGCTGAATAAAAAGCGGCCAATGTCAGTAAAGAGATTCGTTCACGCAAGTGGCCTTCGTATCGTTACGGAAGAAGTTCCGTCGGTACGAAGTGCCGCTGTGGGAATCTGGGTCAATGTAGGTTCACGTGATGAAACCCCGGCAGTTGCTGGGGCTTCTCACTTTCTAGAGCATCTTCTCTTTAAAGGTACAACACGTCGCAGCGCTCTTGAGATTTCTTCATCTATCGAAGCAGTTGGCGGCGAGATGAATGCCTTTACAAGCAAGGAGTACACCTGCTTTTACGCACGTGTAATCGATACCGACTTACAGATGGCAATTGATGTTGTCAGCGATTTGATTACATCTTCGATTGTCAGCGCGCTAGATGTCGATGCCGAGCGAAAAGTTGTACTTGAAGAAATTGCTATGCGCGATGATGATCCGAGTGATCTTGTCCACGATCTCTACGCTGAGACTTATTACGGTGACACACAATTAGGGCGTCCGATTCTTGGAACCATTGATTCCATCAACTCCATGTCCCGTAACTCTGTCTTTAACTATTACAAGAAGCGTTACCTACCGCAGGATCTTGTCGTTGCGGTGGCAGGCAATATCAAGCATAAAAAGGTTGTTGAGATGGTCGAGCGCGCACTCAGCGCCGATGGATTCCTCGATGTAAAGGGAACGCCACAAATCCGAGGAAATGAAAGTATTCGTAAGGCCAAGCAGACTTCGGTTGGCTTGATGACTCGAAAGACTGAGCAAGCACATATGTTCTATGGCATGGAGGGCGTTGCTCGCCATGATGATCGTCGCTTTGCAATGGGAATTCTCGCTTCGGCCCTCGGTGGCGGAATGTCTTCACGACTATTCCAAGAGATTCGCGAAAAACGTGGCCTTGCCTACTCTGTATATGCATATGCACAACAGTTTGCAGGTTCTGGTCAGATTGGTTTTTATGCTGGATGTAATCCAAGCAAAGCGATTGAAGTCCTTGAAATTATCCGCGAGGTCCTTACTGATGTCGCAGAACATGGAATGACACACGAGGAGATCGAAAGAGCTAAGGGCGCAGTCCGCGGCTCTCTTGTCCTGAGCCAAGAAGATAGCGGCTCACGAATGTCACGGATCGGCAAAAATGAGATTGTTTACGGCCAAGTGATGGGCTTTGACGAGATTTTGCAGGAGATCGCTGGAGTTTCTCATGATGATGTCCGAAAAGTCGCTAGCGAGTTTCTGACTAGAACGCCTACCCTTGCCCTAGTGGGTCCATTTAAGAGCGAGAGTATTTTCGAAAAAGTTTTGGCGAAGGGGCGTTAGATCATGATCAAAGTAGGCGTTCTCGGCGCTCGTGGTCGCATGGGTGCAGAAGTTGTTGCAGCTGTTGAAGCTGCAACAGATTTCCAACTTGTATCAGCCCTAGATCTCGGTGATTCCTTAGATCAACTCGTTGCTTCAGGCGCTCAAGTAGTTGTTGATTTCACAACTCCGGATTCAGTCATGGCGAACCTAGAATTTCTCATCACTCACAAGATTCATGCAGTCGTTGGAACAACAGGATTTGATGATGCTCGCATGGCAAAGCTGAAGGCGCTGTCATCTGCCCACCCTGAAGTTGGAATTCTGATTGCGCCCAACTTTGCAATTGGTGCAGTCTTGATGATGGAGTTTGCGGCCAAGGCTGCCAAGTACTTCGAATCGGCTGAAATTATCGAACTTCATCACCCAAATAAGGTAGATGCACCATCAGGTACCGCTTCACGTACCGCTGGACTAATTGCGGCGGCGCGCAAAGAAGCAAAACTCTCTGCGATGCCTGATGCCACATCAACTTCTCTCGAGGGTGCTCGAGGAGCACTTGTTGGAGATGTTCCAGTTCACTCGGTACGTCTTCGTGGACTCGTTGCTCATCAAGAAGTTCTCTTCGGAGGATTGGGCGAAACTCTTTCAATTCGCCATGACTCTCTCGATAGGGCAGGATTTATGCCAGGAGTATTACTAGGTATTCGCAGCGTTACCTCACGGCCTGGAGTCACATTCGGCCTTGAGCACTTTATGTAAAGGAGAAGACAATGTCAGCCATCACAATGTATTCCGCAGAATGGTGTGGAGACTGCCGCCGTTCAAAGCGTCTACTTGCAGAACTTGGCGTCGAGTACACACTCGTTGATGTCGAGAATGATCCAGCCGCTGCAGCTAAAGTTGTTGAGATTAACGGTGGAGCTCAATCAATTCCTGTCATCGTATTTAGCGATGGTACTCACCTAACAGAGCCTTCAGATAATGACCTCAAGGCAAAATTGGAATCATTGCAAATAATCTAGATCTATTGCAGGTGATAAAGACCGGCTGAGGTAAGCGCGGCACTGAGTACAACGACTGCGAATGGCGCTCTGAGTATCAGTGCAATCACAGCAACTGCGAGACCGGCAAGGCGTTGATCTACGACAAGTGATTTTCCATTGGTAAATGTCTGCACTGCGACGAGTGCACTCAAGAGAGCGATCGGAATAAGTCCGTTAATCTTTAAGACACGGGGATGGCTCAGCCACTTTTCTGGCACGCTATGGCCTACGTACTTAAGTAAGAAAGCGATAACACTTGTGGCGATAAGCCCAACCCACAGCGCATCCATTGTTATCTCCACACGCGACCTCGCAAGCCGAAGAGAAGAGCCAAGGCGGCAGTTGAAATAATTGGAACTCCAGCAGGGACATATGGTGTGGCGATAAGAGCCAGCGCAACGGCAGAGATCGCTAGAAGACGTTCAGTTTTTCCAGTTAGGCGCGGCCACACTAAACCTAAGAATGCTGCTGGAACTGCGGCATCTAGCCCGAATGCAGCGGGATCGCCCATGGCCTGTGCACCAAGTGCTCCAAGAAGAGTGAAGAGATTCCAAAAGATATAAACGCCGATTCCGGTATACCAAAACCCCTGGCGCATACTTTCGCGTCCATTTTTCTCGAGAGAGATTGCAACACCGGTTGATTCATCAATAGTTAGCTGAGCAGCAATGATTTTCTTGATGCGCCGAGTGCGTAGAACTGGCGCCATCTGCAATCCATAGAGAAGGTTGCGCGTTCCAAGAAGTGAAGCCGTCGCTGTTGCACTGAGCGCTGTTCCACCTGAACCCATCACCCCGACGAGTGCAAATTGAGATGCACCGGAGAATGTCAGGAGTGAGATGAGGCAACTCTGCAGAACTGTGAAACCAGCGGCAACGCTCGCCGCCCCAAAGGCAATGCCATATGCCCCCACGGGTAGCGAGACGCTCAATGATTGAGCGAGGGTGGCACGGTTCACTTTAGACACGAGTGCATTCTGCCGTAGATATCCGAGATAGGGAACTGGCTGCTAGGTATGGTGCGACCATGGCCGAACAAGTGATCTTTCGTGACGATGTCACCGTTGAATTAATTAAATCCAGTGCAAGCGATGCCGATGTTATTTGGGCTGCTCGTGTTTCAACTGCAGGTGAGCAATCAATGGATGAGATTGGTGAAGATCCAAATCGGTCAGCAGGACTGATCAATTATTTAGCGCGCGAACGTCATGGATCACCATTTGAGCACACATCCATGACCTTCTTCATCTCTGCTCCAATTTTTGTATTCCGCGAATTTATGCGCCACCGAATTGCTTCATACAATGAAGAGAGCGGTCGTTATCGCGAACTCAAGCCTGTCTTCTACATCCCATCTAAAGAACGTAAATTGGTGCAGGTCGGAAAAACCGGCGCCTACACATTTGAAGATGGAACTCCCGAGCAATTTGAAGTATCTGTATCTGCGATGAAAGAGGCGTATTTAGTTGCCTACGACAGTTATCAGAAAATGCTGGAGGCAGGAGTTGCTCGCGAAGTTGCTCGCGTTGTTCTTCCAGTTGCAACGTACTCATCTATGTACGTCACGATGAATGCCCGTGCGTTGATGAATTTTCTCTCACTTCGCACAGCACGCGAGGGCTCACATTTTCCAAGCTACCCACAACGTGAGATCGAAATGGTGGCTGAAAAAATGGAGGCTGAATTCGCCAAATTAATGCCTCTTACCTACGGAGCATTTGAAAAGTCTGGCCGCATCGCACCTTAATTTTGCGCGAGTCGCAAGGAATATTGAAAGGCGCTCAACGGCACGATAAGGTGAGCAGATGAGTACGCAAGCACCTTTTGGTCGTCTTATTACGGCAATGATTACCCCCTTTGCCAAGGACGGTTCCATTGATTGGGATGGCGTTGCAACTCTTGCTAATCACTTGGCTGATCACGGACATGATGCCATCGCAGTAAATGGAACTACAGGTGAAGCACCCACTACAAAGTCTTCTGAAAAACTTGAGATCATCAAGGTTGTAAAGAGCACAGTTGGATCTCGAGTCAGAGTTCTCTCAGGTGCAGGCGATAACGAAACCTCATACACAGTCGAACAAGCCAAACGTTCTGCCGATGCTGGAGCTGACGGTTTATTGATTGTTACCCCTTATTACAACAAGCCACCACAGGCAGGTATCGAAGCGCACTTTAAGGCCGTTGCTAGCGCAACAGATCTTCCAATCATGATGTATGACATTCCTGGTCGCACTGGCGTAGAGATTGAGAGCGACACAATTGTTCGTCTCTTTGAACTACCAAACATTGTTGCTCTCAAGGATGCAAAGGGCAATCTCGCAGCAACTTCAGATGTAATCGCTCGTTGCGGAATTCCTGTCTATTCAGGGGATGACATTCTTAACCTGCCATTCTTATCAATCGGCGCAGTTGGTTTTGTCTCTGTCTGTGGCCACACAGTGGGTAGCGAACTTAAGGAGATGCTCGATGCCTGGTTTGCGGGGGATACTGCCCGTGCGCTCGAGATTCACCAGAAACTCGTTCCAGTATTTAAGGGAACCTTTAAAACACAAGGTGCAATTTTGACCAAGGCAGCAATGAATCTGATGGGTCTGCCTGGCGGCACCACACGACTTCCTCTTGTAGATGCAACACCAGCTCAGATCGCTACCCTGCGCGAAGATCTTATCGCTGGTGGCGTGCAGCTTGGCTAGCGTAATTTAATATGACAAATCCACATCCCAATTTAGGAACTCCGCCAAAACTTGTATCTGGTGGAATGCGCATCGTTGCACTCGGTGGTATCGCTGAAATCGGTCGCAATATGACTGTGTACGAATGTAAAGGCAAACTGCTTATTGTCGATTGCGGTGTTCTCTTTCCTGAGGATAACCAACCAGGAATTGATTTAATCCTTCCTGATTTTTCATATATCCGTGATCGCCTAGATGATGTAATCGCGATAGTGCTTACGCATGGCCATGAAGATCATATTGGCGCAGTTCCGTACCTTCTACATGAGCGGGGAGATATTCCTTTATATGGATCGCCCCTCACTCTTGCCCTGATTACAGCAAAACTTAAAGAACATCGAATTACGGCACTTACTCACGAAGTTCGCGAAGGTATGACAGAAGATGTTGGTCCTTTTGAACTCGAGTTCGTGGCGGTAAACCACTCAATACCTGATGCACTCGCAATCTCGATTCGCACAGATGCGGGTCGAGTTCTTCACACCGGTGACTTTAAAATGGATCAGCTACCACTTGATGGTCGCCTCACTGATCTGCGCACCTTTGCCAGAATGGGTGAAGAAGGCGTAGATATCTTCCTCGTCGATTCAACAAACGCCGATGTTCCTGGCTTTACTCCATCCGAGCGCGAAATTATGCCGGCCCTCAATCGTGTGATCGCTTCAACTAAGCGACGAGTGATCGTTGCATCGTTCTCTTCGCACGTACACCGCGTTCAACAAGTAATTGATGTTGCGGCAGAACATGGTCGAAAGGTTGTCTTTATCGGTCGATCCATGGTTCGCAATATGAAGATCGCACAAGAGATGGGCTACCTCACCGTCCCTCCCAATATGGTTTTAGATTCAAAGGATCCTGAAACCTACGGAGATAACGTTGTATTGATTTGTACCGGCTCACAGGGTGAACCGATGGCAGCCCTATCTCGCATGGCAAATGGTGATCATCAGATTCGTGTGGGCGATGGTGACACTGTAATTCTTGCCTCATCACTGATCCCGGGTAATGAAAATTCGGTCTTTCGTGTCATCAATGAACTCACACGTTTTGGTGCAAAGGTCGTTCACAAAGCAAATGCGATGGTGCATGTATCTGGCCACGCTGCTGCGGGAGAGCTTCTCTATTGCTACAACATCGTCAAGCCTAAGTACGCACTGCCGGTTCACGGCGAGTGGAGACATTTGAAGGCAAATGCTCAACTTGCTATCGAATCAGGCGTCCCACGCGAAAACGCATTCATTATTGAAAATGGAATTGTTGTCGATCTTATTGATCACGTTGCCGAAGTAGTTGGCTCGGTGCCTTGTGGGTTCGTCTATGTCGATGGGCAGAGCATCGGTGATATCACCGAATCATCCCTAAAAGATCGACGCATCCTTGGTGAAGAAGGATTTATCTCTGTCTTTGTTGTTGTTGAGGCGCAGAGTGGAAAGATCATCTCTGGCCCAGATATACATGCTCGAGGATTTAATGAAGATGAAGCGTTATTTGATGAAGTCAAGAAAGAGATTGAGAAAGCCTTAGCTCGCGCCGTTGCTGATGGAATTGATGGAACCCACCAATTGCAGCAGGTAGTACGACGGACTATTGGAAATTGGGTCGGACAAAAACATCGGCGCCGTCCGATGATTGTTCCCGTAGTTGTTGAGGTCTAACTGATAATATAAAAGGTGTGGCCAAGAAAAAGACTCGCACAAAGCAAGGATCATCCTTCCTTGCAGTTGTAGGCCGTGCCGTCAGCGCCACCTGGTCCGCTCTAGCTAAAGCCCTTGGCTCTTCAGTTCGCTTCTTAGCTCGCGGGGCTAAAGATCTTGATCCGGCTCATCGCCGTGATGGGGCGGGGCTGATCGTTCTCATTCTTGCCTTCGCTTCTCTCGTTGGTACATGGTTTAAAACAGAGAGCATCTTGAGTGATTTTCTCTACGCCGTTTTCTATGGTGCTTTTGGCAAGATCGGATTCTTTGCCCCAATCATCCTTGGATACTTTGCTTTTCGAATTTTCAGAAAACCAGAGGAAAGTAAATCTCTCGGCCGAATAGTTATCGGAGTTCTGATTCTTCTGATTTCAAGTACCGGATTCATTCACTTTGTATCTGGCTTTGCCGCTCCTGCAGATGGCGCAACGGATATGCGCAACGGCGGAGGTTTACTTGGATACGGTGTTGCTCTTCCGCTAGAACGACTCATGACAGAAGTACTCGCGCAGCCTTTCCTGGTACTGCTCTTTTTCTTTGGGTTATTGATTACGACCGCAACCCCTTTCTCGGCCGTGCTCACTAAAGCCTCAGCTCTCTTCTCATGGATCTGGGCTAAGCGACCAGAACGCAAGGAAGAAGAAGATTTCGAAATTACAGACACACCACCCTTTGATTCACCAGTAGTTGGCTGGCATCCAGATCCAGAAGAAGATGAAGCAATAGATGAGAATGAATTTGATAAGGAATTTACAGTTGAGACTCCACGGCCAACGGTTCCTCTTGCGAGCACGGCGATTAGCGGGGGAGTAGCTAAGCGAATCGAACAACTTCTTCTTACTGGAGACTCGACCTACGAACTTCCTCCGCAGGACCTATTACGCACAGGCCCGGCAGCAAAGAGTAAGAGCAAGGCAAATGAGACAGTTGTTGCTGCTCTCACTGAAGTCTTTAAACAATTTGAAATTGATGCCGAAGTAACTGGCTTTATGCGCGGGCCAACTGTTACACGCTACGAAGTTGAATTGGGTAATGCGGTCAAGGTTGAGCGAATTACCGCTCTTGCCAAAAACATTTCATATGCGGTGGCAAGTAGCGATGTCAGAATCCTCTCTCCTATTCCTGGAAAATCTGCCGTCGGAATTGAAATTCCAAATGCTGACCGTGAAATCGTCGCTTTAGGCGATGTCATGCGCTCCTCAGTTGCCGGACAAGACCACCACCCAATGCTTGTGGCACTTGGAAAAGATGTAGAAGGTAATTTTGTCTGTGCAAACCTCGCGAAGATGCCTCATCTACTTGTCGCCGGTGCAACTGGTGCTGGAAAATCATCAATGATCAATGCGATGATTTCATCGATTCTGATGCGAGCTACACCGGATGAAGTTCGCCTTGTACTTATTGATCCGAAGCGAGTCGAGCTCACCGCTTACGAAGGAATTCCACATCTGATTACGCCAATTATTACCAACCCAAAGAAGGCAGCCGATGCTCTTACATGGGTTGTTCGTGAGATGGATCTGCGTTATGAGGATCTAGCAACCTTTGGATTTAGACACATTGATGATTTCAATAAGGCTGTTCGCGCAGGAAAGGTGAAACCCCCTGAGGGCAGTGATCGAATAGTTGAGCCGTATCCTTATCTGCTTGTGATTATTGATGAGCTAGCAGACCTCATGATGGTTGCAGCACGTGAAGTTGAAGAATCCGTAGTTCGCATTACGCAGTTGGCACGCTCTGCTGGTATCCACCTAGTTCTTGCAACACAGCGCCCAAGCGTTGATGTTGTGACTGGACTTATTAAGGCGAACGTTCCATCTCGTCTCTCGTTTGCAACATCATCCCTTGCTGATAGCCGAGTTATTCTCGATAGCCCAGGCGCTGAAAAGCTCGTAGGGCAAGGCGATGGCCTCTTCATTCCGATGGGAACATCGCGTGCGATTCGTATTCAGGGTGCTTATATTTCAGAGCGAGAAATTGAAGCCATAGTTGGCCATGTAAAGAAACAACTTTCACCTCGATATCGTGAAGATGTAACGGCACCTCCTGCCTCGACCAGGCAGATTGATAAGGAAATTGGTGATGATCTTGATCTGCTCTGCCAGGCGGTTGAGCTAGTTGTGGGGACGCAATTTGGTTCAACATCGATGTTGCAACGTAAACTGCGAGTCGGTTTTGCTAAGGCTGGGCGATTAATGGATTTAATGGAGTCTCGTGGAATAGTTGGACCGTCCGAAGGTTCCAAGGCACGCGTGGTGATGGTTAAGGCTGATGAACTGGAATCGGTTTTGGCTACACTCCGCGATTATTGATCTCACCCCGTTAAGGAAAAGTTCACCCTAAATGGGCTAGGTTGAATGGTCATCATCACCCTACACTTTGGCCGAGGGATGAGTTTTCACCCCACCAAATCAGAATGTTGGTGTTATGACTCTCGGTGAGTTCTTGCAAAAAGCGCGCGAAGATGCGGGCTTTAGTATTGACGAACTCGCACACATCGTAAATCTTCGTCCCGGTCTCATTCGGTCGATGGAGTCAAATGATTTTCTTCCATGTGGCGGCGATACATATGTCCGAGGACACATTCGAAATATCGCTCAGGTAATTAGATGCAATCCCCAAGAATTGTTAGAGATGTACGATGCTGAGCACGCCGTGGATTCTCGCTCAATTCATTCCCAACTCGTCGACAACAACGCTGCTGCAATACGTAGTGAAAATCGAAAGCTCTCATGGAAAGTTCTCGTAGGCGCCTCACTCTCTGTAGTTGCACTCATTGGAGTTGCTCAATTTGCACTGAGTTCAATGGATTCAGAACCTGAAACAACATCGATGGTTATAGAAGAAGTTGAGCCTTCACCGTCACCTACCGCCGAAGTGCTGCCAACAGCGTCACCATCTGCATCGACAGAGGTTGTTATCCCAGCGGAAGAATTACTCAATTTGGTGATCGCTGCAACTCGAGGAAACTCAAACATTGATGTTGTCATCGGGGGAGTAAGTGTTTACAAAGGTCCGCTCTTTCAAGGCCAATCTAAAGCATTTGCGGGCGAGAACTCGATATCGATCTACTTAGGCAATGCAGGCGATCTCGATTTAACTCTTAATGGCGAAGAATTAGCTCCGTTAGGCGAGCGAAATCAGGAAATACGTAAGACTTTCAGAGCCAAGTAAGGTCACACACTGTACTATCTGACGAATGAGTCGGACAGTAGCAATAGTGACAATGGGCTGTGCCCGAAACGATGTCGACTCCGAAGAGTTAGCCGGCCGTCTTGAGGCCGATGGTTGGACTCTGGTTGCGAATGTTGAAGATGCCGAAGTCGCAGTTGTAAATACATGCGGCTTTATTGAATCGGCCAAGAAAGACTCTGTAGATGCCCTCCTTGAGGCTAATTCCCTCAAAGGTCATGGTCTCACTCGCGCCGTTGTAGCTGTTGGCTGCATGGCTGAACGTTATGGAAAAGAGTTAGCCGAAGCGCTACCTGAAGCCGATGCGATTCTCGGATTTGATGATTATCAAGATATCTCAGCGCGCTTGCAGTCAATTATTTCTGGGCAAAGTCATGTCGCACATACTCCACGCGATCGACGTTCCTTACTTCCGATCGCACCAGTTGACCGGGCCAAGGCTCGAGATGAAAATTATGAATCATCTTTAGGTGCTGGAGGTTCCATCTTCCGTAAGCGATTGGGAGATGCGCCATGGGCACCGCTGAAAATTGCATCAGGTTGTGACCGACGTTGTTCATTCTGCGCGATCCCCTACTTCAGAGGATCATTTATCTCGCGCAGACCTACCGAAGTTTTGAAAGAAGCTGAATGGCTTGCACAGAACGGGGTCAGTGAACTCTTTCTAGTCAGTGAAAACACCACGTCCTACGGAAAAGATCTGGGCGATCTCATGTTGATGGAGAAGATTCTCCACGAATTCGGTGAAATTCCTGGAGTTGAACGAGTTCGCCTCTCTTACTTGCAACCGGCAGAGATGCGTCCCTCACTTCTACAAGCCATGATCTCAACCGAAAAAGTTGCGCCTTACTTTGATCTCTCTTTCCAGCATGTAAGCCCAACCTTGCTGCGACGTATGCGACGTTTTGGCGATAGCGAGAAATTCTTACATCTGATCACTCAGATTCGCGCGCTCTCGCCGGAAGCTGGAATTAGATCGAACTTCATCGTTGGATTCCCTGGTGAAACAGAAGAGGATTTCAATCTCTTGGCAGATTTCATTACCCAAGCGCAGCTCGATGCAATCGGAATTTTCGGATACTCAGATGAAGATAAAACCGAAGCGCTCGACTTATCGGATAAGGTCGATAGCGAGATCATTGCAGAGCGCGTCCAATCCCTATCTTCGTTAGCCGATGAAATGGTGACTCTGCGCGCTGCTACTCGCATTGGGGAGCATGTGCGGGTATTAATAGAGGATGAGGAGAACCAAGAGGGCCGCGCTGCCCATCAAGGCCCTGAAGTCGATGGAACAACCTCATTTGTTGGAACATCATTTAAAGTTGGCGACTATGTCGATGGAGTTATTACCCAGTCACTTGGCGCAGATTTGATTGCACAGCCGCTATGAAAAAGTTTTTTTCACCAAATGCAATCACCATCGCGCGAATCGTCCTTATCCCATTTGGCGTTTATGCGATCTTTAAAAATGGTGGCGACGACTCAACCTGGCAGATAATTGCATGGTGCATCTACTTTGTCCTGGGCTTGTCTGATCTACTTGATGGTCACTTAGCACGGGCAACTAACCAAGTGAGTGAACTCGGAAAGTTTCTTGATCCAGTGGCAGATAAGGCCCTTATCGGTTCGGCGATGATCTCACTATCAATTCTCGGCAGATTTCCGTGGTGGATCACAATTCTCATTTTGGCACGCGAAATTGGAATTACCCTATTTCGTTTAGCAGTCATCAAGCGTGGAGTGATTCCAGCTAACCGTGGAGGAAAAATCAAGAGCACCTTCCAGGGTTTTGGTGTCGGATTCTTTATGCTCCCAATGCCTGAGAGTCTGTATTGGTTCCGCGATGGATTTATCGCTATTGCAATAATTCTCACTATCGTGACGGGCTTTAACTATGTACGATTGGCAATGAAGAAACCGTAAGTTTATGCGAGGGAGGGTATATGTCACTCACCTCTGAAGTATCTTCAATGGTTAGAGAAATCATTCGAACTCTTAGTGAAGGCAATGAGTCACTCGTCACTGCTGAATCAATAACAGCAGGCGGATTGAGTTCGGCAATAACATCGGTCGAAGGTTCATCCCAAATCTTTCTCGGTGCCATCGTTGCCTACCAAGATCATGTTAAATCAGAGATTTTCGGCATTGATGAAGCGGTAATTGCAACCCACACTGTTTATAGCCAAGAAGTTGCGATCGCAATGGCGCAAGCAGTTCGCTTGAAATTCGGCGCAACATGGGCAATTGCAACTACGGGAGTCGCAGGACCTGGTCCATCTGACGGAGTTCCATCCGGCACGGTCTGGGTCGCCATCGATGGTCCGGTTACCCAGAGTATGGAACTTTCTCTCGCAGGTGGGCGTGAAAGCGTGCGAAACGCCACCGTTGCCACTGCAATCGGCTCATTTACGCGTATCCTTAGAGAACGAACGCGTCGAGCGACTACGGATTAGGAGGGGCGGCGATGGTATTACTGCGTGAAGCAGTTGGTTCATCATTACGCGCTGCCCGAACAGAACAATCTCGAACTCTCCGTGATGTTGCACTTGAAGCCCGTGTTTCATTGGGTTATCTCTCAGAAGTTGAACGAGGCCAAAAAGAAGCTTCCTCTGAATTATTGAATGCAATTTGTGAAGCACTCGGTCTTCAACTTTCAGTTCTTTTGAGTGATGTCACTGTTCAGATCGCATCTGGCGAGATTGCAAAGCTCTCCGTTGTCGACGCAGCCTAAATACGCCACACAAGGCGCATCCCATCGCCGTACTGAAGATGCGATACTTCAAGCAACGAAAATTTTAGTTTCGCAATCTGGTCTTACTAAAATTTCAATGATTGATATCTCATCTGCATCTGAAGTAGCGCGCGCAACTTTGTATAATCATTTTCGCGATAAGCAGTCAGTAGTCGAAGCGCTTTTAGCCTCTGAAGTTTCACGAATTATCGAGTTATCTAAGTTAGCTGGCACTCCAGCCGATGCACTGGAATCACTCTCAATCGCAATATCTACTGATAGCGCGCTCAACGGACTTCGTGACCATGATCCAGCGCTCATTGCTCAACTTCTGATTCATAGTGAGCATCCTCTCTATCTGGAACTGGCACGAGCAATTTACGCCCTCACTCAATCACAGAGCGCCACTGGCCTGGCCATGCGATGGCTATTGGGACAGGCTGTACAGCCGCTGACCCCAGAGCAATCTCGCGAACAGGCAGCCCTTCTCGTTGAGAACACACTCTTCTAGTTCATGCACCTGCAAAGAGATTGCAACTGATGAGAATTTCAGACTTGCGCAATCGAATTGAACTTTCTTTCGGTCCCGAATGGGCTCCTTCGTTCAGTAAAGATATTGCAATTTCAGAGCTAGGAAGCAAAACAGTTGATGAAGCGTTAGCCGCAGGCGTTGAAGCGGCCGATATCTGGCGAGCAGTATGCAATGCACACCCTGTAGAGACACTTGCTCACAAATATTAAATGCAAATTCTTTGCAGAAATTCTTGACATAGATCACCTTAAATTAATGTGAGATAAATTGATTTCACGTTAGCGCACAACTACATTACGCATCATGTTTACAAAGAGACGCGTGATTGATTACTGCCGCGTTAGTACCTGTATCTGTCGTTAACACCTCGACAATCTAAATACCTTTTTTCTTTTTCTCCAAACTTTCAATCTAGATTCAATTAACTTCAATCCAAAGGATAGTAATGAAAACTTTTAATAAGAAATATATTGCCGCAGTAAGTGTTGTTGCAATTAGCTTTACCTCTTTTCTCACCCTTCCGGGCGCACAAGCTGCACCGAAGAATCAGGCTCGTTCAGTTGTGCAGCCAGATTGGCTCGAAAAGAATCTAGATGACCCTAAAGTTGTTGTCATCGAGGTTAGTACTGAGCCAGGAATCTACGAGCGCGGCCACATCAGAAATGCAGTGAAAATTACTTGGCACACAGATCTAGTCGACACAGTCAATCGTGATGTTGTCGATGCCGCGAAGTTCCAGAAGTTTGCGCAAGCAGCTGGAATCAGCCAAGACAGTACCGTCGTTCTCTACGGTGATAAGAACAACTGGTTTGCTGCTTGGGGAGCCTGGATCTTTAATCTCTATGGCGCAAAGGATGTCCGCCTTCTCGATGGTGGACGTGTGAAATGGGAGAAAGATGGACGTGCTCTCACTACTGCAGTAACTACAAAGGCAAAAGGAAACTTCACAAGTACTCGCTTAGATAAGACTCTTCGTGCAACGCTGCTGCAGGACATCATCCCTGCTGCTAAGAAGCGAGTAAAAGTAGATTTGATCGATATTCGTTCGGCGGATGAATACAGCGGAAAGATCTTTGCTCCAGCCGGATTCCAAGAACTCGCAGTCCGTGCAGGACATATTCCTGGTGCGATCAATGTGCCTTGGGGTTCAAATGTAAATGCTGATGGAACATTTAAGACTGTTGCAGAGCTCAAGAAGCTCTATGCGGATAAGGGCGTCGATGGAAAGCAACCAATTATTACGTACTGCCGTATTGGTGAGCGTTCTTCATTGACATGGTTTGTTCTCAGCGAAATTCTTGGATATGACGTGAAGAATTACGATGGATCTTGGACTGAGTATGGAAATACAGTCGGAGTTCCAATCTCGAATCCTTCAGGAACGATCTGGGGTAACTCATAATTTCTATAGATTCTCAACTCAGCGGGGGTTCCGGTTCATCTGGAACCTCTGCTGAGTCATCTCCGTGGAGTAAGGGCGACACGTATCGAACTACCGCTGCTGCGTTAATCGTTGCCGTTTTGCTCGGTGTCGCTTACGTACTATCTGGTCGTGAAGGTACAGGAGCACAGGCATCGTTTTCACTTTTAATTGGCACATCACTTGGAATTATCTTCGAGCGAGCTCGATTCTGTTTCTTCTGTATCTTCCGTGATGCCATTGAAGATCGCAATACAACGCCGATTCTTTCTGTTCTTAGCGCAATCGCAGTTGGCAGCGTTGGCTATGCAATTCTCTTCGGTCAATTTTTGCCTGATACATCCACTGAATTCTTTCCACCGAATGCTCACATCGGACCTGTCAGTTGGGTCTTAGCAGTCGCAGGTTTGGTCTTCGGAATAGGAATGACCCTTTCAGGTGCGTGTATCAGCGGGCATCTCTATCGAATCGGTCAGGGATCTTTACGCGCATTCCCAGCACTCTTTGGTTCTCTCATCGGATTCGGACTGGGCTTTACTAGTTGGAACAAGCTCTATCTTTCAACCTTGGCAGAAGCGCCAAAAACGTGGTTACCCCACACATTTGGTTACGCCGGCTCTCTCTTAATTACCTTGGCAGTCTTGCTCGTACTTGCTCTAATTGCACGACGCTGGCGAGCTACCTCTGAACCGATTTCTAATGAACCCGCAAAGAACTTCTACACAGCCCTCATTGTAAAGCGCTGGCCGCCGCTTTTATCTGGCGCACTCGTTGGAGTCGTCGGAACAATTGCTTACCTGCGAATTGAACCTCTTGGTGTTACGCGCCAATTAAGTACAACGGCGCGAACTGTATTAAGTGATCGTGGCTATCTTCCTGACACTCTCGAAGGTTTAGATGTGATGAAGGGCTGTATCGCTGTCATTAGCTCGACCGTCACCAATAACGGATGGCTGATTATCGGCATCGTCTTTGCTTCCCTTGCAGCAGCCCTTGCTGGCAATAGATTCTCGTGGCAGTCGATCACAATCAAGAACGGGCTCACCGCTCTTATTGGTGGCGTGTTACTTGGCTGGTCTTCCATGATCGCACTCGGTTGTACCGTTGGAGTTCTACTTTCGGGAACACAAGCCTTTGCGCTTTCGGGCTGGGTCTTCTTCGCCACAGTCTTTATCGGAACAGTGGCCAGTATCAAACTTAAACTTCATAAGATTTAAACAGCGATAACTTCCAGTACCCATGGATCGCCATTTTGTGGCGGTGTGAGTGCGCAAGGAAATTTCTCCGAGATGATCGCGTAGATGTCTTCAACAGTTTTCGGAATTGACCGACTGACAAGAAGAGCTCTAGTTACTTCTCCGCGCGTCTTTTTAGACATGTGC
>Ga0247844_1002373_pt1 | contig 30956 bp, 35 predicted proteins | sample LaCtaG_FD_192421 | JGI IMG/M metagenome (GOLD analysis project Ga0247844, IMG submission 192421) | Freshwater microbial communities from meromictic Lake La Cruz, Castile-La Mancha, Spain - LaCruzMarch201714.5m_1 | ecosystem: Environmental > Aquatic > Freshwater > Lake | place: Spain: Castile-La...
TGCACATATCAGAGCGAAAGAATGGCAAGAAATTGCCGACAGGTTGCAAATGGTTGCAATGGAGAAAGAGTATTGGCACAAGATAACGACTTTCAGAGGGTGAGCAGATGGAGGAGGAGTAGTTGCCGGTGCTACTCTTTCTCTTTTTTTCGCAGTCAGGTAAAAATAGCACCTCATATAACAGCTTTAAAGACACGGAAAGATTAAGAGAGTCAGGTTGCAAAGAGCAGATTTAGATATACTTATTGTAAGTTATTATTTGCAAGAAATTGCAGGAAAGGCGGGATTATGTCTAACAAAGATATGACAGCAGAAGTATTTAAACAATTGAAAAAGAGAGAGGAGGAGAACAAAGATGCAATTGCTAAAAGAGTTGAAGTAATATCAAAAGTTTTAGGACTTGGAATGTTAGCAATAGGAATTGCATTTGTTTCAGCAATTGCAGTTCATAGATTTAATGATTATAGCCGGGATAATGAGATTGTGTTTAATTATCCTATTAGGGTCGAGTTTATAGAACCTATAACAATAAAGAGAAGAGATTTAGTTGTTGTTATCAACAAAACAGAAACAGTTGGGAAAGTAAAGACAGAAAACACAATAGAGGAGTTGGTGTGTCAAAAGTTTGATAATACGAACTGCAGAATAGCGATTGCGATAATGAAAGCAGAAAGCAACGGCGATAATACAGCATTTAACATTAACACTAATGGGACTATTGATTTAGGACTATTCCAAATCAATTCTATTCATTACAAAACAAAAGGTTGCAGTCTGCAGGAGGTTTCAACTATTAAGGGAAATATTGATTGTGCCTATAGTATTTTTAAAAAGAGTGGTTGGAGTGCTTGGAGTTCGTTCAATAATGGTGCAGTAAATAAGTTCATTAAGTAGATTATGTTATACTTAGTATAAGTTGTTATTTAGAAAGGTTATCAAATGATAAACATTCTTACAGAAGTATTTACAATAAAAGGTTCTTTTAGGTTCTTCTACGAACTTGAAGAGATTTTAGGTTCAGGTTATTTAGAACAATATGCAGAACAAATGATTGCAGATTGTGAAACAAATCAAGACCTTGCAACAGCATTAGTTGATATGCTTGTAGAAGAAAGAGAACTAATACTTGCTTATTGGTTAGATGCAGGACTTACAGAAGAACATGCAGACCAAATGTATGCAGACCTTGAAAAGAGTTTGACATTCGTAGAAATTGGAAGATAAATAAGTAGTATTTCAAATAATTAAAATTAAATAAATCATACCCTCTCAAATCTCGGGAGGGTATTTTTTTAGATGTCATTTTGTTTTGTTCGTGGAAATATACATACCCTGCATTTCGGGATTTTATCCCTCATCTATGTTCACATTCCTTACCCATTTAGAACAACCCTGTAAAGAGAGAATAAAGACTAAGTATGATCCAACTCATAACAATCCAAGTCAGATGCAATACTGAAGTCAGGAAAGCACTCATACCTACAGCTGCACCTAATCTAGTTCTACTTGCTTTTCTTACAGGTAGTTTCAGACTATAGATAAATATAGTTAATGATATAAAGATAAATAATAAGTAATAGTTCATTTGTTTTAACTTGTTTTCTGTTCTGATTAAGATACCGACATAGATCTCTATTAGGAATATATAACTCCTATTCATAATTAGTTATGTTCCTGTTTTCTCTCAGTAACTAACCACCAACTTGCTAACCTCGTTTTACGTCATTCCATTCTATTTAGACCACGGGTTGCTTTATACTCTATCTACTCGTTTCTTGGTGTTTCATATGCAGCCAAGTAGATCTTTGAGTGAGTCTTTCAAGACAAACGATCAAGATGACCGAATGAGTCTTGTCATCTGCTACCGGTTTAAAGCCTTTTCCGTTGGCAAGTTAGCAGACAGACACCTTAGGGAACTGACACTTATTTAATAAAGTGTCTAATTGGTATTGACAATGTTAAAGGGATTACTTATAATCTGTTTAACTTAACATCAACCAAAGCTATTATACAAAACTCCTAAGATTTTTTCAAGGGAGTTTTTATAATTTTTATAACCCAATACTATTAATTATTTTACCTTTTTCTACTCTTTAATTTCCTTTTTCTTGTGATAAATTTATTTAATGGTTGTTAATGTTAGGGATTCTGATAAGAAGAACGAAATTAAGGTATTATCCTTTCTTCAAGCCAACTTCCCTCCATTTTTTAATCTTACTGCAACCCCACAAGAAGACAAACTTGCACTTTTTGATATACATCTATTTTCAGACTCAGATCATTATATTTCTCTTGAAGTTAAAGGGTGTGGGAAGGCATATGAGGAGATCAATCAGTTCTCAGAGGAAAAGTATCATACTTGGAAAGATAATCCTTCTATAGAGCATTTTATAGCTTATAACTACCTTGATGGAAGGATCAAGTTACATCATCTAAATTCTTGTGAGGTTGCTTTAACTACAGGTGAACAGTGGCATACAAGAGAAAAGAAATATAAAATACAAACTACTGCTTGGATTCTATCTAATTCTCCTAAATGGGACTTTAAAGGAGATGAATTTACAAAATATATTCCATTAAGTTTATTATAGGTATATAATCTTAAGTAATGCTTACCAATATTCCTTTTGCTAAATTCTATTCCATCGCATCAACAGAAAATCCTGTCTCACCTATTGCTGTTGGAGATATGAATGATATGGATTATGTTGCTGATTTACTTCACGATAACCAATTAGTTTTGGAAACCGGTATATCAGATGAAGAATGCTTCCTACTTTTCAATATTTCTTGGGAAGAGTTAGCAAACATTGTTGATACTGCGAAAGGAAACAAATTAAATGCACAAGATCCGAAAACAGATTGAAGAATTGATATTTAAATATGCTGAGTATAGAGGGGCATTAGATGAAAGAATCACTGTATCCAACCTACTTGCTGCATATCTTGGTGGATCTACGACTGATAGAAGAAATTATATAAAGGAAATGAGAATTTATATTGAAGCTGTTGATAATGGAAAGATAGAAAAAGGTTTGCCCCTAGTGGTAGGGGAATTGAGTTCTTAAAGGAGGTAAGAAATTACCGAAAACTCGGGGCAGGTAACTTCGGTGCTTTACTTTTCTTGCCTCCTCTATGGACTTAAACTCCAACCAAAGAAAAATTATGATATTTATTCAAGAGTGGAATAAAGAACACTCAGAACCTATAGCTCAATATTTAATCATTTACCACCTTAAAGATTCTATTCCGGAAACTACAATTAAAGCTTCTCTCATATCACTTAAAAGAAAGGGGTATTTAAGAAAAGCAATAAATGTTAAACCTGTTGCTTTTGTTAGGCTTAGAAGTGTAATGACTTATAATTAATTTATGCCAAGAATTTACGAAAAGAAAAACAAAAAAGAAATAAGACACGGAAATAGCAAAATGGACGCTACTACTATTGCTAAACTTGAATTAGCTTTTGCAGGTGGGCATTCTGACGCTGAAGCTTGTTTAATTGCAGGTATAAACCAAAGAACCTTAACAAGATACGAAGATAAAAACCCTGAATTTGCTGAACAAAAAGAGTTACTAAAAAATACGCCGATTTTAAAAGCAAGGCAGACACTAAACAAAGCAATTGAAACTAATGCTGATATTGCATTTAAGTTTCTTGAGAGAAAGAAGCGAGATGAGTTTGGAGTTAAAACTGAAATTGACGTTACATCTCTTGGAGGTAGAGTTGTATCTTTTAATTATTTACCACCAAGCCCAATTGAAGGAGAATTAGTAAGTGAATCCAACGCTGAAGCCAACAGTCAAACAACACCAAGCATTCCTGAAACTACAGGACAAGACTACTAAGTTTCTTCTCTTCGGAGGTGGGGCAGGTGGTGGAAAATCGTGGTTTGGTTGCGAATGGTTACTAACTAATTGCTATAGGTTTCCTAAATCTAAATGGTTTATCGGAAGAAAAGAGTTAAAGAGGCTAATGGCTTCAACTTATGTTACTTGGACTAAAGTTTGTCGTCATCACGGCATTCCTGATACAGATTGGAAACTAAACTCGCAGTGGAACTTTATTGAATTTACAAACGGCTCACGAATTGATCTTTTAGATGTAGCTTACCAACCCCAAGATCCATTATTTGAAAGATTTGGATCGCTTGAGTTTACCGGTGGGTGGGGTGAAGAGGTAGGAGAATGGGATTTTCTTGCTTTTGACGTGTTGAAATCAAGAATTGGTAGGCATATGAACAATGATTACGAACTTACCACCCCAAAAATGTTACTTACCTGTAACCCAACACAAAATTGGGTGTTTAAAACTTTTTATAAACCTTATTCAGAGGAAAAAATGCCTGTTGGTTACGCATTTATACAGGCTTTATGGAGTGACAACCCACATACTGCAACTATTTACGGAGAACAGTTGGAACAAATCTCAGATCGTATCTTACGAGCAAGGTTAAAAGACGGATTATGGGAATATACAACCGATGACTTGGCTCTATTCAACTATCAAGCAATTTTAGATTTATTTTCAAACAGTGTTGAGTATTCTACAAAAAAATTTTTAAGTGCAGACATTGCTCGGTTTGGTTCGGATAAAATTGTTTTAGCAGCTTGGAGAGGTAATGACCTGTATAAGTTAGACGAGAAAACAAAACAATCTAATCTCCAAACTGAAAGTGATATTAGAGATATGTTATTTAAAGAGGGAGTGCCTTATCAGAACTGTATTATAGACGAAGACGGAGTTGGAGGTGGTATTGTTGATCACTTGCAAGGGGTTAATGGGTTTATGGGTAACAGAAGCCCTCTTAATAAATCAGATGTTAAACCTACAGGTAACTTAACTGCATCTTATGTAAAAAAACCTAACTTTAGAAACCTTAGAAGCCAATGTTACTTTGCTTTAGCTGACGCTGTAAACAACAGGCAAATTAAAATATCTGCTCAACTTACTGAAAAGCAAAAGAATATGATAATTGAGGAATTAGTTCAAATTAAAAGGCTTGATACTGACACAAATTCACCTATGCAAGTTGTAGGTAAAGACATAATCAAAGAATCAATTGGTAGATCTCCGGATTATGCAGATACGCTTATGATGAAATTCTTTTTTGACTTAGCAAGAACTGAACCTCCTAAATTAAATTTACCTCCAACAGATGTAACCCAAAAATTAATGACTCCTTATGGTGGAATTGGTTGGTAGTTGATATTATTAAAAATTGTCCATACAATTGACATATGGATAAGAAAGTGGAGTTTATTGACTCAGATATTCAACAAATAATACAAGAGAAACAGTCAGCATATAAGTTTAAAGAAAGAAGACTTGCTGAGTGGGACGAAACTTACACCCTTTACCGAGATAGACCAATTACAAACAGACTTATTCAAAGACAATCCGTTAATGTTCCTTTAATGAAATACGCAATCAATACAATAATGAAAAATATTGATGGCACACCTCAAATTGTTTTCAAAAATTTAGATAACCAAGAAGACTCAGAAATATTCTTTAATGAGTTATGGAAAGAATTTACAGATAGAGAAGGTATTGAAACTGTTGCTGAAGTTGATAGAAAACAAGCTCTGTTATTTGGAAGAAGCTTTAAAAAGATTAATCTTGAGAATGGAAAAGTAACAATGGAGGTTATTGATCCAAGAGATATGTTAATTGATAGATTTGTTGATCCAACATCATTTAACCAAGCAAGAATACTAATACAAACAGGGATTTTTAGACCACTGTCCGAAATCTTAAATAACCCTGAGTATGACAGTGGAGCAAAGGAGAAACTGTCCACTTACTATGCAAAAACAAACACGACTCTTGCTCAGGATTCTACTTATGAATGGAATACTGAACGAGATAGAAGAATGGCACTTCTTGGAGTTCAAGATGCTTATAGCCCTACAATGGGAGCAACATACATTGAATTAAATGAAGTTTATAGATATGAGTGGTGTGAGGAACATCAAAAACATTTAATTTATATTTACATTGTTGCTGTTGCTGACTCCACTTACTATAAACTTTATAAAGGAAGACTTTACGAATTATTAGGTGAAACTAAAGACGATTTTTGGCACGATCATTTTCCTTACACAACTTGGGGAGGCGATATTGAAAGAACAGATTTTTGGAGTGATGGGGCAGGAGATATTTTAAGAACACCAAATAAAATTGCTAACTCTTGGTTATCACAACTTGTTGAAAACAGGCAATTAAGAAACTTTGGAATGACCTTCTACGATTCCACTAATCCTAACTTCATTCCACAAACTTACACCCCTGTTCCTTGGGGCTTTTATCCTGTAGCAGGTAATCCAAGAGAAGTATTAATGCCTGTTGATATTCCTGACTTATCAGAATCTTTAGATGAAATGCAGTATGTTTTAGGACTTGCTGAAAAAGCAACTGCTGCAACTGCAACTCAAACAGGGGAAGTAGCGAAATCTACAGTTACCTTAGGAGAAGTTCAGTTAGCTTTGGCAAACGCTCAAGAGAGAGTTAAATCAATTCAAAAATTTATTGATGCTGATTGGAAAGACTTTGCAACCCTATTTGTAAAACTAATTGAGGGGCAAGGAAATAACATTAAACCACTAGTTGTAAACAGAGTAGGTAGAACCGGACTAATGACATTCACAAGAGAGATTGCTCCTAAAGATTACAAATCTAAAAAGGGTTATCTTGTTGAAGTAATGACCTTTGAAGACAAACAACAAAAAGATATTGATATGATTCAAAAACTACAAGCTGCCGTTGGCGTAATGCCAAACAACACAGCTCTTATGGATATTTATAAAAAGAATCTTCTACAATTTGCAGGACTAACTCCTGATGAAATAAAGATTATTCTTGAAGCTGAAATGCGAACCCCTGAACCTACTGAAATGGCTCAGGAGGAAGGTATGATGGGTGCAGAAGCACAAGGTATGGAAATGCCACAACTAAGCCCTGCAATGTCTTCCCAAGCTCAAGGACAAGCAGATTTAGCTATGCCTGACTTAATGGGAGGGGCAAGATAATGGACTTATTAAACCTTGTTGATCTTAATGAAATTGAAAAACAAACATACGAGCAACTTTATAACAATTTTAAATCACAACAATTAGAAGTTAAGGATATTAAAGATGCAATTACAAGAATGAAAAACGCTGTAGTTTATGACCTAACTAAAACTTCAGTTGAAGACAAAGAGAAAATTATCAGACTACAAGCAAGAATAGAAAACTTAATGGGACTTGAAGTAATACTTGAAGCTCCGGAAATTGCTGAAAAGCATTATCAATTAGCAATACAAAATTTAAAAAAACAAAAAGAAAGGAATCAATAATGCGAGGCACACCAACAAACAATAAGAAGTATCAAGAAACAATGAAAAAAAAATCTATGATGAAATATGGAAACGACAAAAAAGTCGCTTCTGTAAATAAAAATGTAGAAAAAATGATGGGGGACAAAATGATGGGTATGAAAAATATGGCATCTATCAAAGCTAAAATGGCTATGAAACCTTCAATGATGAGAGGAAGGTTGTTAGCGTAATGGATACAATAAACAAGAAAGTAAAAAGCTCAATGAAGAATCTTGCAGGGTGGGATAAATCAGGTAAAACTTATACTCCTCCAATGGAAGTAGATAGAAGAATGATAAAACGTTCGCCGGTTACTGAAAGAAAGAAAATGGAATTAAAAAAACCTATGGAAGTAAAAAAACCTAAGGTAAGTAAATCTGCTGAAAAAGTTAGAGTTAAAGCTGCTAATTTAAAAAACCTTAGAGATCAACTTGTTAAAGAGCAGATGCAAACTAACCCTGACTATAAAGAGGCAGTAACAAACATTAGAAAGAATAATCCTAAAATTTCAAATGAAAGTCTTGCAAGAAATGCTGATGCACAAACTTCATACAGAAGAAATTTAAGAGATATAGAAGAATATAATAAAAGACAAAATGCTGCTTTTGAGGCAAGAAATAAGAAGATAAAAGAGTTAAATACAAAATGAAGATGATGTCTAAAGCCAATAAAAAGGTTAAGAAGGTAATGAAAGAGTGGAAAGCCGGTGAATTAAATATTGGTAAGTCTGCAAAAAAAGTTCCTTCAGGTAAAAAGGGACAAGCTCAGGCAGTCGCTATCGCGTTATCAGAAGCAAGAAAAGCTAAGAAGAAATAATTGCATTTTTACAAGTTCTGCTAATAAAATTAAAGTATGAGTAGAATAATTACATTATCAATATCTTTAATATTATTTATTCTTGTTTTATTTGCTTTAATAATCTTTTTAGGACAAGACAGATTTAGGTATGAGTGCCAAAACCCTGAAAATTGGAGTTCACCTTCCTGCGTTCCTCCTATTTGCAATGCTACAAGAACCTGCACAGAGGAAACACTAAAGGTGTTATCTCAGAAAGAACAAAAGAAATGAAAAAGAAATACTCAGCTGATGAATTAGAAATGTTACTTAAGTTTATTGTTGGAGTAATCCTATCAATGACTTTGCTTGGAATTATTATTACAGTTCTATACTCCCTTATTTTTGTAACCCAACCATTATCTATTCAATCACCAAATGATGCAGAGTTTTTCAAACTAATTAACCCTATTGCTACCTTTTTAACAGGTGCTTTGAGTGGAATTATGTTAAGTAAAAGAGATGTTAGAGATGATGATGAACATCAAGAAGAAAGGAGAAAGTAATGACATTAAATGAATTTATAAAAAAATATGATGGAAAGACTGTAGATTTTGACAAAGCATACGGGGGACAATGCCAAGACTTGTTCAATCAATACTGTGTAGAAGTATGGGGGATTCCAAACCCAATACAACAATTCCCTGTAGCAAGTGCTTACCAAAACTTCGGTTATGCCAAGAACAACCCTAACTTTACTGCAATACCTAATGACCCAACAGCAGTTCCTATGGCAGGAGATGTAATCATTTGGAATCAGGGAGTAGGAATACACGGACACGTAGGCATATTTGTTGAGGGAGATGTTATGAACTTCAAAGCATTTGAACAGAATTGGAATGGAGTTCAAAAATGTAGATTAGTTAATCACCCATACGATCACGTAACAGGTTGGTTTAGACCTAAAAGAAATACTCCTGAAGTTGCTCCTGTTTATACTCCTGAACCTGTAGTTGCACCACAACCACAGACAATTACAACTATTGCTCCACACAGTCATACAGAACCTGTTAAAGAAACAGTAAAACCTTTAATTGATATCTCTATGCTTGATGGTAACAAAACCAATATACTCACAGGAATATCTATTGTTGTAGCTATCCTTGCAAGTCAGGGATACATTGATGAAAAGTTGGTTGAAACTATCAATATGATTACAACAGCACTAATTGGTTACACATTAAGGGATGCAATCAAAAAGAAATGAAAACAATAAAAGAGTTAAAAAACATGAAGAATAGTTTGGTTAAAAACATAGCACTTGCTAAAAGAAGGGGAACATCAAACCCTAAATCTAAATCAACTATAGACCCAAAGGAATTTGCAAAGTTAAAGACCTATGGAAAAAAGAAGAAATAAACCTCAAGTTAAATTATCTGTTGGTAGAGGTGAGAAATTACCTGTATCTAAAGGAGCAGGGCTTACTGCTAAAGGAAGAGCTAAATACAATAGGGAAACCGGATCAAATCTAAAACCACCTGCACCTAACCCTAAGACCGAAAAAGATGCTGCAAGAAAAAAATCATTTTGTGCAAGATCAAGAAGTTGGAAGGGTGAAAGAGGACTTGCTGCTCGTAAGAGGTGGGGTTGCTAAACTAAAAAAGACCCCGATTAAGGAGTCTTTTTTAGATAACGTAATAAATTTAGGAGGCCCTGTTATTAGAAAGTGGCAGGATCTCCGAAAAGTTAGAACAATGAACTATAGCAATTTAATTATATCAAATAATAGACATTTTACAAATTCATAAACTACAATATACATTAGGATATACAAGGAGAGATGTTATGCCTGAATACACGTTTCAAGTGGTGATCGTGCTTGTCCGTCAGGGAGATGAATTAGGTTTGGTAAGAGAATCTCACAGTTTATACATTAATCATATTATGGATTTTGTTTATCACATAGCAAAGCCATATCTTGATGATGGATACCAACTGCAAAGATATTACCTTCAAAACTTTAATTTCCAACCTGACAAAATCCAAATTCACGGATAGGAGAATGCTATGAAAGTGGTAGTTCGTCTGAAGAATCGTGAAGGAATAGAATTGCGTCTGACAGCCACCTACAGACCAAATCTATTTGATGACTATATGATCCAAGCGACAGAAATGGCTTTGCCGTTTTTTAATCTTGGTTATTATATGGTTCACGCAGCTATGTTGAGTGAAGAGTAATGACAACTACTTGGAAGGAACTGCGATATGCAGTATTAGAACGAGATAATTTTCAATGTAGGTTTTGCGACAGAGGTGGAAAGTCGTCTGACTATATACTTGAAGTTCATCACGTTATTTGGCGTAGGAATGGTGGCACTGATGCAATGAGCAACCTTATTACGGTTTGCCCTTATTGCCACGATCTTATTCATTATGGGAACTACACCGGCAGACCGGTAACATTCTCAGAATTGAAACGCCGACAAGGAGAGGGTTGAAATATACCCTCTCCATTGACAAATACTAAGTTAATTACTTATAATAAACCTATATGGATCAAATATCTTTAGAAAGATTTAATTATATCCTTCAAAAATCAATTGAAAGTTTAACAGCAGACGAAATTTCTTTTTTAAAAGCAAGAAGAGAAGCTCTTAACCCTATGCAAAAAGAGTTTTATAAAGATGTTATTGAAACTAAAAAAGAAACTATAAAAATAGAATCTGAAATTAAAACAGAAGAACCAAAAAATACTGTTAAGAAAAAATAATTATTTAACTAACTCCGAATAGTCGGAACTGTTGAAAGGAATATATGGAAGAAAACGTAAGTGGAGAAAATTTATTAGATAACAGAAACAGAAAGGAATTAGATTTGTCTTCTTTAGATGAAACAATTCAAGAAGAAGCAAGTTTAGAAAACGAAAATGAAACAACTAATTATGAAGACAATAATACTCTCTTTGAAGAGCCTCAAATTGATTATAAAGAAAAGTTTACTGAAAGCACAAGAGAAGCTTCAGCCCTATATTTCAAAAATCAAAAATTAAATCAAACCATTGAAGAAGCTGCAAGTATTGCTGAACCTACTTTAGAAGAATTAAAATTCTACGCTAAATCTAAAGGTGCTGAGTATGATGACCTTGATGAGTTTTCACAAAATATCCTAAAAGATACATTAATAAATACAAGAAGGTTTGAAAAAATACAAAACGTTGCTTCTGAATCTAAAAGAATTGATGAATGGGCAAACAGCGTTGATTCATTTATTGAAAAATCTGTAGATAGTGGGGAATACCCAAGCCTTAATTCATTAGGTAGTGAGTTTAAAAAATTTGCTATGAAAGAATCAAGAAGAGGTGTAGATCTAAACGACTTAGTAGCTTCATTTTTATTTAGTGCTGAAAGAAGTATTAAACAAACCCCAAGAAAATCTGTTTTATTAACAGGAGGTAACTCATCTGCAGTCCCAAGCAAGTCAGGGTTAAGTGAAACACAAGTTGCTATGATTAGAGAAACAAATCCTAAAGAATATAGAAGAATGATTAAGTCCGGCGAAATAAACCTTGAAATATAGTGCTTGACTTTGATTAAGTATTTCAATTATCATTAATATATATTCAAACTAACCCTTTAGCCTATAGGACAGTTTAATTGAATTTAAACAAAAGTATAAATTTAATTGAAAGGTTATATATGGCAACATATCCAACAAAACTTATAGAAGCTTTTGCATCACAAGCATTAAGAATTTTCTATATGAAATCCGTTTCTGACGCTATTACAAATAGTGATTATGAAGGAGAAATTAAGGATAAATCTTCAATCCTTAATGTTTTAACATTTGGTAAACTAACTGCTCAAGATTACTCAGGATCAAATATGACTCCACAGTCATTATCCGAGTCTTCAGCTCAGTTGGTAACAAACCAAGCTAAGTATTTTTATTTCCAAGTGAAAGATTGGGATACTTTCAGATCTTATGTAAAGAATCCTGAAAACACAATCGTTGAACAAGTAGGAAACGAAATTAAAAAAGTCGTTGATACTTTTGTTCTTGGTTTCTACACAGATGTAGCAGCAGGACAAAGAATCGGAACTGATTACACAACAGGAACTGTAGCAATTGCTGCAACAACAGGTGTTGTAACAGGAACAGGAACAACTTTTGCTTCTTCAATGGTAGGAAAAGGATTCAAAGCAGCAGGACACAGCGTATGGTATAGAGTTAAAACCTATACTTCTGCAACATCAATCACTATTGAAAATGATTCTGATGACGAAACATCAGCATATTCAGGTGGAGTAATTTCTGCAACAGCAACTTACATTGTTCAAGCAAATACTGCTTTAACAGTAACCAAAGATACAATCTTCCAATATATGACTCAAGCTGCAGCAATTTTAACAAACGCTGAAATCCCTTACGACAACAGATGGTTTGTAGTTCCTGCAACAATCGCAGCATTAATCAGAAGAGCGCCTGAATTTATCTCACAAGGAACTGAATCAGGAAGACAAACTGTATTAAACGGTATGTTAAGTGGACAATTCGCAGGATTTAATGTCTATGAAGTATCTGATGACAGAATTTCAGGAAACGATACTGATGGATTCAACTGTCTAGGTGGTCATAAATCAGCAATCTGTTTTGCTATGGGTCTAACAAGAAACCAAATTGAGCAAGACATCATTGGAAACTTTGGTAAAGCTTACAAGTCATTGTATGTTTACGGAGCTAAAGTAGCCGATGAAAGAAGAAAAGCATTAGTAGAATTATTTATTAAGGCATAACTTCTCGCTATCTCACTACCCTTATCACTGTATAGGGTAGTGAGTAGCACTAAAGTATTTAAGTTTTTAGAAAGAATTTAATGGCAACATTTACTTGGTATCTACAAGGAACAACAGCAACCACAGTTGATGCAACAGACATTTATCAATTTGCAGGATCAACATTTGGTTCTGCGATTACCGTTGGTGCTTATAATGATTCAACCCACGTTGAGTCATCTACAGGCACTAATGTTTCAACAGGTAATGCTCCTAAAAACTCTAAATATTTAACTTCATCAACAGTTTCTATTAACGGTGGAGCTTCAGAAGCTTTAAGTGGTGTAACAACTGCTAACTGTCCGGTTAAAATTAATTTCTCACACGGAACATCAGTTATTACTTATGATGCAGTGTTTTATTCCTACGATGGAACAACAACAGCTGCTTCTCCTACAGGTGTAACTTTTTACTGTGCTGAGCAATCAAATGCTTCTTGGACAAATGCAGAAGGATCTGCAAGTGCTATGGCTTTAGCAAACAATACTACTGCTACATCACACGACTTCTTTATTCTTGCTTCTGCATCTCCTGAATCAGTAGGACTAAAAACAGCATTTAAACTAAGAATAGAATTAACTTACTCTTAGTAAAAACAAAGTAGGCTCATAGAAGACTACACAATATTTAATTAAAGATAGGCAAAATGACTATGGAACACAATGTAAAGTGGCAAGTATCATTAAATAACGGAGAAACCTTATACGAAGGTAAAGGTTTATTCATTGAAGTTGCAGGGGAATTATCACCTTGGAACAAATTACAAGAATACATAACTGCTAACAATTTAGAAATTACCTCATTATCACTTTATACAGATTCAGGACAAAGATGGAACTTACCTTCAAAAGGTAACAATCCAAAGTTTAGAGCATTTGATTTAGCTCAAAAACCTTTTAAATTAAATCTTGGAAGGGTTCAAGCTATGGATATAGAGGAACCTGAAAACGCTGACAAGTTCACAACTGTCAGTGCCTATTATGATTACGATGGTATTGTTTACAAAATGTCTATTTGGGTGGACGAGAGAAACACTAATAATAGTTGGAGTTTCTTCGTTAAAGAGTAATGGCTGATCAAAAGCTAACTCAGTTACCACAAGCAACAGGTGCAGTTCCAAATGACGAACTATACTTAGTTACTGATACAGGAACAACTCCTGTTTCCAAAAGAATTACATTTGATGACTTACAGGAATCATTTACAGATGTAGAAGTTACATCAATTCAATTTGATATTACTCAAACAACTGCTCCTGTTGAAGGACAAGCAATTTGGAACGATGATGCTAAAACATTAGAAATTGGACTTAAAGGTGGATTTACCCTTGAAGTTGGGTTACAAATGGTGGAACTTTGTGTAAATAAAACAGGATCTACTATTGCTAAAGGCAAGGTTATTTATATTGATGGTGGGCAGGGAAACAGACCTACTATTACACTTGCTGACAATACTACTGATGCAACATCAGCAAGAACATTTGGAATTACTGCTGAAAGTATTCCTAATAATCAATCAGGTTATGTTGTAACAAAAGGACTTATTACAGGACTTAATACAAATGCTTACACAGCAGGAACTCAGTTATATCTTGGAACATCAGGAGATTGGACTTCAACTAAACCTGTTGCTCCTGCTCATATGGTTTATGTAGCAAAAGTTATTACACAAAATTCAACAACAGGAGTTGTTTATGTAGAAGTTATGAACGGGTTAGAACTTGAAGAACTTCACGATGTATCAATTACTTCAAAAGCAAACGGAGATATTATTCAATACGAATCCTCAACAAATTTATGGAAAAATGTTCCATTTTCTACTGCAGCATCAGGATACTTAAAATTAGATTTAACAAACACACCACTTACAGGCAACACATTAAACTTTAATGGAACTGCTGATAAAGCCGTAAATGTAGATAGAACTTTAACTGCAGCAACAGCAGGAAGAAATTTAACTGTTACATCAGGTGGTGCGTATTCAAGTGGAACTAACCTTGCAGGTGGGAACTTAAATCTTTCTTCAGGAATTGCCACAGGTGATGCAGGTTCTGACATTACATTTCTAACAGCAACAAATGGAACTTCAGGAACAACAGATAGAACTCCATCTCAAAAAATGGTTATTAAGGGTTCAGGTAAGGTTGGTATTGGAGAATCTAACCCTATTTATCCTTTATCAGTAAATGGAGTTATTTACAGTAATGACCAAATACAAGCAGGAGGACAGATTTTTGGAAATGATATTAGTTCAACTACAACAATAGATGCAGGAACTGATATAACTGCAGGTGGAAACATATCTGCTACAGGAACTGTAACAGGTTCAAACCTATCAGGAACAAACACAGGCGACCAATTTATGCCTGTATATGGAGATGGTTCAGATGGGAATGTAGATTTTAATGGTTCAAATACTTTTACATTTGCTACATTTGATGGTTCATCAATTTACACCTTAACAAGAGATGTTTTTGCTTTTACTGTTGATGTTGCAGTAGGTATTACTCTTATAACAGCAGGTTACAGAGTATTTTCACAGGTTATCATTACAAACTATGGAATAATTCACAATAATGGTTCAGCAGGTTCAGGAACTACAGGTGGTGCAGGAGGACTTGGAGGATTCTTCAAAGCAGGTGGTGCAGGAGCAACAGGACTTCTTGCTGCTTCAGCAGGTGCTAATGGAACTGCACAGGCAACACCTACTGCTAATACTTGGGTAGGTGGTTTAGGGGGTAAAGGTGGGCAAGGTAGAGCAACAAATACTACTTTTACAGGAGGTATGATTACTTCTGCCAATGTTACAGTTCCTGCTGATGCTGATGGTGGTAATAAAGTTCAATCAAATTACATAAATTACCTAACAAGATATGTTGTTGGTGCAACAAATTGGCAAATGACACCATCAATAGGTGGAGGTTCAGGTGCTAAATCAGCAGCAGGAACTACTGCAACTTCAGGTGGAGGTGGTGGTGGAGGTGGGATAGTATTTCTTGCTTCACCTATAATTGAAGGCTCAGGTCCAATAAGTGCTAATGGTGCTAATGGTGGTAATGCTGCAGGAACAGGAGGAAACTTTGGTGGAGGTGGAGGTGGAGGTGGGGGTATTGTTTGCTATATAGCAAGAGATACTACTAATCTTACAAATACACCTACTGCTACAGGTGGAACAGGTGGAACATCTGTTATTGGGACAAATGGAACTTTACCTGTTGCTACTGCAAATGGAACTACAACTACTGCAACACAAACAATGACTATAACTCCAACAGTGCCTTTAACTAAAGGAAATCTTTATATGGTAACTTTTCACCTACAAATTACAGGAGGAATTGGAGGTTCAGGAATTAACTCAATGTCAGGGTTTGGTATGTCTTGGACTAATCTATACACGAGAGTTGAGTTTAACTCAATTGCCTCACCTACAAGAGTTATTGAAACTTGGTATGGATATTACACAGGAACAGAACCTGACATTATAGATGATGAAACTATTACAGTTAATCTTTCTGATGTGAATACAACTGCAAGAGCAATTATTGATGAGATACAAAACACAGATGCCTCACTTTCAATAAATCCTGTAACAGCAAACAAAGCAACTAACAGCGTTAATTCATCACTTACTTTAACAGTTACTTTACCTAATGCTCCAACTACAGGTAATATAGTTTATTCAGTTTTTGCTCATACTGTTGCTACAGGACTTGCTGCAGTTGCACCAAATACATTAGTTAATAATCAAACTATTGCTCCAAACTTATCAAGTCAGGTATCGTCTGCACAACAAGCAAATACACAAACCCATACAACTACTAATGGTGCGATTGCAGGAATATCTGTTGAAATTACAAAATCAAGTGCAGGTAAAAATGGTTCAAATGGTTGGGACGGAAAGGTAGTTAGAATATATGGATAAACAAACAATAGATAAATGGAATAATATTAAATCAAATAGAAATGGACTTCTTGCTCAATCAGATTGGACACAACTACCTGATGTTGATTTAAGTCCTGAACTAATACAGGCAATGAAAGAATACAGACAAAAATTACGAGATATTACAAAGGATTATGATAATCCTGATGATGTTATATTCCCCATCAATCCTTTAGAAGGTGAGTAAATGGAAATTATCTTCTGCCTACTTCTTGAAAATGGTTCAAACCTTTTACTTGAAACAGGCAACAAACTTCAATTAGAAAATTATGTAGGATCTGAACGGTCAGCAAGAATTACCGGACAACAAGCCGATAATAATGAACGTTATGGAAGAATTACCGGACAAGATTTTGCGAATGATTCAGCTAATGCAAAAACTACAGGGCAGGAACTTGCAAATAACGAACGTAACTCTAAGTTACTTGGACAAGACAACGCTTTTGATACAAGAAATGCAGTTCTTACCGGACAAGATTTTGCAAATGACAATCGCCCATCTAAATTAATAGGTCAAGAACTTGCAAACGATTCACGAGATTCTAAATTAATAGGTCAAGATTTTGATTCCGATGATCGTTTAGCTAATTTAATAGGTCAGGACTTTGCGAATGATTTTAGAAACGCAAAACTAACAGGACAAGACAGTGCTTTTGATACAAGAAACGCTAAGTTACTTGGACAAGATTTAGCCAATGATTCAAGGTATGCCAAATTAATCGGTCAGGATTTTGCATTTGATACACGTTATGCCAAATTAACAGGTAAAGAATTCGCTTCAGACATTAGAGATGCGAAACTAACAGGACAAGATTCTGCTTTTGACACAAGAAATGCCAAATTACTTGGGCAAGATATAACTTCTGCTGAAAGAAACGCAACAGTCAAAGGTAAAGAAACTGCTAACGACTCAAGAGATGCAAAATTAACAGGTTCTATCACACTTTCATCTGAAATTTATGCAAAGATAACAGGTCAGTTACCGGCAAATAATGAAAGACACGCACGAGTTTCCGGACAGGAAGTTGAATCTTCAAATGCAAATGCAGTTTTAACAGGTAAAGAACTATCTTCTGCTGAAAGAAACGCAAAGTTACTTGGAAAAGATACTGTAAACGATGATAGAAGTGCAGTAATAACAGGTAAACTATCTGATAGCGATACAAGATCTGCAAAACTAACAGGAAAAATAGACAATGCTATTTTCTTATGGACAGGCACAAATGCTTCTATTCCTTCAGGTTGGGAAAGAGTTACAGAATTAGATGGATATTTTCCAAGAGTAGTTGCAAACGGAGATACACTTCTTGCTACAGGTGGATCAGCAACTCACACACATACTTCTTCAAGCCACACTCACACACTTGATAGCCACACTCACACATTCACACTACCAAATGGAAGTGGAGGTTCGGCTTCTGCAGGTAACGGTTCTCAAAGATCAAATGCAAGAGGACACAATCACGGAACTACAACATCAGGAACTCCAACATCTGTAACAACTTCAAATGAAGCAGTAACTTATTCTGCTTACTCAAACAACCCTCCTTTTTACGAGGTTATATTTATTACTAAAACAACTTCTGCTTTAACAGGTATTCCTAATGGAGCAGTAGCATTAACAAAAAATAGTCTTGGATCTTTAACTCTTGCTGATGGAAATAACTCAACACCTAACTTACAAAACAAATATTTAAGAGGTGCAGGAACAGGTGCAGATGCAGGAACTACAGGTGGATCATCTACAAATGCTCACACAATTGATCACACTCACACAAGTAGCCACTCACACGCTGCTGCAACAACAGCAAGTGGAACTAACTCAACATCAGCAAACACAGCAGGAACTCTTTCAAGAGATACACACACTCACTCAGTAGCATTAAATGATTCCGGATCTTTAACATCAGGAACAAACAGTGCAATAGCTGCACAAAGTGAAACAGTATTACCACGTTATGTAGATATTATTATTGGACAAAACAAAACAGGTTCAGATATTCTTGAAGTAGGAATGCTCGGACTTTATACCGGAGATATTTCAGCACTTCCTTTTGGTTGGAGTGTTTATACAAAGTTTGGTGCTTTAATCAGAGGTTCAAATGCTACAGGATCAACAGGTGGTAGCGAAACACACACTCACGCTTCTCAATCACACACCCACACAATACCGGCTCACACTCACTCAACACCTACAGTTAGCCACAGTGCAGATACAAGAACTTCTTCAGGTGGAGTTGCAATTACTGATACAAACACAACACACGCTTCTACAACTTCAAGTTCAACAAGTTCCGGACTTGCTTCAGCAACAACAAGTGCAGATTCAGCAAATAATATGCCGGTTTACAGAAATGTATATTTGATTGAGCTAACTCAAATAGGCACACCTGCAAATGATGTTAGATCAGCAAAAATTAACGGTAAAAATGCTGACAACAATGAAAGACACGCAAGAGTAACAGGACAACTTACTGACAATAACGAAAGAAGTGCAGTCCTATTAGGTAAAGATTTATTAAATAATGAGAGAAGTGCAAGTATCAGGGGAATTGAAACTACAAGTTCCTCAAGAGGTGCGAAATTATACGCTGTTACAACTTACGATTATTTATATGTTTACCAAGGGACATCTTTTAGTGGACTTTACTCAGATCAATCAAACAGCTATTCAGAACAATATCTAACTCAAAGCAACATCTATGGAAACAAATACACAGGACAGTCAAATACTTATGGTTACTTATACGTATATCAAGGAACATCGTTTACTATAAAATACACTGATGTTGGAAATTCATACAATATTAAATACATTAATAGCAATACTATCTATAGTGGCAAATACAGTGCTTCAGGTAATTCTTATAATATTAAATATACTGCAAGAGGTAACACAAGCACTAATAAATATACTGAGAGAGGCACAGTAGAAACTGATAAATATTCATCACGAGGAACTTCGTATATTGATTATTTATAAGAAAAGAAAGTAAAATAAAGATATGGACTCATTTATCATAAATAAATTCTCAGGTGGAGTTTCGGATTACGAAGATAGAGGTATCACAGGAGCGTTTAAGTTTGCTCAAAATATAGATGTTAGAAAAAGAAGAGATTCATTATCTTGCACACAAACAATTACTGATGATCTTGCTTCCGGAACTTTTGATTCAAGATGTAGGTTTATTGTTCCTGCTTCTGATGGCAACACTTATTTTTTTACTAACACTAAAATTTATAAAAGAACTTCAGGTGGAACTTATACCTTAGGACATACCGACACTGATGGTGGTATTAATGGTGCTGCTGAATGGGTTAATAATGTTGGTGATACTTTTATTTATTACACAACAGCAACAAAACTTCACAGAAAAAGAATTATAGGAACAGGATATACCAACACAGGTTGGGGTGATTTAGATGCAACAGTTAATTCTCAAACATACCCTAAAACAAATCTAACTTCTGCTGATTGGCATACTATGAGGCAAGTTAATGGAGCATTACTTGGTTGTAACTCAAATACAATTTTTTATGTAGGATACGATGATTCTTTTACTAATAATGCATTACAACTTATTCCATCAAACATTTCTAAAACTTTAGTTGAGTCTGCAACAAATGTTAGAGTTGGAGCAAATAGAACTGATACATCAATGTCTTCAAACATATTCTTATGGGATTTGATTTCTCAAAACTATAACGACAAAATGCAACTTCCTTTTTCAAGCATAAACGCAATGATTGAATCCGAAGTAGGAATAATGCAATTTGGTTCAAACGGAGGATTATATTTTTATTCTGATTCTTCAAAGTTACCTATTACAAGGTTTCCTGACGGAGGACAAACAGATCCTGAAGGAGTAGAAGTTTCAGATGGACTTGCTTACTTTGGCGTATATGGAAACGGAACTAAATCAGGGCTTTATACATACGGAAGAAAATGGAAGAATGCTGATTTTATCTTAAACTGTGAGCATCAATTTACTTGCGATGAAATCAACGCAGTTAAAAAGATTGGTTCAGTATTATTTTTCTCTTACAAGACAGGATCTAATTACGGAGTTAAGAAAATAGACTTATCAAACAAAGCAGTAGGAACTTATCAATCTTTGGATTTAAAGAGTCCTATGACTTATCAAACACCTATAAATTTTGAAACTGTAACTTTGAATATGATGCCATTACCAAGTGGATCAAACATTGAAGTATGGAGAAGAATTGATAAGGTTGAATCTGCAACTGCAGGAACAGGTGTAACTGCTGATGGTTGGTATAGATGTAACACTGTAAGTGGTGCAACAAACTTTTCTACAACTAACGGAACTGAAGCAGTATATTTAATTGGTGATAAAGGAAAGATTATTGAGATTAAAATAATTATAACTCCGAGTGGAAATAACACACCTGAAGTTTTGAATGCTCAAATAATGTTTAGTAGATAATGGCAACTTATTACCCTGAAACAATACAATCACAAGAGATATACGGAGTAGTTGGAGAAGGAACAGAAGCTGAATCCGGTTGGGGTAACCTTAAAAATGTTACTTATCCTTCAAAAGTTATACCTGTTATCTTGCCACAAGTTCCAACTGCAAACGATACAATTGGACACTCAATTAATACGAAGACAAATAAAATTCTTGGTGCTTATTCTTTTGGAAGAGTGGGATCTTTGCAAATAGGTAATTATCAGTCAGGAACTTCAGGAGATATTAGAATTACTCCGGACGGAATTACTGCAAGAAACAGTAGTGGAACTAATACATTTGCTATTGATGGGACAACAGGTAATGCTTCATTTTTTGGAACTATTCAAGCAGGTTCAATCGTAGCAGGTTATGTTGCCTCAATAGGAGGGGAATATACAACTACAGGGGCAACTGCTGCAAAAGTTATGCTACTTCCTGATGCAAACACAGGTATTGTTGCTTATGCTTCAGATGGAACTACAGTTGTTTTTAAAGTAACTGTTGGTGGAACTAATGTAGGAGATGTTCAAATAGGTAATTATGGGGGAAATAATGGATCACTTTGGGACAATAGTGCCGGAACATTTAATATTAGAGGAACAATGAATGCCGGAACTATTACCGGAACTTTAATTAAAACTTCTGCTACAGGAACAAGAGTTCAAATGGACGCTAACGGAGATAACATTGCTTGGTATGACAGTGGAGATGATATGGGTATGAAAATGTTTTTAACTTCTTCAACACACGCAGATATATATTCTTATGATTCAAGAACTTTAAGATTAAACTCAGCCTCGGGAACAATAGATATGGGTGGTGATAATGTAAATAATATTGCCACAATTACTGCAACAACATTTAGTGGTGCAGGATCTTTTTCATCTATTTCTATGAGTGGAGGAATTGATATGAATGGTAGAGATATAACTGAAATTGATGAGTTAAGATTTAACACAACAAGTTCTAACTATAACAACTCAGATTGGGAGATATGGGCGTATAATTCGACAGAAAAGGGTTTTAGGTGTAGAGTTAATGGTAGTTTATATCAATTTGATTTAACAGCAAAATAATATGAATAATGAAGAGAGAATAATTGAAGAAAACAAAATAGTAGAAGAAAAACCACTTCTTGTTCCTATTGAAAATTCTCAAGAAGTTGAAGAATTTAGCACCAAAAAAAACAGAGATAGATTATTACAGTTTCCGGACAGGTTACCTACTTTTGATTTAATGCCTTTTCCTACTGATGAGCATAAACATATAGGTAACTATGAAACTAAACATAATCTATATTTAACTATTGCCCACAGTTTTAACAAAGCAATGGAAAAAATTGAATCTTTAGAAGCAAGAATTTTAGAACTTGAATCCAAGTAAGATATAGACATTTTATAAATATTTCATTTATACTTATAATATGAATGAAATTAATCCTAAATTAGAACAATTTTCACAAAAATTTAACGAATTATTAAAAGAATTTAATGTAAAACCACAAATTTCTTTAGATTTTCCTGATTACAAAAATTTACCGATTGATATTCAGTTGGCATTACTTGTCATTGATAAACACAAAAACCAATTTATTTTAAATTTTATGGAGAACAACGATGCGAACAAGAGCTGATATGGAAACTGAACTACTTGCAAGACTTCAAGTAGCAAATAATTCTTCAATGTTTCCTTCTACAAGACTAACAACACTAATTCAAAATGCGTATCAATGGGCTACAACTACTTGGGTGTGGACTGATTTAGTAAACGGAAAATTTACATCTTCTGTTGCTAATAATGAATATTACGATTACCCTGCAGACTTTAGATCAAATACTATAATGCGACTTGAACTTGACGGTGTTTCATACGATAGAAAAGCATTTGAAGATTACCTTGCTTACAAGGAAAGAAACCCTTCGGATCAATACAAAATGTTTGCTTCATATGGTAGGTATTATTTTATTCACCCAACTCCATCTGCAAGTGGAACAAATAACATTACAGTATGGGGATCTCTAATGGCAGATACTCTTACACTATCTACATCTACTACAATTTTTACGGATAATAAAGTTGAAGGTAACGAAGCATTAGTTAAAAAAGCATTAGCAGTTGCTTTAACAAGGATTGATAAAAACCTTGCCAAAGTGGAAGAGCAAGAAGCTATTTCTCTTTTAACTAAAATATATGTTGATGAAAAAGCTGCTACTCAAAGAGATCAAAGAATACAGCACCCTAAATTTGGAATCCCTGATTATTACGCAGGTAGATATAAGACTGTTTATGGTAACTTTAATTTGGAGGAAATAATATAATGGCAAGTTTATCTTCAATGACAACTGATCAACTAAAAGCATATGTAAAAGAACAGAAAGCTCTTGGTAAAACTGAAAGCACTTCAAAATCAGTAGGCAAAGCAGTTAATTTAATAAAAGTTCAGCAGCCGGAGAAGTTCGGTGCTAAAACTGTAGCTTCAGCCAAAGAATCTTTAATCCCAAGTGTAGAAATTCCTAACTTACAAAAACTTGGAATTGCAATCCCTGATTGGAAAAGACAACAAGCCGGTATGACTACAAGTGGTTCTTCTCAAGGAACTACAGGTGGACTAACAGGTGGAATAACAGGGGTTGGATCATCAATGACAACTGCTGATTCAAGTATTCCTACCTACGAGAAAAGCAATAATTTAGCTTCTATTGAATCTGAATACAACAAAAAGAAGGAAGCATATGAAAAGGAAGCTGCGATCATAAATGATAACCCTTTCTTCTCCGAAGCTACAAGACTTGGAAGACAAGCAAAACTTGATGAGCAAAAAGTAAGGGAACTTGGAACTTTACAAGACAGATTAACTTATTTAAAAGCAGAAGACCAACTTAAATATAATATTTCAATGGATAGATACAAATTACAACAAGATCAAGTAAAACAAAATGTTGATAAGTTAAAAATGTATATTGATTCAGGGGCAATACTTAATGCTTCATCTCAAGATTTAGCTCAGATTGGTGTTGCAACAGGAATGAGTCAATCAATGTTACAAGGTATAGTTGCAAGAACAAGAGCAGATATTGCTGCTAAAAACGCTCCTTCAATGGGAGTTGAATTTATTACTAACGAACAAACAGGTGAAGTTCAAGTAATTTCATACAATAAATCAACAGGACAAATTTCGGGGACTAACTCACTTGGACAAGTAAAAGGGGGTAAAGTTCTTACTGATTACGAAAAAGATGTTGAAAGTGGACGTGATAGATTAAGAAAAGGCGAACCTTGGGGTAATGTTTGGAATACTATTTACAATAAATACAAAACTAACTCTATCCTTGGAACTCCTCAAGAAATTGGAAATGCTTTAAATAGTGATTTAGGTGGAGCTGATGTTAATAAACCTCTTTCCGAGGAATTTGGTTGGAATAAGGGAGGTGCTTATGAACAATATATTAAAACTCAAACTGATGCTAAGCCATCAACTTCAGGACTTTACATTCCATCACAGCTACCTGCAACAAGTTTTGTAAAAAAAGAAGGAGATTGATATGGGATTACTATCAGGCAGAGCTAAAGCTTGGGAAGATAGCCAAGCAAAAACAGTAGAGAATAATAATACAAATTTTAATGTTCCTAATAAACCAAACGCAGGATTACTATCAGGCAGAGCTAAAGCTTGGGAAGATAGCCAAGCAAAAACAAACCCTGTTACACAAAATACAACTCCAACACCAAGCACAATTACTTTACCTGAACAAACACCACAAAAATCTTGGTGGGAATCAGCAGGAAGTTGGATTTCTGAAAACTCTAAAAACGCTTGGGCATCATTAAGAGATCCCATTAAAAAACAAGAAGAACAAGCAAAAGCTGAACTTAAAATAATGCAAGAAAGGGAAAAAAGAGGTATCAAAACCCCCTCCATATCCACACCCTCAGCAACTTTAAACGTTACACCTGAAACACAAGAGATGTTGAAAATGCCTATTCAAGATCAATTTGCTTATACTATTAATCAATCAAACAAAGATTACCTACAATCTGTTTTAGATAATAGAAAACAATTACTTTTAAGTGGTAAATATCTTTCTTACGACCCAAGAGCTAACCTGACTGAAACAGAAAAAAGAAGAGGTGCATCTGCTTATACAATCGGACAAGAAATTAAAGACATTGAAAACTCATTACAAAATAAAAATATGTGGCAAACTGCTCTTGACCTACGAGTTAAAGAAGTTGGTGGTAACTTTAAAATTGCAGCAGCCGGATTTTTAAAAGATACTGCAAACTCAATTCTTTCAGTTTACGATCAAGTCGCATTAACTGATGAGCAGAAACAAGATATGGCAAGAAATGCTTCATCAGTAAACAATTCTTTCATTACTTATTTAGGAGATGTAATTAACGAAAACACTTACAACGATCCTGACTTAGGAGATGCGATTACACAAGGAGTAGGAAGCATTGGAACATTTACTGCTGCAACTTTATTAACAGGTGGTGGTGTTTGGATTCCAACAATTCTTGAATCATTACAACAAGCAGGTGCAACCTATGACGATAACATCAAACAAGGTAAGACTCCTGCTGATTCATTTACAAGATCAACTGCAGTTTTTGCAGGTAACCTTGTATGGAACAGATTTTTAAATAAGTTCTCCGGAGTATTTGACGCTTTACCTGAGAAAGAACTTGCTAAATTACAAAAGAATTTTACTCAGTCTTTTATAAATAACGCATCAAGAGCAGGAACAGGTGAAGCAATTCAAGAAATGGGACAACAAATTAGTTACAACATTGCAACTGATAAACCTTGGGACGAAGGTGTTATAGAATCAGGTGGTGTTGCATTCATAGTTGGTAGTGGTGCTAAATCATTACAATTTGTAAATAAAAAAACAGGTAAAACTATTTATGAAACTACTGATTTTACACTTATCAATAATGTTTTAGAAAAATACAATATTGATTCTATAGAAACATTAAATCAATACTCACAAACAAAATTAAATCCACAATCATCAATTGCTGATATTAGAAAAGCTTTTAAAGAAGCAGCCTTTTTAACTAATCCTGATTTCGGAGCAACTGACCCTACAGTTTACACAAGAGTAGTCCAAGCTTATAACGACTTAATAAAAGTTAGATCTGCACAAGAACAACTTGCTACACAAGAAGTTTTAGCTATAGCTGAGCCTAAAGCACAAGAACCTGTAGCAGTGGAGGAAGCTCCAATACCTACTCCTACAACTCCTGTTGAACCTATTACTACAATTGCAGAGGAAGTCCCTGCAGTTGTAGAAGAAGTAAAACCTGAAACTCAAATTAAAGGTAAGATAAGAATTGGAAAGAAACCTGAAGTTAAGATGGAAGGTAAAGTTACCCTTGCTAAAAAGAAACCAAGCAAGAGAGAAGAATTTTTAAAGAAGAAAATAAACGCTTCATACACAGAAAAAACACCTCTTAATAATCTATCTATAATTGGTAAAAATACAGTAGATGATATTGTTACTTTCATCGCAAAGAAAACTAAGAACCCTAACTTTGCTCAAGAAAACGAGAACCTACAATCTAAAAATCTTATTAAAAAGATTGATGAAGCAGTTAGAGTTCTTGATGAGATTGGAATGGACGAAACAATTGATGAACAATATCTAACTGTTAAAAGAATCAAAGATATTATTGAAAGAAAAACAATTACTCCTGTTAAAGAAGAAGCTAAAGCTCCTGAAGTAAAAGCCGAACCTAAAGAAAAGAAATCAATTAAACAAATAAGAGAGAATAGTGTAATAACTAAACCATTTAAAAGGAAAGCAAGATATTTTGATAGAAACTTAATCGCTTCAAATTGGAATGATGTAATTGATTATGCAGTTGAAAACAATTTAACTGTTAAAAAATCACCTATGTATAAAACTGCTGAAGGATCTTGGAGTGCAGGAGATAAAAATTATTACAACAGATTGGTAAAGCTTGTTAATGATCCAAGATTTAAGTCTTTAAGTATTAACGAGCAAAATAAAACTAAGTCTGATTTAGAAAGTGCTATTAAATACGAATATTTAATCAACTACGGAAACACAATGGAAATTGTTCCAAAGATTGTATTTGATTCAATTAAAGCTAAAGGTGGAGTTGAAGTAGGAACTTTAACTGATGAAACTGCACCATCTGTTGGATCTTTTGCAGCCAACATTCCTGAAAGTAAAAAAAGAATTGGTGAGAAAAAGGTAGTTAAACCTTCAAGGAAAGTTACTTTAAATGAAAGAAGTGATGAAGAAGGAGATATTGATACAGAAGAAGAAATTGTTGATGAGAAACAAAAACTTTATGATTCATACGAACAAGCAGAAAAAGATCTAAGAGATGCACTTGGAGATACAAAAGAATACGCAAGAGTGTTAGAACTACCTGAACTTGTTGAATTATCAAAGACCCTGATGGACGCACCTCCTGAAGTTAAAGATAGAATTTCAAGAAACAATCCTCTCGGACAATTTAGAGAAAGGGGCAAAGGACAAATATTTTTAAGAACCGACATATTTAAATACCCACAACTTGCAAGACAAGTGCTATCTCACGAGCTTGGACACTTGGTAGATTGGTTGCCTAATTACACACTAAGCAGAGGTAATTTACTCGGGAAACTTGCTTCGCTTTTAAATTTTACTAAAGGAGTATTTAGTAATCCTGAAGTTGAAGCTAAAGTTTCAAAACTATCTGCTGAGTTAGTTGAGGCACAAGAGCAAAGAAGAAAGCTTAAAAAAGATAATGAAATGAATCCTGTTGAAAAACAGAAAAAGAACTCAGAACTATTAAAAAGAGTTAAAGAGATAAACAAAGAAATTGATAAATTAAATGAGAACGCATTTAAAAACAAAGAAATAAGAAAAGAACTTATTCAATGGAGTTTATATTGGAGAAACATTGATCCTGTAGAGTTTGCAACACTTCCAAAAACAAGCCCTTGGTATAGATATATAACTTCAACTGATGAACTTTACGCTGATGCAATATCAGGTATATTTTCTTCCCCATTAAAGTTCCAACAAACCTCGCCTAAATTTGTAGAAGCATTTTTCGCTAACCTTGATGCTAAACCTGAAGTAGCACAAGCTTACAAGGATATACAAGGAAGAACAACAGAAGAACAGTCAGCTGCTTTAAATGAAACTATAAACAAATCTTACCAAAAAGAAGAGGATATAACCTTAGCCGATGCTATTGAAAAAGCACAAGGAGAAAAGAGTATGTGGTTTATGTTTAAAACTCTTTTTGTTAGAGATAACACTGCTGAACTTGATTTTGAAAAAGAAAATAATATACCTATTAACAGTAGATCTTCTATTGTTGCAGGGGATCTTGCTTACTCAGATGCTTATATTAAAAACATAATTGAAGATACTTACAACGTATCTTACGACAAAGCAAATTCAATTCCTAATGGTTGGAGAGATATGGGAAAGCTTCTACTTGCTGAAAGAGTGATGTATGAAAGAGGAGAACTTGCAAACCCATTTGGTTTAACTCCTAAAGACGGAAAGAAGCTTTACGACAACGTATTAGACTCAAGAAGCGTGGAAGAAAGACAAGTTTTACTTGAAGCACTTCAGGAATTTAGAACTGCACAAGAAGTTATACTTGAAAAATTAAAAGATGCAGGTATTTACTCTGACTCATTAATTGAGCAAATGGGAGCAAACCCTGCTTACGCTACCTTTCAAGTATTAGATTATGTTAATCAACAGATTTCAGGCGAGATTTACAGGCAAGAAGGAACACTAAAGGACATTGCTAACCCTGCTACTGCAACTGTTATGAAATCAATCAGTCAGCTTCTTATGGTTGAAAGAAACACAAGAAACAAAGAACTTGCAAATATGCTTCAGAAGACAGACCCTGAAAACGTAACACCGGCAACAGTAGTTTTTAACCCTGATACTAAAAGACAAATAGTTATTGAACCAAAAAACCCTAAGTTGGGTGTTATTAAGTGGAGAGAAAACGGGCAGTGGAAAGGTGTTTATGCTGATAAATACATTACTGAAGTAACAAAAAATCAATCTAATGCCACTATGAAGTTCTTACACACTCTTTCAGAGAAGTTGCTTATATCAGTTTTTTATAGAAACTTATTTATTATTTGGAACTTACAATTTCAATCATTTAATCTCATAAGAGATTTCCTACGACTTTGGAAAGCTTTACCTACTTCATCTTTTTGGGAGGCTATGAGTCAGTTTGGAGATGTAGCTAAATCATATAAGAGAAGTGCAAGATCTGCTTGGGCGAGAGCTACTGATCAATTTGACCCTGTTATTAAAGAAATGGAAAACAAAAAGATACTTGGACTTACTTATAATGACCTTGTTAGTGGAGCTGATATTGAAGAAACAAGAATTGAAAGAACACTAAGAAGAGTAGGTATCCAAAAAGGAGAACCTATCAGGCTTGGTGCAAAAAAAGTTGTTTATGATGTAGCACAAAAAAATAAATACACTGCACAAGCATTTAAAAAAGCAGAAGAGTTCTTAAACGTTCCTTATATACTTGGGGATTTCTTTGAAACATTACCTAAAGTTGCAGGATACGACTTACTTAAAAACTCCGGAATGGGAGATGCAGAACTTAGAGAATTTATTAGAACAAGAGTTGGATCTCCGGCATACAGATATAAAGGAACTGCAACAAATATTTCAAACAACTTATTGTTATTCTCAAACTCAATTATTCAATCAACAATTGCCGACTACAAAACTGCAACTGAACCTTCTACAAGAGCAGGATATTGGTATAAGACATTAGTAGCAAACATTCTTCCACAGGTTATAAAGAAAGCTATTATTGCAGGATTGTTTGGAGAAGCATTAAAAGAGTTATACGAAAAAATTAGTGAAACAAACTTAGCTAATTACACAATTATCCCTCTTGGAACAGACGAAAATGGTAGAGCAGTAATCTTTAGAGTTCCTACTGACCCTACAGGACAAATAATTAATGCAATAACTTGGAAGCTATTAAACAGTGCTGAAAACGGACTTGGCGTTGATGACTTGAAAGAAATACTCTCTGTTGGTGGAGATGCACTACCAAACCTCAATCCTTCAATAGACATATTAAGTGCAATTTATGCTTACTCCGAAGATAGAAATCCATACGATGAACAGAAAAAGAGAAACGTAATACCTGATAAACAATGGGACGCAAGAAATGAAACTAACGATGCCTTTAATACCTTTTTGAGTTGGATAGCTGAGAAAGCAGGTATCGGAACAATAATTCCAAAAAATAATGCTTGGCAATCCGAAACCACACTGACAGACTTACAGAAATTCCTACAATTTCCTGCGATAAACAAAACTATAGGGGCATTTATTAAAGTTGATGATTATGGTGCTGTTGAGAGAGCAAGAAAAGTTAAACAAGAAGTAGAAGGAAAAAGAGCTGCGAGAAATCTTGCTAATGATAAAGCAGTTGATAAAGCAGTTACTGAATACTTAAAAGAGCCTGTGAAAACTCCTCAACTTGAAGAGGCTTACTATTGGAGTGCAGTGAGTGAAGCAATGCCAAACCAAAAG
>Ga0247844_1002377_pt1 | contig 30914 bp, 26 predicted proteins | sample LaCtaG_FD_192421 | JGI IMG/M metagenome (GOLD analysis project Ga0247844, IMG submission 192421) | Freshwater microbial communities from meromictic Lake La Cruz, Castile-La Mancha, Spain - LaCruzMarch201714.5m_1 | ecosystem: Environmental > Aquatic > Freshwater > Lake | place: Spain: Castile-La...
TTATAGTTGTGATGATTGTGGTTTAGTGATAGATAGAGATGCTACAGGATCAAGAAACATTTTTATCAAGAATAGTAGGTTACGCTGTCCTCAAGTTTAGATTTTTCTAGATTTAAAAAAGCGGTATTTTTAGTTAAAACAATATATAAATATTTTATTTATATATTGTTTTAACTAAAATGGGTAAATATAGTTGCGAAAAATGTGCTAAATCTTTTTCTCAAAAATCACACTACGACAAACACATTAGTCGTAAAAATCCTTGTGAAATTCAAACAGACAAAATCAAGGCATTAATAGATAAAGCAGTAGATGAAAAATTGATTGACTTAAATATAAAAATGAAATTAAATAATACTGAAAGTAATATTACAACAATCAACATAACAGAACAAATGGATATTTCAAAAATGAGTAAAATAGATTTATTACAGAAGTGTAAAGAATTGGGTATTACGAAGTGTAGTTCAAAAAATAAACCGCAATTAATAGAACTTATTAACTCAACCCAATTAACGCCTGATATATTTAATGTTTGCTTTGAAACAACGGTAAAAAATAATGAAATAATTCTTCCGATAAGTGAGTTACCTGTGGCAGATTGTAAAATTATTAATTATATTGATTTGTGCTGTGGAATTGGAGGATTTAGAGTAGCATTAGAAAGTTTTCAAAAAAAAAATACAAACATTAAGTTTAATTGTGTATTGTCTGCAGACATCAAAGATGATGCTATAAAAACATATAACATGAACTTTAATGAAAATAATAAAAAAACAAATATATTGGAAATCAATGAGATAGATAGTTTTGATTTATTATGTGCTGGGTTTCCTTGTCAACCGTTTAGTTCTGCTGGGAACAAAAAGGGGTTTGATGATGATAGAGGAGGAATAATATTTAAAATTATAGATATATGTAAAAAATATAAACCAAAGATTGTAATTCTTGAAAATGTTTCAAACTTAATTATTCTTGAGAATGGAAAACCTCTAAAAAGAATATGTGAAGAGTTTAATAATATTGGTTATTTTGTAAGTTACAAAAAATTAAACGCAACAGATTTTGGCGTTCCTCAAAATAGAGAAAGAGTGTTTATTGTATGTTCTTTGGAAAAACTAGTTGATTTAGATAAAATTGAGTACGTTAATCCGGAGAATACATTAAATAGTATAATAGATTACACCGCCAAATATTCTGATATTGAAAGTAATTTTGCGAATAAAATAATGAAATTACATTCGCAAATCCCTTTGTTTGGATATAAAATGCAAGATAAGCGTGGAGGGCAAAAGAACATTCATTCTTGGGATATTGGAGTAAATGGAGTTTTAACAATACGCGAACGAGAATTAATGAAAAAAATTATGACTGAAAGGAGAAAAAAACATTGGGCAGAGAAAAAAAAAATTGTATGGATGGATGGAATGCCTCTTACATTAAGTGAAATATCTACATTTGTAGATGATACAAACTTACAGCAAATGTTAGATAATTTGGTTGAAAAAAAATATTTGAGATTAGAAAAACCAAAAAATCTAATTTCAGGAAAAAGAGTATATGATGAAATGGGTGAATACGGATACAATATTTGTAAAGGTAAGTTAAGTTTTCCAATAACAAATATATTAGATCCAAGTGCAACTTCCCCAACATTAACAGCAACAGATAGTAATAAATTGGCGGTAATTATAGAAAATAAATTTATCCGAAAATTAAATGATAATGAATTAAAATTATTATGTGGATTTCCTTTGTCGTATAAATTACCGGATGATGTAGATAAATATGATTTATTTGGTAATATGGTAATTCCTAATGTAGTGGAAGGTGTCTTAAAATGTATATTTTAGTATTGACTTTTACTAATTTCATACCAAAGAGTATAAAATTATTTAACAAACAGGAACTGCTTGAGCTTTACGTTATTTTGTCGGAATTCTGGATAGACTTATGACTAATTATCCAATAGAAAATTACTTCAACCAAATAAAAATTGATTTGTTTTTATTCAATAATAAATATATTACAATACTTAAACTACAATCAAGAATGACTGAAATAAATAACCATACCAACTTTTCAGAATTGGACACAATTCAACAATACCCAAATACTGAAATACTAACAAGTGTATGTAAATCTTTTGAAGGACAAGATATATCATTAACTGTTACATTTATGGGAAAAATTATTCCTATTTGTAATTGTAATGCAGTAGGAGATATATTAGAAAATGTATTTTATCCGATAATTAAAGAAAACTTAGATGATTTTGAAGAAGGACCAAAACAAGCATCACCTGACTATTATGGAATGAATAAACATTTTGAGTTTGAACAAAAAGTATTTATGAAAAGTCCAGGATTTGATATAGGAAACTTTACAAGTTATATAAATATGTTATGTCAAGATGGTGGTGTATATAAAAAAATTTTCAAAACAAAATATTTAGTATTTGAATACACGATTATTAATGAAAAAGTTAAAATCGTAAAGTTTCATTATCTGAATGTATATAATTTAGTTGGTTATTCAGGTAAAAATCCTATAACAATGCAAATCAAAAAAAAAATCTGGACTAATATTAGACCTGAAAGTGTAAAAAAATGGTACTGCTCAACAAAAACCCCAAAATTATTTATTGATAAAATTATTGAGTGTATAAATAAGTGTCCACATATTGAAGATAAAATAAATATAATAACTAATATAACAACTCAATTTGAAAGTTTAAAATCTACACAAAAGTCAATTCATGTATCTGAACCGATTCCAATTCCTCAAGTTGTGATTCCAGAAAAGCCTCCGTCTTATCGCCATCGTTTGATTGAAAGAATTGGGATTGTTGCAGTGAGGGAGAAGGAACGTCTATCCAGAATTGCAACAAAAGAACGTAAAGTTCAAGTAATTCCTGTATCTGAACCGATTCCTCAAGTTGTCATTACAGAAAAGCCTCTGTCTTATCGCGAGCGTTTGATTAAAGATTAAAGTTGTGAGGGGTAGCAACTGTTGATATTGTTCGTAAGAATTAGTAAGAATATTATTCTTTATTTTAAATAAAGAATAATTAATTTGTAATTTTTTAATAAAGAATATTATTCTTACTAATTCATACGAATAAGATCAACAGTTGCACCCTTATGTTAAATTTAGAAAATAACACTTATATTTTGTGCCGTTTTAAATGTGCGAGAGTGTAAATCATTATCACTCACACGTATGTATATTGATAGCGTTTTAATTATTTTTTTTATAGAATGTTTTTTATAATGATATATAATAAATGAATAAATCTCCATGTAAAAAAAGTCAGACTCGCGATCGCTCAACTAAACGTTGTCGTAAGAAGAAATCACCTGGACGCAAGTCTCCGAACCGTAAGAGTAGGTCTCCGAAACGTAAGAGTGGGTCTCCGAAACGTAAGTGTAAAGCAGGTAAAGTTTTTAATCGTTCTACAAAACGTTGTCGTAATAAGAAATCACCTGTACGCAAGTCTCCGAAACGTAAGAGTAGGTCTCCGAAACGTAAGAGCAGATCTCCAAAACGTAAGGAGTGTAAAGCAGGTAAAATTTTTAATCGTTCTACAAAACGTTGTCGCAATAAGAAATCACCAAGTTATCTAACTTTATACGAAAAGTGGAAAATGGATGAAATGTGAAAGTCTCCGAAACGTTGTAGCAATAAGAAATCACCACGTTATGAATTTACTCAAAAATAAAGAATTTTTATTATATAATATATATAATAAAAATATGAATAACGATGATAGATGCAAAAATATAAGACCAAGAGATGATTTTTGTTACAAAGTTATAGATGATAATACTAGCTTTGATTTTTTGATTGATTATGAACCTATTAAAGTATTTTACAACGAAGCTATTCTTAATACTATAGAAAGTATTATACCTGCTAATTTACAAAAATATAAAGATCTTATTCAAATAAATGCTTACCATACGGCCGTTGCATTTCAGAGTAATACTTATGCATTTACTATAGATTTAATATGTCCAACTGGTATGTCATCAACTTTATCTCCAACTATCGCAAATAATAATTTAATATGGAATAATAAAAATCAATTAACATATAATGATGCTAATTCTGTTATATCTGGTACAAATACACCATATTGGGATCATAGTACATATATAACTACAATAACTAAAAATAATTTTATGGATTTATTAAAAGATATAAAAGATTTTTTAGATAAATATCCTATATATGCATTATTTAATGTAGTAAATTCTAGAAAAATAGATTTATTACATCCAGAGTTGAATGGTTTAACATGTGATAATTTTGCATATTTTGTATTAAACAAATTACAAAAAAATGGATCAAAGATTAATATTATGACTCATCCAAAATCAAATATAGTTGCGTATGTAGCAGATAGTATAAGACTATTAAATTTCTCTAACGCTAGAGATAAGAAACAAATTATTGATTTCTATAATAATTATAATATAGTTTATTCTGAAATACTTAAAGAAATAAAAAGTATAAGCATTACTAATATTTTAATACTAATAAATGCTATACATGCTCATATATCAGAAATATTAAATCATACTTTTATTTACTATTGTTATGGTAAAGATGGTAAACTAAATTATTATGAATTAAAATTAAATTCAACACAACAACTTATAGTTACATATACTTATGGTCTCCTTAAAAATGATATAAATCCTAATTCTATTTTTGGTGATCATTATAAACATAAAGTTAATTATAATGTCAAATCTAATTCGAAACTTAATGATAAAGATAATGGTAAAGATAATGTTAATTCAGTTTGTCCAAAAGGTACATCAATTATATTTATTGTTATATCAATTATATTATGTATATTATTAATTTTTGGATTTATTTATCATATTAAAAGTAAATGAATTAGGGTCCACCTATTCTTGAAAAGTGCATCAACTTGATCACAAATCTCTTGATCCATACAGTACACCAGTTACATTCACATAATAACCAGAAGCATTTGATTGAAACGTAAATCCAAACCTTTTCTCAAGTGTTTTTGACTAGTACCAGATACTTGTACATGATATAGGAGTTCGCCTTCAATATTTAGTATCTCATATTGTAAGAATGATGCGAATGTTACTTTATTAAATATAACTTTTTAAAATATTTAATAATAATCAGATCAAGTTATTATGATTAAATATAGACGTTTTACGTTTTCTCTAAATGACTCTCTGGCTGCTCGACGATATGAAGATTCTCCAGATTGAGCGATAACCTTAACGTTCAATTAATGGCTTATAATAATACTGAGTACCATTAGTAATAGGATTAATCCAACCTTTTGTATTTACACATGCATCAATTACTTCTTTAAATGTTGTATATTTTTTAATTGTTGCACGTGGTAAATCATTATAATAATACCAAAAATCTCCATATTTTGCAATGGCTGTGTAATGAGCAGCTGAAGTATTCATAACTATTGCTGAAATTGTGAAAGCTTCGTCTCCTATATAAATTAACTCATTTGGGTAAATAGGAGTTTTAATAACTGTCAATCCAGCTGCACCTACTTGTATATATTCTTCTGCAAACACTCTTTTAACACTAACAATTAAGTATGGAGTTTTTAGTATTTTTTCTATAATTACACGACGTTTAAATATATTACCTCTAAAATTTACCTTAATATCCGAATCTAAACGTTGACCGTCATCTTGTATCATATTTAAAAGATAATTAATATCCGTACCTCCTATAGGATCAGGAAGATCAAGAAGTGTAAAACCAGTAATAAAATGAATAATAGAAGCATCTTGGTCAATAAATTCAGATGACTGAAACATTGTTCCGTCCTTTAATGATTTCTTAATATCTTCATTATTAAACTTCTCTATTGAAAGATTATTTGTAACATAAGTAGTAGTCTTTTTAATTGCTTTATCATGAGGAATAATTGTCAGTAAATGTGCTAAAAATTCTCCAGAATCTGCTGTTCCATCTTTTGAATTACTTTCTGACAATTCTTCATCATCTGCAGATCCATCATTCCAAAATGGATCCAGTAGATCGCTTTCTCCTCTGCAATTCTTGAGAGTAGCACGTAAATCTGTACAATTTTGTACATAAGGACCTTCACCTCTCATAGAATCATCTATGCGTTTTAATTCTCTCTGTAAAGCTTTTCTATTTTCTAAACCATATTCATCATCATCTTCATCACCATAGCATACTCGCTTCATATCTGCAGAAATCAAATCTTTTCGTATATTAATATTTAGGAAATCATGAATGAATTTTTTTGGGCCAGCCAAAAAAGCGAATAAAGTACTATCTAAATAACAACTGTTTCCAATCCAGTTTAAACCTATTGGATCTTCAATCGCAGATTTAGGTATAGACTTAGGAGTAGACTTAGGTATAGACTTAGGTATAGACTTAGGAGTAGACTTAAGACGCAATTCAGATTCAACACTGTTAAGATCATCAGCCCATATACTTATTCTTCTATCGGTATTTACGTAATATTTATTACCACATTTGCTAATAGCTTCTTTCCATCCCGGAGGAAGTTGCACCTCGTCTTCTCTAACAAATTTGGGTGCTTCCCATTGAGTAATTTGTTTTTTAGTATAACCATAATATACTCTCCTTTTTTGAGTTTTACTTTTATGTATTTCCCATCCTTTTGGTAATTTGTTACTTTTATCAACGGGAAGACCCCACTGAGATTTTCCAGTCTCTATATTTGTATAGTAATATCTTGACTTATGACTACTCCAAGTTTTTTCCCAACATTCATTCATTTATATAATAAAAATATTAAAATGAAAAAAATAATCTTTTCATTTATTTTTATACAAAAGTATGTTCGATAATAGCTCTTTATTCTACACATATCTGATTATTTTTTTTATATGCGTATATTTTTATAAATTTATTAAATGGTGGAGAGCTATACATGTAAAAAAACAAATGCGTATTGTACGTGCTATTCTTTATAGACTTTCTTTAGCTCCTTCAGGTACTCAACAAGAATACGAATTTTGGAAAAATGGTAATATGCAGAATATTAATGTTGGTCCAGAATGCGGGTCAATATATGAAACAGTTCTATCTGTTTTTGATATGAAAAGAAAATTAGGTCCGGAAGCTTCAATGATTCTTTTACTTTATTTTCTGAATCTCTCAGTTGTATCATCAGTAGACAATGAGATAGGTACTAGGGGACCCAGATGGGCTAGATTAATAGGACAATTACCTAATGTTTACGCTCTTAATTGTGAAAAACGTATCATGACTGAGTTTAATAAGACTTCTAACAAAGAAAATATGCTATTAATAATGATGTATCTATGTGGTCCCAATTGTCTTGTTACAACTCGTATGTTTCTTCTTTGGAGAACTGGACATGTATCAACAAATATATCTAAACATACACAAACCGACATTCCGGGAACGGATGATTATCATCCAAAAATTTGTATTCAACTACCGCGACAACTTAAATCTCTTCCATCTGGTTTTCCTTCTCGACTTTTGCTTGACGTAGAATATCACTGTGATAGAATGTGTAGCACAAGATCAGAGTGGATTGAAAAGGTAAGAAAAACTCGAATAGAATTATGGGGTGAATCTGGTGTTTCTGTTGAACGAGTACTATCGCTTGTTGGATGTTCTCAGTTAGATGGAGGAAAAAATAATTGTAATATGGGTTCTGTTCTTTCTCCTCTAAATTAGAGTAAAAAATAATACAAATATGTATTATTTTATTTAAATACCAAATTTTATCTATTAAAATGGAATGTGTGCATTGTGGATCTATTTTAAAAACAGAATCTTCGTTAAAACAACATCAAAAAACCGCAAAATACTGTCTCGTCAAGCAAAATAAGCCTATAAATCACGAATATACATGTTGTTTTTGCAATACGGCGTTTACCTTAAAATCATCATTGCATAAACACGTAAGAACATGTAAAGCAAATATTCCAATATTACAAATACTAAATGAAAAAATGAATGAACTATCGTCTGCTCTAAAAAGTGACTTACATACATTTAAAGAATTTCAAAACAATATATCTTCTTCTTTATTACCTTTTGGAGAAGATACTCTGCAACCAATTAAAGCCAAAAGAAATCTTGAAGATATATATCCTATATCAGCTGAATATTTGATCTCTTTTGACGAAGTATTTCATCGTCAGTGTATAAAAGATGTTTATTTTAAAAAATAAAGATTTAAAGATAATGTTAATATATATTATAGGAATATCACAGATGTGTGTTTCAAAATCGTGTACTACCAGCAACTAAAAAAATCAACTTTTAATTGAAAAAAAAAGGTACACAGAAAATAATATTTAGGGTTTCTAAATTCTTGTATCAACAGCAAAAACAAAAAACTTCAATTTTATGAAAACAAAAATGATACAAAGAAAGTGTTTAGGATACCCTAGTATGATAATTTTTGTTCGTAAAATAGTGTACCAACAGCAACTAAAAATTTTAGCTGTTTAAAAACAAAATGGTACGCAGAAAAAAATAAATAATTAAATAAATGTGTGTTTGTATGCAGTAAGACTTTAAGAAGAGTTTTCTAAATTTTGTACTAACAGCAAAAAACTTCAATTTTTATGAAAACAAAATGGTACAAAGAATTTATTTAGATACTCTTTTTTAATAAAGTCGTATATCTACAGCAAGATTAGTTGAGTATTAATTTGTAATTATATATTACAAATTTATAACATTTTTGAAAAATAAAGGCTAACAACTGGTGCTAACCTTTTCTCTCCTTCCTTGTATTAGTCAGCGAATGAAAATTGAATTCGAAAAAAGCGTACGTTGCAGACTTTTCTCTTCTAGTTGTATTTTGACAAAAGTTTCAGTCATATGGATCTTCATTTCCTGTAATTTTTATCTTTTCAAAATCAAGCACATTTTTAAGAATTTTCTATATACTTGAGAATGCAAATCATTATAATTATATTGAGCGCTTTGTCAGGTTGATTCTTTATAGATTTTTTCTGAAATAGTATATAAGTTTGATAAATATCTATAATCCAAACTATAGAGTCAAATATCTTTCCAAAAGCATTTTCAAAAGCATTTTCAAATTTTGCATCTGATTCTTTTTAAAAAAACACACTTTGTAAAAGAAGCACGTCTAATATATATTGTAAGTTTTTAGGAGTATACATTATAAGTTTAATAATAAGTTCAAAAGTTATATGATCTTTATTTTTCTCCTTTTAGTGTTATTTAGTCTTATTTAGAATATTTTTTATACAGATTTAAAGACAGTGTTTATATATAGTAGAGGAAGAGCACAAGTGTTGTCAAAGGTGTTCCCAAAGTAGTGTATCAACAGCAACCAAAAAATTCACTTTTATTGAAAACAAAAATGGTACACAGTAAACTTTGGGAACTTTATGTGCGCTTTTTTAGTCCCTAAATAAACTTATTTAGGGACTCGTAGCTCAGTTGGTAGAGCATCGGTCTTATGAGCCGAAGGTCGAGGGTTCGAACCCCTCCGGGTCCATCATTCCAAACAAAAAGAGTTCGGAATGAATGATTAATTTTAAAAAACATTTTATAATATGAAATTTTTTTCTGACTTCTTTGAATGTAAAAGCAACAGGTATAGATCCAAGATCTTTGAATGAAATGTTAGAGTTACCTATTTAGACATCTCTTCAAACCATTTACGTGAATCACATTTCGAACAAATTAGAGAAACATTACAACTCTTATAACAGAGTAATGAAAAATTTAAAACTATATTTAATATATAAATAAGATGCAAAAAGATCTTGATGATCGTTTTGTATTAAAATATAGTAACACATATCAGAGATACTACTCCGTAAATACCAAGACTGGAGAATCTAATTGGTATATTGCACAATCGATGATAATACCAAGAGGTTTAAAATGGATTGGTAATAGCTGTTATTTAGACAGTACATTATTTGCTTTATTTGCTGGACACAGAAAACGAGGTGATTTTATTGATGAGTTATTAAGTATGAATCTAGATGAACCTAGAAAATCAGTACAGAAAGAATTAAAAAATATATACAAGAGCATCACAAGAACTGGTAAAGAAGTAGAATATTGTTCTGAACTTCGTAATGCTCTGACAAAGTGCAATTCAAAAGGAGAACAGTATGACAAAGAAGGAATGGCGTACTCAGGTAAATTCATTAGGTATATATTAACTATGTTAAAACCAAGTAATTTGATTAGTATACCGATTTACACAATTACAGAAGAAAAGTTACTACAAAGTAAAAGAGCAGGAAAGAAAATCATTTTATCAAGTTACATACCTAAAATTATATACACTCCGTACATAATATTTGAAGTACAAAGGATGGGTCAGTATTATAAAGGTTTAGAAAACTTTGCTGATACAAAGGTAATTTTTGAACCTATGATTTATGTTGTAGATACTCTTTTTTTTCTTTATTCGGTTGTTATAAATACTTCAGCTCTTCATTATGTTACTGTTGCTCAATACGGTGATTTTTGGTATTATTACGATGATTACATATACAAGAAAGATCAAAAAGCAGGTATGCTTAGATATAATAGTTTTGAAGAAATAGTTAAATCGTCTATTTTTGATAGTAAAATTGTAAACCCTCTAACTCATGGAATGCAATTTTATTATAAACCAAATTAAAAGTATTTTGATAGACGTATTTTCCTTTTTATGATTTAGTTATCAAATCATAAAAATTATATATATATTTGTAAGATTGATACATGACTACTCAAAGAGTAACATTTTAGTGGTTATTTCAATATTTTTTAAGCAATGTGCAAATTAATTTGACAATTACCTATAACCGCTATATTAACTTTAATCTCTATCAGAGAACCGGCTAATATACTCTTATCACTGCTTCTTAATGAAAGAGTTTTATATCCAATATTAGTAAAGTTACCTGCAGTGATTGTAGTCAACGGAGTTGCGCTTCCGTTAATATGTATAGTAGCAGTCGCTGTACTTGAAGCTATACTCGAATATCCAGATGCAGAAAATAGGATGCATGAATATGGAATAATAAATCCGTTAGAAATTGTGTTTAATGAGCTATTAAGAGTTGTTGATGCAAATAGGGTTGATGGTAAATTGTATTGCAAAACATTACCAATTCCAGAAACGTTTCCTCCAAAACTAATTGGAAACCCACCAATACCAGAATAACGAGATAAATTAGTAATAGGCAGAAAAGACAAAACAGAAATAAAAGTAACAATTTTATAAAAATCAGTTTCAAATGTATTATTTTCTGCAATATAATATGGTTGATAAGTATATAAAGAATTTACTGGAAAGACCCCAAGAGAACCCAAGAATGAATCTTTTAATATGAAAGTAAGTTGTACTCCTTTATTTATTGCTGCAACAATTGATATATTCTGATCTGAATAATTACCATTCCAAACACCATCTGACAAACTAATAATAATCTTTGGAAAAAACTTAGTACGAGAATTAGTAGTATTAGCAAACTCTTGTAACGCCAAATCAATCCCAAGATGACCATGAGATCTTGTACCATTGTTTGTATTAACCATATTCGAAACTGTAGATAACAGATTCGTAACATTAAAAGTAATACTTGATGCTACACTTGCAGTAGTTGCAAACTGAATTATACCTATTCTAATCTGATTTTCAGATATAGGAAGTGTCATAAATAAGCTTGTCAAAAATAATTTGTATTCACTCCATAACAATACGTTCATACTAGAAGAACTATCAATAAGAAAAATAATATCGACTTGTCCAAATTTATTTTCTGTTAAAAATGAAAATTCATTTACTTCTTTGCAATCGCAATCATTATATACTTTAAAGTTCAAGTTGCAGTTCATTTATCTTATAAGTATTTTATAAAATGTTAATTGTCACATTTATTTTTTTATTTAGAATCATAATAAGTTCGTGTAATTTACCTCTTTCGTATGAGCTTGCTGTGTCATACCAAGTTTTGCACTGTGAAAATCTATCAATAGACTGCATAATATTCATACTTTTACTTTTTACAATTGATGTATCTTTAATAATAGCATCACATATATGGATATAATTATCATACCACATAGATACATCACTCATATGAGCTCTTGGTTTAATATAAATACTGAAACTTAAATAGATATTAGTTATTGTTTGCATATTATTTTGAATCATAGAAGACACTTACAATTGTATGAGAATCTGATTGATACAAAACTTTATTTTCTTGTATATTCCTATCAGACCATACAATTTGTATAAAATCATTCATATTTTTGTACCACTTTTTAAATCTAAAAAAATCTAAACTTGAGGACAGTGTAACCTACTATTCTTGATAAATATGTTCTTTTTTATCCTCTAAGTAAATTTTAGTTAGTTAGACATCGGGTATATTTGTTTTTCTAATTATATCAAACGAAAAACTTTATCACGACAAGAATAAAAGAAATAACTGAATACCCTTTAGATATAAACTTAACTTGGCTATCGTTGCGTCTATCTTCTTTTGAATATCGGTTTTACATATTTTATCTTAGATCATTTCAAAAATTTGTAAATCCATGTTCAACTGTTGAATACCCAAAACATTAGTTCTTTATTCAGATTCTATCTGACCAAGATATAGTTACATAATACCATAGGTTGATCCATGTGTAGGAAATCTCCATCGTTCGTTACTCTTATCGACATACCTAAACTCCCTAAGAATTTTATTCAGGTCACTCGCTTCATTAATATACATGTTTCTTACTACAATGTTGTGGTCAAAGATAAATTTTTCAACATAATTAATGTTTACTTTTGTAGGATTTATGTTAAAATTTATCAAGAACAATGTAATGCTACTTTCCGTTAAATCCAATATTTCCTTACTTAGTTTGTACCTGTATTCTTTACGTAGAGCATCGAGAACAGGCTTTGCATCAGGTTCAATATGTTCGTCGTATAGCTCAGATAGAGGTGACACTTTCAGAGTCGTTGGATCAGCTAGAACAAAATAACCGGTATTCAGTAATCCTATATTTTCACCTTTAGAGTCACCGTGTGCAATCCCGTAATCGTGGAGGATTTTTAACTGTTGCACAAGATTATGAAAGTCGTCCTCTCTTACTCCGTCTGTATGCATCTTTTGTAATGCATTCAATATGTCTTTTCCTGTATAGTCGTGCAATACTCCATTGAACCTATCAATAATAATACGAACACTCTCACCTTCACAACTAGGAATCTTTTCAGCCTTAATTGACTGGAAATACGGATTAATAGCGCTAAGTTTATTTAGGATTTTGTAAGCTCTAATCTCCTTGAGCGCATTGCTCTCATCTTGTCCTATATTATTTACATCCTTTCTGAAGACCTTTACTACTTTTTCATTATTACCCTTATATGGATAAACTACTCCATAAGAGCCTCTACCTATGGCTTTATCTTCACACTCTGTACACACTTCTATACCGACAGTGTTTATTTTATGTTTTATTTTATTGCTATTTAAAAAATATATTAATAAAGCAATTGTAATAAAAAATAAAATAGATCCATAAATAATATATTTATTAAATATTTTTTTTATTATTTGATTCATTTATAATATATATAAAATAATCAATTTTTATTAAACAGATTATTATTATATATTTTTAATTAAGTATAGTTGTTGTTAGATAAAATGTTAAAGTTCCTAAATAATACCTTAATATGTGCGTATCTTTATAAAAGTATATAGATCACGAACTTTAGTTTCATCATAATTTGTTTCTTCTATCTCATTTAATATTTCTTCTACATCAGATATAGTAATATACCTGGTTAAAAAATCATTTTTTTCGTCATTCGACATAAAATTTAATAAATTACGAGTTTTGTACAATAGTTTTTGAATATCTGACATATTGTTAAAAACAAGTTCATCTCTATCATTCTCACTCATACTCAATAGTTTTCGTATGTTTTCATTTAAAAAATCATATCTTTGTTCATACTCCATAAAACTTAGTATTTCTCGCATTTCATCTTGCAACTTATCTATAAGAATATCTTCCGTTAAGGATTCTTCAAACATAGTTTGATCAACATCTAAGTATTCAATGTATTGATCATCTACATAATATTTTCTTTCCAAGTAAAAGGTATCTTTTGTATATTGAACTGTTTCTAACGTTTCATCAATAGGCCAACAATCATCACCTTCACCATCTCCTTGACAAATTCTTATAGTATGAATATTCTTGTTAGATCCGTCTTGACAATGATCTATAGATCTAACATTATACGAACGATATGTATACACCATAGAAGCAGTATGCTTAAAAACTTTTTCTGTAGGGATTAAAATAAAAATTTGCTTTTTAGTGTTATATATAGCATTTATAATTTCTCCTAAAGGTACATATATTTGATTACCTCCTAAACTTAATTTTATTATAGCGTTATCTATTTGTTCTAAAAGTTCATCCTTTTGCGTAGATCTTCCATTTTCACAATTTAAGTATAATCTATGACCAACATCATTTGCTAAATCGCTTAAAGTATAACAATAAGGTGTCAAGTCAGATAAGTCTCTAGAGTTTGCCAAAAAGAATACTAATCTTTCTCTAGCATCTTCCTCAACTAAATCAAGATCTTCGTCTCTAGTGTCATCTTGTGTATTATAACCTTCAACTGCTTCACCTTTCAAATAAGCATTTATGTTATAGATACCAAATGTATGTATACTCATACAACCTCTTTTATTTGTATAAACTTCTTTGTCATCCTCAATCGTCATAGTTGGTGGTTGTGAATGATACGAAATAAGTTCTTTTTCGTTAAATCTTACCGGATCTGTAACTATAGGATCTGTAATATTTAACCATTCTATTTCACGAGTATTATTTTTCTTTCTAATATCTTTTGAAACTTTTTGAAATCTGATTTCTTCATCTTTTTTCAAACATAACATTTTCGCTTTATCATATACGAGTGTTTGCTTTCTTTCATATTTATACCTATCATATATATCTTTATCATTCTGATGCTTTTTTGAAATGTCAGATATACTTTCCATATCAAGTTCGTATTTTCTTGATACAATTTGAAAAGCTCTTAGCTTATAAAGTTTAAATTTTTTAATAGATGTTAAAATAAATTTAGATAATTCACATACTTCAAAAAGTAACATTTTTACAATTTCGGTTTTATTTTGTTCATCTGCAGTTGGTGGTTTATATGGTTTAAATTCACGTTTACGAACTTTATTTTGTTCAGTGTATGTATATTGTATCCAAGAAGGTAATAAACATTTTTTCATCTCTAATTTTTTTAGAAGATTTAGTAACAGTTTTAATGGATCTTCTTCAAGATACTTTTCTAACCAAAAGTAGGTAAGATAAAAATCAGCTTGTCCTAATATTTCTTTGTAATCTGGGCTATTATATTCTATCAAATTATTTACCATTTTTCTTATCAAGTTTCTGTATAAAAAATTAACTATTAAATCATCAGGAATTACATATAGATCTTCATCACTTCTTATTGTTACAGTAGTAGAAGGAACATCATATGTTAGTACAAAACCTCTTTTTTTGTAGGTATTAATCCTTTCTAACAATATTGGGTTAAAATGTAAGATGAAATCTGTGTATTCAGAATTAATATATCCTGATTTTTTTTCTATATCTGTTTGAGGATATGTCGCGTTAAGATTATTTCCATCAAACCAGATTTGAGTTAAACTTAAATCAAAATTTTTTACCGTTTCAAGAATATTTTCTGGATTTTCAACAATATATATTTTTATTCTAGGATATACGTGTATATGTTCATGTGAAATAAAATAATGTAACCTTGCCTTTATTCTATTTTTAAAAAAAAATGCTTCTGATTCAGAAGGAATATTAGTTGATTCTGTGATATAAACATTTTGTTGTTCTATTTTAACAATTTTTTCGTCTTTCAAAAAGTTATTGATTTCTAAAGCTCCTTTATAACTACAATGTATGTGAATAGTTTCTGGATCATAATCTTCAAATTCAGAAAGAGAATGTAAAATAAAGGCTCCACAGATAACAGATTGTGTAGTTTCCATTAGAGAACAAAATATCATGAATTGCTCAGTTGTCATTCCCATAAAATCTGATAATGATTTTTTTAGAGAATAGGTAGAAGATTCGTCAAAAGTATAAATTTCTTCCATTTATTCTGTTCAATATATTTAATTAATTATACATTTTAATTAATCATAATTTCTTGAGTGAATTATGATTGTGCAAATAGCAAAAGCAAATAAATAAAATTTTATGCTGAATTTCATTTATTTATAGTATATTATTTTAAAAATCAATAGTATTAATTTATGAGTGAACTGATAAGATCAGTCGAAAATTTAGAAATTTCTCCTAGATCACAACTATTATCATACTTTTTTATACAATCTCTGGCAATTGTTAATTCTTTCATATGTATAATACCACCACCTCTTCCGATATAATGCCATAGTTCCGCTTCTTTTGTAGACAACAAGACATTTTTCAAGTCTAGATTTTGCGTAAATTTTGCAAAAAAAGCTAATTTTTGAAGTTTACTAGATATTTTTGCTTCATAAAAGTCGTCTCTCATTTTAATATCTTTAGGTATCTTAGTATCACCTATTTTCTTATCAAATATTTTACCAGTTATAGGAGACACTCTACCTGCTTTTCCAGCCTGTTTAGCAAGAAATGGATTTTTACACCAAGGACTATTGCTTGTTAAAGTAAATGTTTTATAAAACTCATATTCTTTGCTAGGAATCTTATTATTACGAAATTTTAACGCGTGAAAAAAATGTTCTACAGAATTCCAATAATTATCGTCTATGAAAAATTCGCTAACGTAAAAATTAGACAACATTTTTCTCCAATCTTTGATTTTTCTTAAATCACTATACGTTTCGATAGTGTTTTTTTCTTCATTACTTCCTCGACCTGGTAACGCATCAGCACTCTTTGAATAAAATACAAACTTATCTTTCATTTTTATTATATACTTATTTATTTTGTAAAAATTTCATTTTAATTAGGAAAAGTCTACTAGTTTAAAAATATTTCCGTAAAATATTTTTAAGAAATTCTTAAAAATTTATTTTATTTTTGATGTTATTTCAGGAATTGCCTCAAATAAGTCTCCAACAATACCGTAGTCAGCAATACCAAATATCGGCGCCTCAGCGTCTTTATTAATAGCAACAATTATCTTTGAATCTTTCATTCCTGCAAGATGCTGGATTGCTCCAGATATCCCTACAGCAAAATAGAGTTGAGGTGCAACAACCTTTCCAGTCTGTCCAATCTGCATATCGTTTGAACAGTATCCAGCATCTACTGCAGCACGCGAAGCCCCAACAGCTGCTCCTAACTTATCGGCAAGAGAATACAGAATTGTAAAGTTTTCTGCACTCTTCATAGCACGACCACCCGAAACTATCACCTTAGCTGTACTAATTTCTGGTCTATCTGACTTTGAAATTTCATCGGAAATCCATATCGATAAATCATCTTCTCTAACTATGCCGTCAAACACATCAATAACACAAGGTTCTTGTACATCTGCTTCCTCAAATGCTGTTGTTCGAATGGTGATTAGCTTTGCATCATCAGTGCTTTTAACAGTAGCAAGTGCACTACCTGCATAAATAGGTCGTATGAAGGTATCAGAAGACACTATCTTTATGACTCCTGAAATAGGTTGCACATCAAGTAAAGCACCAAGTCTAGGCAAATAATTCTTACCGTTAGAAGTATCCGGTGCAATAATATGTGTGTATTTTTCTTTATTATGCAAATCTTTTATTGCGCTTGATACGTTCTCTGCAAGAAAATTAACAAGAGATTTATTGTCTATTGTAATAACTTTACTAACTCCAGAAATTTTAGATCCTTCAGATGCAGCAGACATACAATCATTTCCAGCAACAAGCAGATGAACATCATTTTGTAACTGTCTTGCTGCGGTTACAGTTTTCAAAGTAGAAGAGTTAATTGATATATTATTGTGATCAGCTACCACAAGAGTAGTCATAGAACTTGTAAACTTATTTATAATAGGTTTAACAGATCTTAACAAACTTTGCATTTTTATCATAATAGTTATATTATAAATTTAATTATTTTAAATTAAATTTATCAGATATAAGATTACAGTTACATTACACTTTTTTTTCAACTTCAGGAGCAAGTGTAAAATTATTAGATTTTGATAAAGCATATTGTCCACATGGTCCACAGTGATCCTCGTTTGATAAGTCAATTTTTTGATCTAATTGTTTTTTACTTTTTGAGTAATTCCATCTTCCTAATGGCTTCTTAGTAGTTTCTGGAAAGAATTTAATAAGAAGCTTTAAAAATCGTTTCATATTGATATTTATCTTACTTGATTTTGTAATTATAAATTAATTTTAAAAATTGATAAGCTCTTATTTTTACAAAAAATGGTGTTAAATTATAAGTTACACACATATTTTTCGAATAATAAATTTGAAAATAATCTTAACAATTTCAAATTAAGTGAAATGTCGATCCAAAATGATGTAGTAAGCAATTTAGAAATGTACGGATCTGGAGGTTCCGAAATAAATTTGTCTATGGCTGCTTATCGTTATTTTCGTCATAAATATAATGACTCAGAAGGTCTAGATGGTAGCTGGTTAATGCACGAAGCTTTCTCTATAAGAAAATTAATAGATAATCTTGATATTGGTAATAAAGAAAAATATGCATTGTTTACAGCATTCTTTCAGAGCGGAAAAACTTTTTTGGCTATTGACCTTGTCATAATATATCTATCTTTTAATATGACACCTGTAATTGTTGTTCCAAAATCTGCTGATGCGAGGCAACTCGTTTCCAGAATGAAAAGAGAAATGTCCGATTTCGTTAGTGCTATGCTAGAACAAGGTTTTTCTTATAATCAGTTAGAAATATATCGCGAAATTTTATATCATTCTTCGGAAGAAAAAATCGACGATGTTTCAAAATTCGAAAAAGCAATCTCAAGAGAGAGTAATCGTTGCATAGTGTGTATCAAACATTACCAACATATTATTCGTTTATTAGACATTGATCCTGATAGTAACATCGTACTCTTCATTGATGAAGCTCACACAGCTGGTGGGTATAAGCAGATAAACGAAGATGGTGATAAATTACATGATGAAGATGTCAGATACGATTGTGCAATTGCTCAACTAAAAGCCGAAGCAAAGAAAGTTATTTTACAGACAGCTACAGCAGCAAATATTATGATTTCAGAACATGAATTATGGTCAGACTGTATTTACCAAAAAAATCCTGGATCTTGGTATCGTGGACCAACTCAGATTGAATATCAAACTATAGGAACAAAAGACTCGGAAAATGAATTGATCAAAGCTCTTTTACAACTCTCTAGAGAAAAGCCAAGAGAGAGAGTTTTGTATAGAGATAACTACAGAGTTGATTTTCATCCAATATATATGTTAGCACACACTACACGTTCGGTTGATAAAATGAAAAATATTCTAAAATCTTTTCATGACGGTAGTCAAATAGTTCCACAAGAAGTCATTGATTCTAACTGGTTAGTTATGACTTTTCAAGGAGAAGGATTGCGTGTATGGCACAAAAGTTTTGTGGATAAAACAATAATTATAGAGGGAATTGTTTCTATCAATCAAGGTGCCGGAGAGCATCTATTTACAGGAATTGAACCGGAACAAATGATGATCTGGTGCGGTGAAAACGGAGGTGTTGATCTATTTCCTCGAATTGTAATTCTTTCTTACGATATGGGAGAAGAAGGTATTACTTTTGGAACTCATGTAGCTCCTTATTGGCATTTGACACACCTTATTATGTTTGGTAACACAACTTCAGCAAGAACAGCTCAAATAGTTAACAGACTTAGCGGTAATCATGGTGATAACCATCCTTTAATTGCAATGGTATCTAACTGCAATAAGTGCAAAAGTATTAAAGAGTTTCTCGCACACGATGAGTGGGTAAAAGATCTATGTAGTATAAAGCAAAAAGGTAACTTTCAGATATCAAATTATTTGGTTACAAAAAAGCATCCACAAGGACATATTCCTAATAAATTTATCTCTATTAATGGTGCACGAGATGTATTAGAGTCATGTTCAAATCCAAATCTGAAGGAAGAAAAGAAGGCAATGCGTAAATCTCATGCTGCTGAAATTTGTATTGCATTTGACCACGAAAAATTCAAAAGAGACTATAACCAAATGATTGATGAAAAGAAGGAAGTGTATAGACTTGCTGAAATTTTAGATACAAATAATAATATGCGAGCGATGGCTAAAGCTTACGAACGACCTAATAGTAAGATTCAAATGATAATAAATTCATTCATTTCTGAAGATTATCGTGGTTTAACAATTGAAGAGATCAGAGAGTCTAATTATGGATTGAATAAAATTAATATTACAAATTATGATCGTTGGGAAGGAGGACGATCAGCAAAATACAAGATTTTAGAAAAGAATCAGCGTACAGGTAATTATAATCTACGTGTAGAAATTATTGAATATTTAAAACTTATGTAGCTGCTTATGTAATGGATATGTTATATGCCTAGTAATTAAATCATACCAAATTGTATGATTTAAGTGAATTAGATGTATTGCAAATCTGATGTAGATCACATTTAGCGTCCATTTTATAAGAAACAATATTTAATTATTTATAGATGATCAATTAATATAAAAATTAGTAAGTTTATAGATTTTTATAATTGTAGAAATAACTTTGATTCTATTTAAACAATAGTTGTAAAAATTAGAAACGATATAAAAGAATGTTTCCTCATATAAAATATGAATGATAAATAATAAAGAAAAAAAAGAAATAGAGTTTATCTTGATGATACCGACCACACACTTGCCTGTACACGGCCTCGCGTACTATGCAGCTATTCTCAAGCCTTTCTTACGGGCATATCGCACGAGCTGGCTCCTTCCGGCCTACAAACCACATGCGTGTTGCATGAAAGGGTGCTCACAAATGCGCGATTATGTCCATAACCTTTGGGAGCGCGTCGCGCGCAAAGCATTTATTCTACACTCTGCTAGCCTCGTCTTGTCACGCACGTTCCCAACAGACATCACTAAGTTGATTTTATGCTTTGTAATGGGATATTTGGTTAATTCTTCTTGAAAATAATTTTAATAAAGACAGTGTAAACTAATATTATCTCTAAACAATATCTCTAAACAATAGTCATCCAATAAAGTTAGCGATTAGTTTAAAATGTTCATCTGAATTATATAAAATAGATGTGTTATACGTTTGTATATACGTTTGTATAAGAATATTGATGTATAACAAATACATTAATTAAAATTTAGTATCTTAATATAAAAATGCAAAAGTTGAGAGATTTCTATAAAAATAGATGTAAATTTTTAAAGGCTATTTTGATTAGAAAAAATTTAGAGGACAAATGGATAAACTTATTTCCTACTGTAGATAAAGGAGAGTTAAGGTGTTATTTAAGTCAGATGTGTATATCTTGAACCAGAATAGTTGAGTATAATCTGATATTTTAAATTGCCCTTATTTACTAAATAAGTAAATATTTTTGTTAATTTTTCTAAAATTGAATTTACAGTTAAAGTATAGAAATAAAAACTAACACTTAATGTTTTTTATCAACGCAGAAACGCAAAATATGTTTTTTGAAGCACATCGATCTCGAAAAGAAAAAAGAAATCTTTTAATGATTGAAGCTTCAGATGATCATCGTGAAAAATTAGATCAATGTCTTAATATTATAATTTGCCACGATACAGACATTTGGTCTCACGGTACAGGAATTTTGCTTGTTGCACCAAAAAATCCTAAGATAACAAGAGAATCTGAAAAAAGAGCTGCTTCTATGAAACTAGATGCAAAAAATGAGCATTGTTATTATAAATATTCTCGTAGTTTTGAAGATGAGCCTTTCGGATATTTTGTAAGATTTACTCTTGAAATACGTGAGAGACTACGTAATCTGTTATATGATTCAGAAATTCAAGAAATAGAACTTTTTCCTCGTTCTATTCAGGTTATTGATTATGTTGAAAATAATATATTACCAGAATTCGAACAACTTTCTCTTCAATCAGAGTTCTCTAAGAGAAGAGGAACGAGAACATATGGAGTTGAATTTGAATATTATAGATATTTAACAAAACATATTACTGAACACGCGATTATTAGTCAAATAGAGGATGATTTTCTTCTAGAACATGATCTTTTACAAGATCCTCTTAGATCTGCTATTTTAGAAACGTTTCCCGATATATTAAATAATGAACATATAATAAGGAATTTATCATTTGATGACGCTTCTCAAGAAACAGTGTCAGAAGATATAAACTATTTTGTTCAAGATCTTGTTGTATCAAAAGGCGAATGTGTAGTTTGTTACAATGAAGGAGATATTTTAGAATGGCCATGTCATCCTTCTCATTCATTATGCGAAGAGTGTACTATTAAAGTTTGTTATAAAGGAGCTTTGTGTCCAGTGTGTAGACAATATTTAGGATCATTTTAATTGAGTATTTATAAATAACACAATATTGTGTTATTTATTTCATTATATAAAATAATATTAACTACATTAATAAAGAGATGATATCTAAACTTTTATGTCGTTTTTACCATAAAAATGTAATTGATCATTTTGAAAGACCAAGAAACGTTGGTTCGATGAATAAGACAAAAAAGTCTGTTGGAACAGGCCTTGTTGGAGCGCCAGCATGCGGAGATGTTATGAAACTTCAAATAGAAGTTGATAAAAACGGAAAAATTGTAGATGCTAAATTTAAGACTTTTGGATGTGGTTCTGCGATTGCAGCGTCATCATTTGCAACAGAACTTATAATAGGAAAAAATATCAATGATTGTTTGACAATTAAAAATTCTGATATCGCGTCTCATTTAAATTTGCCGCCTGTAAAACTCCATTGTTCGATGCTTGCCGAAGATGCAATAAAATCAGCGGTTGCCAATTTCAAATCAAAAAACCCACATAAGTTACATAAATAGGTTCTTATTTATCATTTTTTGACAAATCATTTGGAGTCACCAAAGATGTATTGAAATGTTTAGTGTTCGATGTAAAAGTTTGAACAAATGTTAGATCATCTACAGATAAACTTCCTGAAGTAACTCCTGAAGTAACTCCTGAAGTTGTGGAAGACTCAAGTTTTGTTAAATCTTCACCTGATACGGATTTCTTCAACAATGACCAACTAAGATCTTCGCTAAGATCTTCGCTAAGAGCTTCACTCAAGTCTATAGTATTTTTGGTATACATATTTATATAAACAAAATATAAAAATTATATAATTTTTATATAAATTTTTCCTACAACTTACCACCCCCCCCCCCCAATACTGGTGTTTACACAAATCATGAGCTGAGATGCGACTCAAAGGGTTCCATTTTAAACAAGCATTTAAGATATGTTCGTATTTTTCGCCATACGATGTATTTACGAGCTTATCCTTAAGTTTAACTGTAAATACTTTTGACCAAGGTTTTGGAGTACAACGAATACCGATACCTTTAATGTCGATAGTCTCTGGGCGACTAGTTGGCATACCCACAATGTCATCGACTGTTAACATTCCACGAATCCGAATCATTCTCGCCATAACATCAACTTGTGTCTCACCTGTAAATAATGGACGTCCATAGGCAAACTCAGCTAATATACAACCGAATGACCAGATATCTACTGAAGTGGAATAAAGATCACGATTGAGTATAAGACAAGGTGCACGGTAAAATCGTGTGCACACGTACGTTGTATTTGGCTTGTCCTTTTCTACAAACTTTGCACTGCCAAAATCGGCAAGTTTAAGTTCACTCGCATTTGCATTCAAAAGAATGTTATCGGGTTTTAAATCACGATGCATCAATTGGATTTGTTCGAGATAGTCTAATGCGCTAGCAAGTTGAAACATCAGACGTTTCATTCTATCCGTTTTCATTCGCATTTTTTCTTCAGCAAGGTGATACAAAACGCTAAAAAGAGTTTGGGGTATAAACTCCATTACTAGATAGAGAACACTTTTGTCTATCCAATATCCAAATAGTTTCACAATGTTGGGATGGTTTTTAGATGCAAGTTGAATGCAAGTGTCCAATTCTCGGTTCACATGACCTGCTAATTCTGGTACACACTTTACAGCTACACGACCAGTTGGTGTATCAACCACATGTACACTCCCAAATGCACCACTTGCCCACACTTCTCCAAGTAGTAAAGGTGTAAACTGCTCAAAATGATGTGTATCTACATTAAATTTATAATCTTTTGGATTTGTTTCTTCTTTATTCATATCCTTTATACTATATAATTAATAACTATTCTTTTTACTTAAAAATAAATTGTATAACAAATACTAAAATCAAAAAATAAATAAAGTTATAAAGTAAATTTGATTTTTTGATACATTTCTCATATAAACAAGAAAAAATGTCTAAGCCCGAAGGGGTGCAAAGCACTAAGCAAGATTTTGACGTGTTTTCTATAGATATTGATGTTTCTCTAAACTGCAAAGCCGATTGGAAAATATACGAACTACGTGAAGATTTAAGAGAAATAAGAGAAATATCCGAGTTAGAAAGTGAATATAAACAAAAGTTTTCTGATATTTGCAATATTATCGAAGACTCAATTCTAATAACAGATGACGAAATAGATGATATTTTAGGTAAAATGAAAGTTGATCTTGAGAAACTTTTTGAAAAAAACATAACAAAAGATATTCTAACCACTAGAATTTTGTCATTTGATAAACAACTCATTGAACTTTATGAAAAGATCAATATGTGAAATTAATCAGGATTATAATTAAAAGTAAATTGAAATATATATACTACTTTTATTAAAAATAGTAGATAATGTTGAATCATTTACCTTTAACAATCTGGAAACACTTTACCTTTGGCAGTCAAGACCTTAAGAATATTGCAGGTGTTTCTACATACACATATCAAGTCATTCAGGATCTAAGACAGAGCAAAGACTTTCCTTTTACTTTACGAATAATAAAAATTCCAATGGAATGGATTTGTTGTAAAATGATCATTTCACTTATCACAAGCCTTGATAGATTTGTACAAAAATGGAATCTTGCAAAAGTTAGATCAGTAAAGCATATTGTTTATTTTACTTCTGGTGAAGGAGCTGAAGTTTATCAAATATGCGCTTTTATTCCAAAAGAATTTTACATATCTATTCATTTTACTGGTAATTTTAATGGTCTATTGATGAATGTGCTTGAGAATTTAGGATCTAGGCTTATTAGTCTTGATTTACAAATTAACCAGGTCACACATAAGTCTGTGACAAAATGTTTGTTGCACACACAGTTTTTAGAAGAGTTAAATCTTTCAAACAAATCTTTCAAACACATAGATTTAGAAGATATAGCACCTGCACTAGAACGTATGGATAGACTAACAGATCTTAACCTTTCAGGTAATATTATTACTTCTCTTGCACCAAGCCTAAAGTATATGACTAATTTGTTAAAGCTAGACATTTCTCGAACTCAGGATTCACATTTAACCATTTTGTCAACAAATGTTATAAATACAAATTTGCAAGTTGTAGCACCTAGTCTACAAGTTATGAATAGACTAACTGATTTTAACATTTCAGGTAATATTATTACTGTAAATGCAGCAAAAGCACTTGCACCAGCTCTAAAGTATATGACTAGCTTATTAAAGCTAGATATTTCTCGAACTAATATCGGTCATATGTCTTTAAAAGTATTGTCTACAAGCATTATAACTATGACTAATTTAGAATATCTTAATATAGGATTCAATTGGACTGGTAAAGATGGAAAAGATGACTTGGTTTTGATTTTGCAACGATTGAAAAACCTAAAAGAACTTGATATGCGGTTTAGTGAGATTGGGATAGATAAAATGATTGCTTTTGCTCCATATTTTACAAAACTCAAAAGTCTTAACTTGTCAGGAAACCAAATTGGTGAATATTTTGAATCTCCGACTGTATCTTTTAAAATGCCAAACCTAGAATTTCTTAGCCTTGCAGCAAACAACATTACTCATAAAGCTGTTGATGGCTTAGCAAAGTCATTGGAAACAATGACTTCTCTTACACATTTAATTTTAAGGCATAATAAAATTGGAACACATGGAATGAATATTCTTTCTTCCTCTATTAAAAAGATGAATAAGCTAGAAACTCTAGATATAATAGACACTATGTGCTCTGATTTTACATTTTTAACATCATTGCAGAGTTTAACTTTGATTAATACACACTAAATGTAACTTGATTGAATCAAATACAATATATGTTGTATTTGATTAAACATTTTTTAAATTAGGTCTTTTATAATTAGGTCTTTTATATCACAACTGCATAGCCTGATCTTTTATAGGTGAATGTGGTTCAAACACCACAATCTTTATTGGTGTATTTACACCTGTTGCAATGTTTATAATATCTCCCTCATATACACTGCCAATCATTACAACATCTGTAATATTGAGTCTTTCTCGCACATTTATTCTTAAGACATCTGGTTCTACCCTACGGGCTCCCCAAAGGATATAAGTGAGAAAAGACCATGTTCCTCCAATTCCTGAAAGTCCGATAATTCCAACTCCGGCTACAACCTGTGCTTTGTCTTGGCTTACAGTGATTGAGCAAATAGACCATAATAATCCTCCCATAAAAGAGAGTCCCATCAGTACAGTACATGCTCTAAAGTATTCGCGGTGTATTTGCATTATAGGTAAAATTAATTTCCATATTTATTGATATGAAAATTTTAGATCTATTTCACAAAAAAGTTTGGAGTCAAAATATTAAGTTTCACTAAAACTTCGCTATTTATATTTATATTCTCGCAATTCCACGGATACTGAGGAGTAAAAGTATTTGGAAACATTTGTACTCTAGAACTAAACAAATTATAAAATGGTTTATCAGTATTCGCATTAACAAGAGCATTCTCTTCTAAAATTCGAAAATATTCAATCATTGGTTTTCTAGATTTTGTTACTTCTTGTTCTAATGTATTTAAATATTCGGGAGTTCTAAACGCAAATCTAGGAATAAATATTTCTCTAATTTCACTTGAATAAACAAATGTTTGTTTTGGATCAACTCTTATCCAGACTTTTAAGGAAGAACACTCATTCTCTAAAAATGTTGGTGCTCTAAAAAATGAATAGTTATGAATGATAGAACGACCAAAATCAATTCCTTCTTGTTTTAACTGTTTTTAATCTATCCTTAAATATATTTTTGTCATATACTACAGAGAATATCAAGACACCTTTTTTTACATCTGGTTTTAATATACATACGTCACATAATCTTGATATAAAATATCTTCTTGTATAACATTTTCTTCGGGCAATTGTTCTATCTCCATTTTATGTATAATAATAGAATTTCTATTTTAAACTCAGTTTAATTTAAAAATATTTATTATATTTATGTATAAATAAATGAATTATAATAAGAATATTTGGAAAAAAAAAAGAGGTAAAGATGGTAAAATATATTATTATAATGTAATAACAGGTAAGACTCGTCAATACTTAAAAGGTGGAGGTGGAGGAGATGAGCAACCTCTAAAAGCTCAAGAAGTTTATGGAGAAATGTTAGATTTAAGATGTGCGATAGGATATTCTTTTATGATTGATCCAGTTTCTGTTGGAACTACAAAGGGAAAAGGAGAAGATATTCAACCTATAGGATATGAAAGAGAAAACATAGAAAATTACTTTAAGACTAGAGCAGGTCTACATGTTCCTGTAACATGTCTTCAAACTAATACTCCAATTACTAGAAAAGATATTAAAGCTGAACGAAGTATAAAATTGCGAACAGCTAGGTTTGTAGCAAAATATAAAGACATTACACTTAAAGGTCCAACATGGGATGAGGTAAGAGGCGAATGCAGAGAATATTTGGAAGCGATTGAAGAAAACCCAGATTTATTACAAATTCAAAATGATGCAGAAAGAGAAGAAAGAGAAGAAAGAGAAAGAGTTGAAAGACTTAAAAGAGAAGAACAAGAAAGAGTTCAAAGAGAAGAACAAGAAAGAGAAGAACAAGAAAGAGAAGAACAAGAAAGACTTCAAAGAGAAGAAGAAGAAAGAGAAGAACAAGAAAGATTTCAAAGAGAAGATCCAGATCGTTACAGATTATTATGTAGTTTACAAGAAGCACCACCTCGAGGTATGCTTATTAAACACTGTCCAATTTGCACAGATAAAATATCAAATGACGATTCTATTGTTACTTTAGATTGTGGTCATTTATTTCATAAAGTATGTTTTGAGTATTGGACTAGAAATCTAACCGAGTTATCTCGAAGAAAGCAGATATTTGTAAAATGCCCCGTTTGCAAGAAGGATACATCACCTCCTCGTGATATTGCACTTGCATTTTTAAAGTGTGAAGATCTAAGTGGAATAGGAGACAAATGTTTAACATTATTAGAAAATTTAGAACCACTTTGTCCGATAATCTCATTAGGATATGAAGAGACTGAAAGTATTTTGTCAGCTTATCCAAATATTTCAGAAAATTTTTTGCGAATATTTAAGAATATATGGAAAAGAGCAGATGAAAAGAGAATATCAGAACAAGAAGCTTATGAAGAAAATAAATTATTATTGGATAATGTAGAAAAAGATTATTGGAAACGAAGAAAAGATCTGTCAAATGTTGAGAGACAATTAATAGAAAGATTAAGAGAACGAAGAATTTTATTAGAATATCCAGATATAGAGGATATGGTATCATGTTTTAAAGATCTTATATCAGGAAAGGCAAAGAAACGTCAGTTAAAACTTTCAGATAATTTTTCTGAAATTTTTCTCGACCGCTTAAACATCGTAAACTGGTTAGATAACCAACCAGATTCTCAAAAACTACTAACGTTTGAAAGAGAAACTAAAAGATTCTGGGACTATGAAAGTGAAAAAGCAAAAAATATACTACGTAAAGAACTAAAGAATGCTAGGTCGCAAGAAGAACAATTAAAAATAATAGAAAAACTTAAGGAACTTGAAGATTTTTGGAATAGAGATGACGGAAGGGAAAAAAGACTAGAAGAAAGACTAAAAAAATCTAAAAGGGTTTCAAATAAATGTCTAAACGCGTTTGGTGTTGATATATGTGGATACGGTTTACCTGTACATGTATATATACAAATAAGAAGATTATTACAAGAAACATGGAGATTGAAAAGTGTAGATGAAGAAACAATAAAAAGAATAAACGAATTTCTAATTTTGATGCGATATCAATTTCTTGATAGAGATGAACCCTTTTTACATCACATCGAAGTATTTGAAAAAGTTCGTCAAACAGAAAAAAAATCTGATCCTGCTTCTCAAAAAGAGTTAGAATCATTAAAAAAACTTGCTGATAAAGTTAGTAATGAATTGTTAGAACATGAAAGAACGTTAGAAAATGGAAGAAAAATTAAAAAAGATAAACAAATAGAAGATTTTATAGTATATACAAAACGAAAAATTTCATCTGGAGATACAAAATCTAGTAGAATTATAAAAGAACTATTAATATTATTAGAAAAATACGATCCAAAAGAGCTGTTAGACTTACTAGAAAAAAATAAAGATGTAATTGATCGAGAAGAAACAGAACGACTTATAGATCGTTTAAAAAGAAAAAAACTTGAAGATCAAATAGAAACAGGACGACTTAGAGAAACTGTAGCAGCAAAACAACGTTTATTAGAGTTAAAAAGTTCTGCTTCATTAGACGATTATCAAGCTAGAAAGGAACAAGAAGAAATAAGAAGACTTGAAGAATTTCTAGTAAAATCACCCCCTATACCACCACCACCTGACGATGATGAAGAGAACATTAAACCTGAAATAGTTATGGTAGCTGATAGAGAAAGACTTGACCCAAATGAACTTTACAGATTGAAATTAATCCGTCAGTTTAGGAAGAGATTCCCTCCACGACGACCTCTTGATAGAGTAGATTCTCGTAGACAACTTCCGGAAGATAGTCCTAGAGTACCTTCTCCTATAAGAGTACGTCCGGAAGATATTCCTAGAGTACCTTTTCCAAGAGCTTCTCCTGTTAGGCCTCTTCCTGTTAGATTAGGTTCACCTGTTTACAGCGCCGCACGTCCAGATGACTACGTCGTCCCGCCCCAGCCCGCAGAAAGAGAAGAAGGACGCGGAGAACGTGATAGAAGACGCGAAGAAGCTGAAATACTAGCTGAAGCTGCAAGACGAGAAGCTGAAAGACAAAGACTAGCTGAAGCTGCAAGACTAGAAGCTGAAAGACAAAGACTAGCTGAAGCCGCAAGACTAGAAGCTGAAAGACAAAGACTAGCTGAAGCTGCAAGACTAGAAGCTGAAAGACAAAGACTAGCTGAAGCCGCAAGACGAGAAGCTGAAAGACAAAGACTAGCTGAAGCCGCAAGACGAGAAGCTGAAAGACAAAGACTAGCTGAAGCTGCAAGACGAGAAGCTGAAAGACAAAGACTAGCTGAAGCTGCAAGACGAGAAGCTGAAAGACAAAGACTAGCTGAAGCTGCAAGACTAGAAGCTGAAAGACAAAGACTAGCTGAAGCCGCAAGACGAGAAGCTGAAAGACAAAGACTAGCTGAAGCCGCAAGACGAGAAGCTGAAAGACAAAGACTAGCTGAAGCCGCAAGACTAGAATCTGAAAGACAAAGACTAGCTGAAGCTGCAAGACTAGAAGCTGCAAGGTTAGATGAAGCTAGAGCAAGGAGAGAATCAACGCTATCTGTACCTGCTGGAAGGCCAAATTGGTTTCAAGGGTTACCTGGAAGTGGAGTCACTTGGACAGCAGGAGGTTG
>Ga0247844_1002387_pt1 | contig 30835 bp, 26 predicted proteins | sample LaCtaG_FD_192421 | JGI IMG/M metagenome (GOLD analysis project Ga0247844, IMG submission 192421) | Freshwater microbial communities from meromictic Lake La Cruz, Castile-La Mancha, Spain - LaCruzMarch201714.5m_1 | ecosystem: Environmental > Aquatic > Freshwater > Lake | place: Spain: Castile-La...
TTTATCTTTGTGCTGTGACAACTTGGGCAAAATAGGTACATAATCTTTGAGTTTAGTCACTCCAAAGTTAGGCATTTGCCCCCGTTGTCTATTTTTTTGTTATAGCATTACTTTGCGCGCACTGCCCAATATTCGTTATCGAAATCCAATTACATCGGTCTTTGGATATTTGATTTATACTAATCGCCTTACAGACAATAATCTTATTTATGGAACTCGCTTAACTGCCAAAGGTGTAGCAGAAAATTATGCTTTGGATTTGTTTAATAGGTCAAAACTTCAAACGTTGATGATGCAAGTAGGGAAGTACATTGAAACGTTAAAAATACAAGTAAGTTTAGAGTATCAATTGATGCTTTCAGAACGCCGACAAATTATCAATGGGATAGCTGTACCAGTGGCAAATCAGAATAATACCTTGGGGCAAGAATAAACTGTAAAATGAGTAAATGGGCTGATTTTGAGTATAAATACAAAAGGCTTGGGTTTAAAAATCAAGTAAATGACCGAATTAGTCAGCCTCCTTCACAGCAATTGCATCTATTGAATATGAATTTTATCCTTCTAAAAACACCTATGTAAGCCTTCAAAACGAGTACTATGCCAATGATTTTATTTTCCGAAATAGTAAAAATTTTTTCAGCGATTTAGTGATACGTTACACTTTTCACAAGTATAAAATAGATGTAGAAACCAATTGGAATAATATTTGGAATACTTCTAATCTCACAATGGTTTCTTTCAATGGTTTTTCTTACGCAGAGTCCAATTATCAGCTTCGACCAATGCAAGTGATTCAAAAAATTAGATTTTCATTCTAAGAAATCTAAACAAAACTGCAAAGACTTGCCCTCTTATTTGCTATTTTATAGTCCATTTCATTTGTATAGACATCTTCCTTTGTGATCGTAGTTCAATATTGTTAGGATTTACGCAAAATTCAGTTTAAGACGTTGATTATTAGCGAAAGCGTTGCCGAAGTCCAAAACCTTGACAACGCGGTTCATTGGCCATTTTAGTAGGTTTTTAGTCTGTTTTGCTGAACAAATTTAGAAAAAACTAAATAACTTGATTGAACAGCTTGATTTTTTGCGTATTTGATAATAAAAAAGGTGTTTTTTTACGAAATATCTATTAATAGATGCTTTTATTGAAAATTTAGAATCAATATACGCGCATTATTGATAAATTGCAATATTTTAAGAATATTTGATATATTCTTTATGAATCAATTAAAATGGTACATTATTTGGTGAAATCGTTGTTGTACCAAATAAATTTTTGTGTAACTTGCGTGAGTTTATAGTTCCATAATACTATCGAGTTCTGGTAGTGGTATGGGCGTCAACCCAACCCCCAATATACAACAAAACCATGTTAGAATCTGCCCAGCAGGGGTTATATCGCCCCGAGTTTGAACACGACGCGTGCGGTATTGGTTTCCGCGCCAACATGAAGGGTCGTAAGTCGCACCAAATGGTAGCTGATGCGATTACCATGCTCGAACGTATGGATCACCGCGGTGCCTGCGGCTGCGATCCTAACACGGGTGATGGTGCCGGGATACTGATTCAACTTCCCCACGAGTTTTTTGTCGAAGAATGTGCCAAATTGTCTATATCCCTTCCGTCGGCAGGTGAATATGGCGTTGGAATGATTTTCTTTCCTAAAGACGAAAAACTGCGCGAAGAATGTCGTGATATCCTCAATCGAAAAATGAAAATGCTGGGCATGGAGTTGTTGGGCTACCGCCTCGTACCTACCCTCAATGATACCTTAGGAGAAGGGTCACTTTCGGTTGAACCGCAGGTGGAGCAACTTTTTATTAAACGTCCTGATTCGGTGACTGACGAACTGGGATTTGAGCGTAAATTGTTTGTATTGCGTCAATACGCTACCCGTATTATTTATGATACGGTTGTTGGTTCAAAATCTCATTTTTACTTTTCCTCACTTTCTTGCCGTACAATTTCCTATAAAGGACAATTGACAACGGGTCAGTTGAAATATTATTTCCCTGATTTGCACAGTGAGTCAGTGGTTTCGGCATTTGCCATTATTCACTCCCGCTTTTCTACCAATACATTTCCGTCGTGGAAATTGGCGCAACCTTTCCGTTACGTAGCTCACAACGGTGAAATCAATACCGTTCGCGGCAACGTCAACTGGATTCGGGCGGGCGAAAAGTCATTTTGGTCTGAAAATTTTACGAAAGAAGAAATGGAGATGTTGCTGCCCATCTGCGACATTACCAACTCTGATACGTCCAATTTGGACAATGCCATCGAATTACTTTACCTTTCAGGTCGCTCATTGCCGCACGTAATGATGATGGTTGTGCCTGAGGCATGGGATGGCAATGATGCCATGGACCCCCAACGCAAGGCATTCTATGAATACCACGCGGCCATTCAGGAACCGTGGGATGGTCCGGCTTCTATTTCATTTACCGATGGAAAAATCATTGGAGCCACCCTCGACCGAAACGGTCTGCGCCCTTCGCGCTATTGGGTTTTGGACGATGATACCATTATTATGGCTTCTGAAGCGGGGGTTTTGGACATTGACCCCGCAAAGGTCGTGTCAAAAGGTCGCCTACAATCGGGAAAAATGTTTGTAGTTGACATGGAGCAAGGTCGTATTATTCCCGACGAAGAATTGAAAGCCGATATTTGTTCTCGCCAACCATATCAACAATGGTTGGACGAAAATAAAATCAAAATTTCGGATCTGGAACCTTCTCAACGCCCTTTTGCACCGTATGACGATAAACTTTTACTAAAACGCCAAATCGCTTTCGGGTTTACTTCCGAAGATTTGCGAATGGTTTTAGGGCCAATGGCCGAAACAGGCTACGAAGCCATCGGTTCGATGGGGACGGATGTACCGTTGGCGGTATTGTCCGAACAAAGTCAGCACTTATCGAATTATTTCAAGCAGTTATTTGCGCAGGTCACCAACCCGCCGATTGATTCGATCCGGGAGCGTTCGATTATGTCGTTGATTTCGTTTGTGGGTTCTACCGAGAACTTACTGACCGAATCGGCGAAACATTGTCGCCAAATTGAATTAGATCAGCCGGTTCTTACCATCGAAGAGTTTGATAAACTTCGTTGGGTAGATAAAGCGCACTTTCAGGCAAAAACAATAAACACGTATTTTAGAGCAGATCGCGGTGGAAATGGACTGGCGAGCGCGTTGGAGCGTATGTGCCGTTACGCGGAAGATGCCATTGATGATGGATTTGAAATTCTCATCCTTTCTGACCGTGCCATTGATTCAGACCATGCACCCGTACCTTCGCTGTTGGCCATGTCGGCAGTTCACCACCATTTAATTCGTAAAGGTTTACGGGGTAAAGTTGGGATTTTGGTCGAAGCCGGAGATGTGTTTGAAACCCACCACGTAGCAACGTTGATTGGCTACGGTGCGGCCGGGGTGTGCCCTTACATGGCTTTCCAAACGATTGCGTACATGAATCGTCAGGGTTTGATTAGCCCCCCAACCCCCAATGGGGGAGCCAATGATGGACTCTACGCTAATTATATCAAGGCGATTAATAAAGAATTGCTCAAGATTTTCTCGAAAATGGGTATTTCTACCCTTCAATCCTACCAAGGAGCGCAAATTTTTGAGTGTTTGGGATTAAACAAAGACGTGATTGATAAATACTTTACGGGAACTATCTCGCGCATCGGCGGGATGGGTATTGGAGAAATTGCCCGTGAGGTTTTGGTTCGTCATAAAGTAGCGTATCCGGAACTTCAAGTGCTTAATCCTCGTCTGGAAGTAGGTGGTTTTTATCAATGGAAACAACGTGGAGAAGCTCACATTTTCAATCCGCAGACCATTCACCTCCTTCAACATTCTACCCGTACGGGTGGTGATGCCGGGTATCAAATCTTCAAGAAGTTTTCCAAACTGATTGATGATCAGACTCAAAAAGCATTAACGCTTCGCGGGTTGATGCGTTTCAAAAAAGGAAATCCGATTCCCATTGAAGAAGTAGAGTCGTTGGAGAGCATTTTTACTCGATTTGCAACGGGAGCGATGTCTTTTGGTTCCATTTCGTGGGAAGCGCACACGACGTTGGCGATTGCCATGAATCGCATCGGCGGTAAATCCAACTCCGGTGAAGGTGGCGAAGATGAAATTCGTTACAAACCATTGCCCAACGGAGATTTCATGTCGTCAGCAATCAAGCAGGTAGCTTCGGGACGTTTCGGTGTTACCAGCCATTACTTAACCAATGCCAAAGAACTTCAAATTAAAATGGCGCAGGGAGCCAAGCCGGGTGAAGGCGGTCAGCTACCGGGTCATAAAGTGGATGATTGGATAGGCCGTACCCGTCATTCTACCCCAGGTGTAGGCCTTATTTCACCGCCGCCTCACCACGATATTTATTCGATAGAGGATTTGGCGCAATTGATTTACGATCTCAAAAATGCCAACCGTGCTGCCAGAATCAGCGTTAAGCTGGTTTCTGAAGCAGGCGTAGGTACGGTAGCAACGGGTGTTGCGAAAGCACACGCCGACCATATACTTATTGCAGGTCATGACGGAGGAACAGGGGCGTCGCCACTGAGTTCAGTGCGTCACGCAGGGTTACCTTGGGAGTTAGGCTTGGCCGAAACCCACCAAACGCTCGTTAAAAACAAATTACGCGGTCGGGTAACAGTACAAGCCGACGGGCAAATGCGTACAGGTCGTGATTTAGCAATTGCGGCTTTACTCGGAGCGGAAGAGTTTGGAGTAGCTACGGCCGCTCTCGTGGCAGCTGGTTGTATTATGATGCGTAAATGCCACCTTAATACGTGTCCGGTCGGAGTAGCTACGCAACGGAAAGAATTGCGTGCTTTGTTTACGGGCAAACCTGAACATGTAGTGAATATGTTTACGTATATGGCTCAGGAGTTGCGTGAAATCATGGCGCAATTGGGATTACGTACCATTAATGAAATGGTAGGCCAATCACAGTTCCTTGAAATGCGTGATGACATTAAGCATTGGAAATATAAAGCATTGGATTTCAATGCCATTCTTTTCAAAGAGCCGGTTAGTCTTGACGTAGCCCAGTTTAAACAGGAAGATCAGGACCACGGTATTGCAGACGTGATTGACTGGCAATTGATTGAAGCCGCAAATCCTGCGCTCAAAAGCAGCGAAGAAGTGTATGGCGAGTACGCGATTAACAACCTCAATCGTTCGGTAGGCAATATGCTTTCCAACGAAATTTCGAAACTATACGGTGGTGAAGGGTTACCTAAAGGAACCATTCACTTTAAATTTAGAGGTACGGCAGGACAAAGTTTCGGGGCATTCAACACGAGCGGCATTCGCCTTGAATTGGAAGGAGATGCCAATGATTATTTCGGAAAAGGACTTTGTGGCGCGGAACTCATTGTTTATCCTGACCGAGAAGCGACTTTCAAACCGGAAGAAAACATCATTATCGGTAACGTAGCTTTCTACGGTGCAACGGCTGGTGAAGCGTATATTCGCGGGACGGCCGGGGAGCGGTTCTGCGTTCGTAATTCAGGGGCTAAAGTAGTGGTTGAAGGTGTGGGGGATCACGGCCTCGAATACATGACGGGCGGTGTAGCCGTTATTTTGGGAGAAGTAGGACGCAATTTCGCGGCAGGGATGTCGGGAGGTGTGGCGTATGTGTGGGACAAAAAAGGTGATTTCGCTCCTAAAGTAAATCGTGAAATGGTGAGTTTGGATTCACTCAATGAAGAAGATGAGACCATCGTAAAAGGATTGGTAGAAAAACACTTCCAATACACCACCAGCAATGTAGCTTTTATGATGACCCAAGATTGGGAAACGTATTTGAGCCAATTTGTGAAAGTATTACCAAACGATTTCAAAAAGGCATTGGCAGGACGTGGTATCAGTCTTTCTCAACAGATTGCCGATAAAAACGTCGTCTATCAGGACATCGTTGTAGATATTGCTCACAATTAACCCATCCCTTAATAGTATGGCCTTACAGGGGTAACAGCCTGTAAGGTTTTTTCTGAAAAGGAAAGTATTATAAAACCAAAAAACAGATTTTAACAGTTTATTTATGAACTATTTTTTTCAATTAAAAAGGATACTGGGAGATTTTTATAGATTAATTTTAAAAAAATTCTTGTCAAATTTTACGGAACTCGGATAATATCTTTTAATCGATATAATAACTTAAAGTTGGATATTGATTTTAATAAGGACGTTGATTTTAGAATTTATATTAGAAAGTTTGAAGACCATATTCTTTTTGTCTTTCAGAAACTACTGAGTGTTGACAGTATTGTCTTGGATATTGGAGCTAATATTGGATGGTATAGCTTGATTGCTGCTCAAAAAATTAAAGCGGAAAATCATATTTATGCATTTGAACCCGCATCTAATGCATATCAGAAACTATTAAAGCATATCTCTTTGAACGAAGCCTCGCAAATCTCTGCCCATAATTGTTGTATAGCGGACTATGAGGGTGAAATACTTTTGAACATTTGTGAAGATGATGCGTACAATTCAGTTGGTAATTCGCCTATTTTAAATATTCAGGAGCAAGTTAATTCGCCGGTCATTAATATAGATGCATTTATAGAAAAATATCGTATACCTAAAGTTGACATAATTAAAATTGACACTGAAGGAGCAGAAATGCTGGTATTGAAGGGAGCTAAAAAAACTCTCCAAAAATTCTCTCCTGTTATTTTTTTGAAATTAATCAAAAAGTGTTAGCAGGCTTTGATTATTCGAGTAAAGATATACTGACCTTTTTGGAAACTTATGGATATCAGGTTTTTGATATTAGTAAAGATAGTCATTTAAAAAGAATTGACTTTAAGGAATACATGAGCGATTCAGATGGACTTGTCATTTTGATATAGATAAATTAAAAAGGGATTTGTAAAGATTTGGATACTTATAAAAGCTTATTTACCAATCGCTAAATTGCAAAACACGAAATAAAAATGGGAAAACCCACCGGATTTATTGAATTCGGCCGTGAGTTGCCGGCCAAACGCAGTGTTGAAGAACGCCGCTTAGATTATAAAGAAATTGAGCCCATCGGAAACGAAGATAGCTCTAAAACCCAGGCAGCTCGCTGCATGGATTGTGGAATTCCTTTTTGCCACAACGGCTGCCCGTTGGGAAATATCATTCCTGAATTTAACGATGCCGTTTACGAGGGAAATTGGGAATACGCGTATCAGATTTTGAGCAGTACCAACAACTTTCCCGAGTTTACGGGACGTATCTGTCCCGCTCCCTGTGAGGCGTCGTGCGTGTTGGGAATCAATAAACCTCCTGTAGCCATTGAATTCATTGAGAAATCAATCATTGAAACGGCTTACGAAAAAGGGTATGTAAAACCGCGTATACCTTCAAAACGTACCGGTAAAAAAGTAGCAGTCATTGGTTCAGGACCGGCAGGTTTAGCTGCCTCCGCGCAACTTAATTATGCAGGTCATTGGGTTACTTTGTTTGAACGAGCTGACCAAATCGGTGGTTTGTTACGCTACGGTATTCCCGATTTTAAACTGGAGAAAACTGTTGTATCCCGTCGTGTAGAGGTAATGAAAGCCGAAGGAGTTACTTTTAAAACCAATGTCAACGTAGGCGTGGACTTAACTGCCGAAGATTTGTTACGGGATTTTGATGCAGTGGTGTTGACCATCGGTTCTACCGAGCCGCGTAATATCACCATTCCGGGATGGCAGGCTTATTATGGAAAAGGAGTTCATGCGGCGATGGAGTTTTTAAGTCAGCAAAATAAACGGGTCTCTTATACTGATCGCGTAAAAGACCATCGGGGTGATGAATATAAAAACGGAGAAATTTGGGCTACGGATAAGCACGTGGTTGTGATTGGGGGAGGAGATACCGGTTCTGACTGCGTTGGAACTTCCAACCGTCATAAAGCGACAACCATTACTCAGGTTGAAGTAATGCCCGCGCCTAAATACGATGACAAATCGCAGCCTTTCTACAAAGTTCGCGATGAAAGAACCCCGTGGCCGAATTGGCCGTTGACCAAACGTACTTCCACTTCACATGAAGAGGGCTGCGAACGTTTTTGGGCTATTGCCGTGCAGGAATTCGTTGGAGACGGTGAGAATTTGACAGGTTTACGCATTGCCGATATTACGGGAGAGCGTACCCTAGAAGACGGACGCAAGGCACCAATCACTGAAAATGAGCGCGTTGTGCCGTGTGACTTAGCACTGATTGCGGCAGGTTTTGTACATCCGCAACAGGAGTTGATTGAACAATTTGGTATCGAAACGGATTTACGGAAAAATATCAAAGCGGCTGAAAACAGCTACAGTACGTCCGTCGAGAAAGTATTTGCCGCTGGCGATTGTCGTCGTGGACAATCTTTGGTGGTGTGGGCTATTTCGGAAGGACGTGAAGCCGCTCGGAAAGTAGATGAATTCCTCATGGGCGAATCTATGTTGGATGCGAAAGAAGTTGGATTGTTTAACCCGGCTTTTTCACATGCCTAATTCCAATCAAACTCTTTAAATTTACAAAAAGTGGCAGGACGAAAGTTCTGTCACTTTTTTTGTTTTTTATTAACGCAAAATCTGTTTTCTTCGTTATACCTAAAACGAGTTACGGTATGATGAAAATCTTCACACTTCTTTTTCTGCTTACTTGCGGGTATTCGGTACCGGCTCAGCAAGTTTTAACTGATAAGGAATTGTTCCTCAAGAAAAACCCTCAAAATCAAACCTATTTACTGGCCGATGGCAGGTATATGGCTTTGGATGTATATCGATTTGGAAGAATCAAACGCCATCGTTTTTTTGTAGGTGATGAATTGAGCTTTAAATTAAAAAATGGTCGTAAACGCCAACGTGAAAGTATTACTGCTATCTCCGACAGTTCGTTTACCATTTCCAACTTTAACAATATCCTTAACGAAAATTTATATACCGAAATCAAGTTTCGGGAAGTTCGTAAAATACGCGTGTATCGTCGCATTCCGTGGGTGACGCAGGGGGCGTATATGCTGCCGGTAGCAGGAGGGCTTTTCTTTCTTAGTGACACATTCAAATACCATGGAGGAATGGAATTTCGGGTGCAATTTGACCCAAAATCAACGCTTATCGCGGGTGGAATCGCTTCTTTAGGGTTGCTTTGTAAGCAATTGAGCTTTCCTTCGTACAATCTCAGACGTCAACGATTGCATGTTTTGCGGGTAAAATAGCTAAATGGAAGCTTCCACCATAAATACTTTCCCTTCTTCCGCTATTTCGGTTTTTGGAAAAATGGATTGGGCATCACTTAGAAAACCGCCAACTTCTTTATAACGGGAAGAAAAATGCCCAATCAATAACTTGCCTGCCTGAGCCGTTTGGGCAACGGTAGCAGCTTCGCGGGTGGTAGAGTGGAAGCGTTCAAATGCTTGGTGAGCCAAATCTTCCTGAAAAGTGGCTTCGTGGTACAGTAAATCAACACCCTGTACGCAACCGGCTATGCGTTCATCGTATCGGGTATCGGAACAATAAGCATAACTGCGGGGAGGGGGAGCAGGGAGGGTGAACTCTTCAAAACTAAATAACAGATTACCGGCTTCGTCCAACACATCTTCCCCGTTTTTAAGTTGGCGTAAGTAATCGTATGGCATGTCTTCCACGAGTTTCTCCTTGATAAGCTTGCGCTTATGCGGTTTTTCCCGAAATAAAAAGCCTGCGCAAGGTACACGATGATCAAGGGGGATGGTATGAACCGTGAAAAATTGATTTTCAAACAGTTGGTAAGAAATGGTGGTATCAGTGACCGTAAAGTGAATCGGAAAATGCAGAGGTGTTTGAGAATATTTGAATTGAATCGTCAGAATTTCGTCCAATCCTCGGGGACCAAATAAATAAAGATCATCGGTACGCCCGCCCAAATTGAGACTGGAAATCAAGCCAATCAGACCAAAATAGTGGTCGCCGTGCAAATGGCTGATAAATATAGCTTTGAGTCGCCCTGGACGAATTTTTTGTTCGAGCAACCGATATTGCGTTCCTTCTCCGCAGTCAATCAGAAAAGTTTCGTTTTCGTAAGTGAGTAACTGCGAAGAAGGGTGTCGTCCAAGCATGGGCGTGGCAGAACCGGCGCCCAATATCGTTACAGAAAAATGCATTAAGGTTTTTCGCTCTGAGTGTAGCCGTCTGCGTCCATGTCGTCGTCATTGAAGTCGTCACTTTCGGCACCGAATTCATTTTCTAAATCGTTCATAAATACGGCATCAATCGCTTCCTCTACTGTTGGAAGAATAGTCACATCCCGGATTTTACCTTCAATCAATTGGTCAACAAAATCGTCATTGTCAGACACCAATACCATCAGTCCTAACTCTCTTGAGCAGAGCATATTTACTTTTTTGAGAATACTGATTCCTGCGCTGTCGATATTTTCGGCAGTCGAAAAATCAATAATCAGGTTGTGAAAACCTTCCCGAAACAAATTACGGGAAACGACCTCAAAGTCAGTGGGTACTTCACCGCCAAAATCACTTTCCTGAACGTTGACGAGGGCATATTGCTCGTGTCTTTGAATGCTATGGTTCATGGGCTTAAAAAGTCAAAAGTTATAGGTTAGACGGAGAAAATCAGCTAACAAATAACAATTAACGGCTTTTTGAGTAAAAGAGTATGTTTTTTGGTTACGACAAAAATAACGAACGCTTTATATTTTCTTCAATTCTGGCTAAAATATCTTGAGATTCGGCTTTCACAAATGGTTTTCCGGTCACTTTTTCAAAAAGCTCAATGTAGCGGGCTGAAATTTGTGCAACCCATTCGTCCGACATTTCCGGTACGGATTGCCCGTCTTTTCCCTGGAACCCGTTGGCAATGAGCCATTCGCGAACAAATTCTTTTGATAATTGCTTTTGCGATACTCCATTTCGTTGGTTTTCTTCGTAAACATCGGCGTAGAAATAGCGCGATGAATCAGGGGTATGGACTTCGTCAATTAAATAAATGACGCCTTCGTTTTCACCAAATTCATACTTGGTATCGACCAAAATCAATCCCTGCTCCGCTGCCATCTGAGTTCCTTTGGCAAAAAGGGCCAATGCGTATTTTTCAAGTTGACTGTAGTCTTTTTCAGAGACAATTTCGCGAGCGATGATTTCTTCCCGTGATATATCTTCGTCGTGGCCTTCGTGGGCTTTGGTAGTGGGGGTAATGATCGGAGTTGGAAGTTTGTCATTTTCCTTCAAACCTTCAGGTAAGTTAACTCCGCAAACGGTCCGTTTTCCCAGTTTATATTCCCGTGCCGAGTGTCCTGCCAAGTAGCCACGCACGACCATTTCAACGGGGAAAGGGTTGCATTTTTTTCCGACGCTTACGTTGGGGTCCGGAACATTCAAAAGCCAATTGGGTACAATTTCAGCAGTTGCTCGTAAAAAATGTTCGGCAATTTGGTTTAATACCTGTCCTTTATATGGAATAGCACGTGGTAAAATCACGTCAAAAGCGGAAATACGGTCACTGGCAATCATGACGACGCAGTCTTCAAAGCTATACACATCACGGACTTTTCCGCGGTAAAATCCCGTTTGGGTGGGAAATTGAAAATTGGTTTGCGTTAATGTTTGCACTTGAATGAGTGAGTGAATTGTGAATTAGTGATTTAGTGAATGACGGGGTCCATAAAAGTTGGCACCGCCCGGGCGGTGATTTAGTACTAACTGTAAACTGCCGCACGGGCGACCCCGCAACTGTAAACTCGTCACCATTTCCCTTTGCCTGCGTCATCGGACGCTGATGAACGGTGTTTTTGTTGTTGTAAATACTGAATTTCGGAAGCTTTTAGCGCGTCTAATATCATCATGGCTTGGGCTTCGCTCATTTTCATATTTTGTAATTGATTTAATAAGTTTTTCTTTTCCTCGGTCTTCTGTACTTCTTGAGCAGTTTTAGGGGCCGGTGAAGGAGTAGGCGTTTGCTCAGTTTTTTGAGGCGTTGGTTTTGTTTTGGCAATGTCTTCTTTTCCGCTGAATGTTTTCTTCAAAAGCTCGTAGTTATACTGCGCTTTTTGATTGTCCGGGTTTTGACGCAGACTTTCTTTGAAATAACGCAATGCTGCTACCGTGTCTTTGTCAATTGTTTCTATGACTCCTAACTGATTGTAGGCTCTGGATGACAGGAAGGTGTTTTTGACTTTTGACAATCGGGTATAATAATGACGGGCATTCTTCAGTTGTTTCAACTGGAAATAGGCATGGGCTAAATTCAAACGAGCTTCTGGTTCGGCAAAAAGTGAGGAGTTGGATATATTCTGATACGCTTCCAATGCTTTTTGGTAATTTTTTTCCTGATAAGCCACTTGCCCTTCGATTTTGGCGCGATTGCTCCGCGAAATCGTATCAAAAGAACGATTGTCCCAAATCCAGAGAAGCAGTGAAAAAATAAGTGATTGAATCATTGGTTTAATTGTCAACGGGCAATGGTTAGCAGTTTTCAGTCCATAATTTCCGGTTCGTTATCCGTTTTCCCCGTTCCGTTACTGACAGTTCGCAAAGATAGTGTTTTTTAATTTTTGGCACAGTTTTGGAGATATTCGCCATATCGCCTTACATTTGATTTGTTTTCCAATTAGCGTGGTTATGTCAAAATCCAAGAAGGGGACTCTTCAGCCCATAAAAACTCCTCAAAAACAGCAAGTTGAGCTTGCACCCGTTTCCGTTTTATCGCAAGAAAGCTTTTCGGGTGAGCCGCTTCAATCCCCCAAAATACCCATAGTTAATAATGCTCTTTTTCGAAAAATATTTTGGGGAATAGCACTGGTATTGCTTATTGGTATGCCCTTGCTGAGTACCCAATACGGCATTACGGCTGATGAATGGGGTAATAAAGCCTACGGCGAACTGTGTTTGGACTACTTCACCAGTTTGGGTCAAAAGAAAGACGCGCTCTCTTATGCTCCGCGCGGTGGGGAGGTCATGTACTGCTATGGCCCTACGCTTGATTTGATTTCGGCGGCTATCTACCGAACTATGGGCAGCGACCCCTATACGGTAAGGCATATTCTGCTTTCCTTGATGGGGGTACTGATAATGGTGGGTTGCGGTCTTACTGGGCGACTTTTGGGCGGCAATTGGCGGGCTGGTGTGCTGGCGTTGGTGTTTGCGCTGTTTTCGCCGCGTATTTTTGGCGATTCGATGAACAATCCCAAGGATATCACCTTTGCGGCAGGCTATATTTTGACGGTGTGTTTTTTGATTAAGTTTTTGCAGGAATTGCCAAAACCTACTTGGCGAACAACGCTTTTGGTTATCGCCGGAATTGGGATTGGACTGGGGAGTCGTGCGCCAGGATTGGCATTAGTGGGATATGTACCGTTTTTTGTTGGAGTGGAAGTGTTGTTTAGGAAAGACTTACGACAAATTGTTTTTGGAGATAAATCTGTCTTAACAAATGTAGCTGTAAAGACGCTGACGGCTACGCTGGGTGGGTATCTGCTTGGGATTCTTTTTTGGCCGTTTGCGTTGGCCAATCCGTTCAAGAATCCATTGACTGCGCTGCAAACACTGACGAATTTTCCAATCAGTATCAAAACACTGTTTAACGGTACAAAGATTTATTCGACTGCACTGCCGTGGTACTACGTGCCCAAGTACATGATGGTGTCAACGCCGCTCTATTTCCTGTTGGGCCTGTTGATTTTTGTATTGATACTTCCTTTTGTTCGCAAACATTTCAATCAGCGTTATTTGCTGATTACCGCCTTTGTAGCCTTGTTTCCCCTGATTTACGGTATTTCTAAGAACTCAGCTTTTTACAACGGCTGGCGCCATACCACCTTTATTTACCCGCCTTTGGTAGCGTTGACAGCCGTAGGATTTGAGTACCTGTTTCGCCGTTTTTCAGGTATTGGTCAGAAAGTTTTAGCAGGTGTATTGGCCGTATTGATTGCGTTACCGTTGTGGTTTATGGTTAAAAATCATCCGTATCAGTATACCTATTACAACGAATTAACGGGTGGAATGAAAGGGGCATTCGGTAAATACGAAACTGATTATTTTGGAGGAAGTACGCGCGAGATTGCCGATTGGATGAAGAAAAATATTCCGAACATTGAAAAAGACAGCATTAAAATTGCCAGCGATTATTTTGTGCCTTTGAAAGACTATTTTACGGAATATCCTAAGTTGAAATTAGCCTATCGCCGTTATTATCAACGATCTGAACACGACTGGGATTACGGCGTATTTTTAACAGGTCACCTCACACCCAGCCATTTTCGCAACGGTGAAGTGTTTCCTCCTGCGGGCACTATTCATAAGATTGAAGTCAACGGGATTCCTATTGGTGTCGTTGTAAAGCGATTGAGTAAGGATGATTTTCAGGGGATTCAACTGATTAAGGAAGGAAAAATACCCGAATCGATTCCTTATCTGGAAAAAGCCCGTCAAATAGACCCTAACAATGAAGTCGTGAGGTTGTATTTAGCCAATGCGTACGTCAACGTTGGTAAATTCAGCGAAGCACTTCAGGAATGTCAGAAAGCATTGGAGATTTTTCCTGAGTATTTGGGTGCGATGACTACAATGGCGGTGGCGTACATCAATCTCAACCAAAACGACAACGCCATTTTTATGCTCAACGAAGTACTGAACCAAGACCCTGCCAACCGCGACGCGGCAACGTATCTGGCATTGGCGTATGAGCGTAAAGGAGACCTGAATGCTGCCAATCAGATTCGGGCTCAATTGCAGCAGCGGCAGTAATGAACCGATTACTCAACCCATTTTAGCTATATATTTATGTTTAACCACAACGATGCTCCCATAGTTGATTACGATGTAGTGCTTATCGGTGCCGGTATTATGAGCGCTACGTTGGCTGTCTTTTTGAAAGAATTACAGCCCGACTTGAAAATCGAAATCTTTGAACGATTGGATAAAGTAGCGGGCGAAAGTTCAGATGCCTGGAACAACGCCGGTACGGGACATTCGGCTTTTTGTGAACTTAATTATACGCCTCAACACGAGGATGGAAGTATTGACATTTCAAAAGCCGTTAAAATCGTGGAGTCTTTTGAGGTCTCCAAGCAATTTTGGTCTTATTTGGTCGAGGATGGATATTTCAGTAGTCCTCAATCGTTCATCAACAGTATTCCTCATAGCAGTTTTGTATTGGGTAAAGAAGATGTGTCGTTTTTGACTAAAAGATATAAAGCATTACAGGCTTGCCATCTTTTTAAGGATATGGTCTTTGCCGACGATATTGAAACCCTTACTCAGTGGATGCCGTTGATGATGCAACAGCGCGACGCGTCGCATGAAATGGCGGCGACCCGCATTGAATTGGGTACGGATGTTAATTTTGGAGAGCTGACGCGCAGTCTGTTCAACCACCTGAATGGCAGCCATGATGTAGAAGTACTGTTAAATCATGAAGTGAAATCGTTGCAGCAAGAGGAGGACGGGCAATGGATTTTGAAAGTTGAAGATGAGGTAAATGATAAGAAGAAACGGGTACGGGCCAAGTTTGTGTTTATCGGTGCCGGAGGCGGTTCGTTAAGTTTGTTGGAAAAGTCGGATATTGAAGAAGGAGAAGGTTTTGGTGGCTTTCCCGTGAGCGGGCAATGGTTAGTTTGTAAAAATGAGGAGTTGATACAAAAACACCACGCCAAAGTATATGGCAAAGCCAAAGTAGGAGCGCCGCCCATGTCGGTACCGCACTTGGATACGAGGGTGATTGATGGCAAAAAAGAACTTCTTTTCGGTCCTTTTGCCGGATTCTCAACCAAATTTCTGAAAGAAGGTTCTTATTTTGATTTGGCTCTGTCGCTTACGGTGGATAATATTTTGCCTATGTTGAGTGTAGGTATTCATAATATGCCGCTTACCAAGTACCTGATAGAGCAGGTAATGCTCAGTTTTGAAGATAAAATAGAGGTCTTGCGGGAGTTTATTCCCAATGCCCAAGCCGAAGATTGGGAGTTGACCGTGGCGGGTCAACGAGTACAGGTGATTAAGAAAGACGAAGAGGAAGGAGGAACGCTTGAGTTTGGTACTGAGGTAGTTGCTTCGGCCGACGGGACGCTCGCCGCTTTGTTAGGCGCTTCGCCGGGAGCTTCGACGTCAGTGTCTATCATGCTTGAACTCATGCATAAATGCTTCAAGACTGAAATGGCATCAGAAGCATGGATGACGAAACTCAAAGAAATGATACCATCTTATGGCAAACACTTAGTAGATGATGAACAATTGACAAAAAGTATAAGAACTCGAACACACCAACTATTAAAATTGACACCGATAGCCCCGGATTAACTATAAACGCATTAATAGTCAACATGAAATTCACCCCTTTATTAGTCGTTCTTTTCTTCTTTAGTTTTGTATCCACTTTTTCCTTTGCCCAAACGAAATCCATCACAATTCGACTTACCGATGCAGCCAATAACCCCGTCATTGGGGCAACGCTAAGGCTGGCAGAACGAGTTGATTCTACCAAAAAACTGTATAACATTGCTGATACCTCGGGAACTACTAAGTTTAGTATAGTTTATGAAAAACAATACATACTGGAGGCAAGCTCCATTGGTTTTAAAACACTCAAAAAAGGTATTTCGCCTACTAACAGCCTGATTTCCTTTGTGTTTGTGATGGAAGCCGATAAACGAACTCTGAACGAGGTGGTTGTTACGGCTCCTAAACCATTGATGCGGCAGGAAGACGACAAGACCATCGTTGATCCCGAGCCTATTGCTGCTATCAGTACAAGTGCAATGGAGATTATGGAAAAAATACCGGGTCTTTTTGTGGATCAGGACGGCAATGTGTACATCAGCAGTTCGTCACCGGCTACTATCTACATCAACGGCCGTGAACAAAAAATGAGCTCAGCCGATGTGGCTTCCCTTTTGAAGAACCTTCCCCCTAACAGCATTGCCAAGATTGAGATTTTACGTACGCCTTCAGCCAAATTTGACGCCAGTGGGAGCGGGGGAGTGGTAAATATCGTATTGAAAAAAGGCGTCAAAATTGGAATTACGGGAAACCTGAGCGCCGGATTGAACCAAGGACGCTACGGAAATCAATTCTTTGGAGGAACAATCAACAATAACACGGGCAACCGAACTTCTTACCTTACACTCAATTACAATCGCCGGAATACCTACGACCAAGTACAAACCGACCGCCCTTTTTCGCCCGATTCACTCTTGAGTCAACGTTCATTTACAACTACCCCCGGGCGTACTTTGTATACCGGGTTCGGATTTGGGTTTACCCCTTCTAAAAAGTGGGAAATCAGTTTTGACGACCGCATTACCTTCAATAAGTTTGAATCATTTGCCGATAATCACAACGAAATCAGGCGAATAAGCGAGAATGTACTCGTTACAGAAAATATAAATACGCTGCGCAACGATACCCGCGCTTTCTCTTTCAATCAGGATGTATCGGCCAAATACAAGATAGATACCATCGGTTCTGAACTTACGGCTGATGTAACATACAGCTTTTTTCAAAACAATGGTACACAGGTATTTGGCACTAATTTCATACAGCCGTTCAGAGCAAGCATCGGCGGTGATGGTGATATTAACAGCAATCGAAATTCCTTTACAGCCCGTACTGATTTGAAGTATCAATTACCGCATAAATTAACCATAGAAGCAGGTCTGAAAACGTCGGTTCAGCGGTTTACCAATGACACGGAATACTTTAGTCAAATGGGAACGACTCGAAAACCCGATACGTTTCGGACGCGAACTTTTCAATACGACGAAAATATAAACGCTGCTTACGTGCAGGCTTCCAAAACCATTGATGCTTTCATTCTCAAGGTAGGAACGCGCCTCGAAACGACTTCCATGGACGGTCATCAGCGTTCGCCCGGCGATACTTCTTTCCATATTAGACGAGTTGATTTGTTTCCGTACATCTTTTTGAGTCGACGAGTAGCGAAGATTGCGGGGTATGAATTACGGGGTTATGCCGTCTATCGTCGTTCCATCACGCGGCCTGTGTATGAGTATTTGAATCCCTTTCCGCGCTATTTGGATCAGTATCTTTATGAGACAGGTAATCCCACGTTGCGTCCTCAATTCACCCAAAACATAGAAGTCAATATCAGTGTGCAGGATCGACCTATCTTTGCGATAGGACGTAACTACACCAGCGATATTTTTACAAATGTAGTATATCAGGACGCTAAAAACCCCAGTTTGGCCTATCGTACGTACGATAACCTTGGGAAAAATCAGGAAACATACTTTCGTTTGATAGGAGCGATTCCGCCCGGTGGAAAATATTTCTTTGTAGTCGGTACACAGTACAACCACAACAAATACGACGGACTTTACGAAGGCAAACCCCTTAGTTTTCAGCGAGGCTCATGGTCTATTTTTACCTTCCACACGCTAAAGTTGGACACTCGTTCTACCCTCAGTCTCAATGGCTTTATTCGCCTAAAGGGGCAGTTGCAGTTTTATGAATTGAGTAATTTTGGTTCATTGAACGTAAACATCAACCGACGATTCTTTAACCGAAAACTAACGGTGACACTCTCAGCCAACGATATTTTTTATACTTCCAAAAACCAATTTACCCTCAAACAAGGCAGTATTTCAGCTTCGGGTTTCCGGCAAGGCGATACCCGGCGTATCGGTCTCAACATTCTCTACAACTTCGGCATCCGCAAAAAAGAAGAACGTCAGAATATGATGAATTTTGAGAGCTTGGAGAAGAGTGTGAATTAAGGTTGTTGCTTAGGGAAATTTACCTGAATATAAATGAGATAAAATTTTTATAAATATCAACTTGATAATGAGTGCCTTTGGTTTGAGTTTGAAAGTGTTAGTGAGCTAAAAACCGTAAAAAAAGTTGTTGTATTTACTCCTTTTGAAGATAACCCGATTCTCTATAATTTGGCTTTGGCAGATTCCTTTCCTGATGGTTCATATAGTGATAAATCAATAACGAATAATGATGATATGGAGATGGTGATGGCAACAGTTATTCAAATAGTATTACGATTTTTTGAAAAATACCCTTCAAAAATGGTTTATATTGAGGGAAGCACACCGGAAAGAACTCGACTGTATAGAATCATTATGTCAAGAGAACTCTTGGAAATTGAAAAAGTTTTTACTGTGTATGGACTTATCGGGAACAACCCGGAACTTTTTGTTAAGAACCTAAATTATGATGCTTTCGTTATTTCTTTGAGAAACCAAAATAATCTATTAAAATTGCTATATGAAAACGACAATCAATAAAGCTGAAATAAAAAACAAAAAAGGCGAATATTCTTCGATTGAAGAATTAGTACAAGCTAAATTAAAACGTTCTACTCAAACACTAAAAAATGTTGATTTGAGTAAATTACAAAGACTTGTGTAGCCACGAGCATACACAAGTCTCTAAAAAATAGCTTGAAGTATTAATTCGACATCGCCCCGCGCAGCAGCAGACCGTGGGCGACCCCATCTGCCCTCGTCATTCCACATGTATTCCCTCTCCAATCCCCAAAACCCGATAAGGTGTTTCATACTGCTTGGCGTAGTTTTCAAAAAGTGTAGGGTTTTCGGTGTTAAATTCAAACAAATCGTAATGATGCGGAATGACGAGTTTTGCTCCGATTTCTTTGCCCAGACGTGCGGCTTCTTCCGCGTTTAGGTTTCCGGCTACGCGGCGCTCCGGTTTGTTACCGTTGATGGGTAAAAAGGCGACATCCACGCCAAAAGGTTTTAAAATCTCTACGATTCCGTCGTACCAAAGCGTATCCCCGGAGTGATAGACACGATAGTTGCCAAACTCGGCCACAAATCCCATGAATTTGTATTGTCCCCGGTCATCACGTTCGAGGGCATTGTGAGCCGCAGGAACACCGTAGATTTTAAAACCGCCCACTTCTACATGGTGACTGTCATTGAGCCCAATAGGGAATTCGGGCGCGCATTGCAGACGGGCACACACAAAAGCTCGATTGGCTTCGGGAATAATCATCTGAATCGTAGGATTGACTGCCAAAAGGGGAAGCAACGTATCGGCATCCAAATGATCGGTATGGTTGTGGGAAGAGGTGACAACATCAATGCTTTTCAGAAGAGACGGATCTATGACCCGCTCACTCATGCGTACGTGAGGCTTGTCTGTTTGGGCGTATTTAAGACTGAGTGAGTCTGACAAATAAGGGTCAAACAATAAGTGGCGGCCTTTCCATTGAATTAAAAAACCGCTTTGTCCCAACCACCATACCCGAAAGCCGTCAGTGATATTCGTTTGAGATTGGATGTCCCGAAGCAGAGCTTCATCTTTTTGAAAAGCAGGAATGAGCGTCATTGGGAAATAGAAAAAAATTGGCGTGAGCAAATAAAACCCATATTCAGGGATTTTCTTTGCTTTTTTGTAAAAAAATGGCCGAATAATAATCAGGAAGTCATTGGATTTCCTTTTTTGCAATTATCACCCTAAATTGTCGTTGTGTTTAAAAAATTAAAAATGCTTATGATTCGTATCGGAAGATGTGTGATTGTTTTTTTAGGAATGACTATCAGTACTGTTCAGGCTCAGGATTTTGACCGTTTCTCTTTTAATATCGCTGGTGGAAAAAGTCTTTCTGTACGTCAGTTGGCTACCCAAGTATTTGGGGAAACACGGGGAGAACTCGCCGGGGATGGTATCGGTGCGCAGGCAATTCTTGCTTTTTATCCCACCCGAAGATTGGGAATTGCCGTTCGAGGTTCCTACAATCAAAATAAAACCCGTCAGGAAGGAATTATACTAATTGCTCAAAATCAATACAATGTAGTCAACCCGGTCGTCGAGTCAGCCAATCATTGGAATGTAATGAGTGCGATGATTGGCCCAACCCTGCGCTTGGGAGGCAATGGTTTGGGGTTGGAAGGACGTTTATTGGTGGGCTATGCGATGGTAAACAGCCCGGCTTTTGTAACAACGGGGCGCTTTCAAACCTTTGATATTCGTATTCAAACGCAATCTCAAAAAGCCTCTGATTTGGCGTATGGTGCCGGGGCTACGCTCAACGTAGGGATTGCCGGAGGCATTGCCCTGGTGGTAAATGCCGATGCGAGTTTGATAAGTACCACATTTAAAAATGTAAATAATCAGGTAACAACCACAGGGTTTCCTGCTCTGAATCAATTGGTTGATATTAAACAGAACGTAGGGGTAGTCAATGTTACGGGTGGATTACGATTTTCATTCTGATTTTTTTAAATCAATTTCCTGCTAATTTTGTTGTCTTATTGGAGCCGATGAGAGAAAACCCCTCGTCGGCCTTTTGTTGTTTACTAATTTCTCTATTACAATAATTCAGGTAATACGGTTGGGACTGCTGTCGCGGTCTCTCAACTGTAAACTGCCTACTGTGAACTGATAATGCTTTCTACCCAAGACTTTCTTCAACTGTATTCGAGCGATAGCTTCGTTCAACTCATTGTCAATCAGATTTCGAGTCAACAGCCTCGTGTGCAGGTAAAAGGCTTGGCAGGGAGTTTGGATGCGGTGTTGGCGGCGGCGGTTTATCAAAATTTGCCTCGGCTGAATTTGTTTGTTACCAACGACCGCGAAGAAGCGGCGTACCTTCAAAATGATTTACAAAATCTGTTAGATCGGGAAATACTGTACTACCCGACTTCGTACAAACGGCCGTATCACTACGAGGAAATTGAGAATGCCAACGTATTGATGCGCGCCGAAATTCTGAACAAACTCAACGTGACGGCGGCGGATAACCTGTTGATTGTCACCTATCCAGAGGCATTGTTTGAAAAGGTAATCAACAAACGTTCGTTGTTATCAAACACCTTTACGGTGAAAGTTGGCGAACGGTTGGATGCGCAGTTTTTGCGAGAGTTTCTATTGGGGTATGATTTTGAAATCAACGATTTTGTATATGAAGCCGGGCAGTTTTCGGTACGCGGAGGAATTATTGACGTTTTTTCGTACGCCAGTGAGCATCCGTACCGTATCGAACTTTTTGGCGACGAAGTAGAAAGCATTCGTTCGTTCAATCCCGACACGCAGCTTTCCGTGGAGAGTGTCAGGCAGGTGAATATTATCCCGGATATTCAAAGTAAACTCACCTTAGAAACCCGCGAGTCATTTTTGAGTTTTCTCCCTTCCAATGCCTTGCTTTGGTTTAAAGACGTAGAGCTTACGCTGGAAGTGATTGAACAGTGTTTTGAAAAAGCAGAACAGGCTTTTGTCAATGTGAAAAGCGGTGACATTCAGTTGGTTCAGGAGCCGGACGAGATGTTTGAAACCCGACGGGGATTTTTAAACCAAATCAAGACTTTTAAAACGGTTGAGTTTGGGAAGCGATTTTATAGCCCCTTTATCCCCAAAGGGGAAAATGATAAACTCCCCCATCGGGGGGCATGGGGGGCTAAGCCGCAACCCTCTTTCAATAAAGATTTTAAACGACTGATTGATGATTTGGGTGAGCGACAACAGCAGGGATTTACCAATGTGATTGTTGCCGAATCGCCCAAGCAATTGGAACGGTTGGAGAAAATTTTTGACGAATTGGACCCGTACGTCAAGTTTCGACCACTGAACATATCGCTGCGGGAAGGGTTTGTGGATGAACAACTTAAGATAGTTTGCTATACCGATCACCAAATCTTTTCCCGTTTTCATAAATACCACATCAAAGAGAAATTCAGTAAGTCGAAGGCACTCACTTTAAAGGAGTTGAAGTCGCTCAAGGCGGGTGATTTTGTGACGCACGTGGACTACGGAATCGGGCGTTTTGCGGGTTTGGAAAAAGTGGATGTGGGTGGAAGAGAACAGGAAGCGATTCGTTTGATTTACCGCGACAATGACATTTTGTTCGTGAGCATCCACAGTTTGCACAAAATCGCCAAATACACGGGCAAAGAAGGCGGTGTGGTGACGATGAGCAAGTTGGGCTCGCCGGAATGGGAAAATAAGAAATCGAAAGTTAAACGCCAACTCAAGGACATTGCGCAGGAATTGATTGCGCTTTACGCTAAGCGCCGTTCGGCCAATGGTTTTGCGTTCTCCCGCGATACGTACTTGCAGGCAGAGTTGGAATCTTCTTTCATTTACGAAGATACGCCTGACCAAGCCAAATCTACGGCGGATGTGAAAGAAGACATGGAAAAACCTAATCCCATGGACCGTTTGGTGTGCGGTGATGTGGGTTTTGGAAAAACGGAAGTGGCAATTCGGGCGGCTTTCAAGGCCGTTACCGACAGCAAACAGGTAGCGGTATTGGTGCCGACCACAATTTTGGCGATGCAGCATTACAAAACCTTCAGCGAACGTTTGGCTGATTTCCCCGCAAGAGTGGAATACATCAACCGCTTTAAATCTGAAAAACAAATCAAAGAAATCCTGAAAGATGTTGAATCGGGACGGATTGATATTTTGATTGGCACGCACCGAATCGTGAATAAAGACATTAAATTCAAGGATTTAGGATTGCTGGTCATTGATGAAGAACAAAAATTTGGGGTCAAAGTCAAAGACCGACTCAAAGAATTGCGGGTGAATATTGATGTATTAACGCTTACTGCCACTCCAATTCCACGAACGCTGCATTTTTCTCTTATGGGCGCTCGCGACTTATCGGTCATTGGTACGCCACCGCCTAACCGTCAGCCTGTTACGACTGAGGTGCAGGTCTTTAATGAGGTGTTTATCCGAGATGCCATCAGTTATGAGTTGGCAAGGGGAGGGCAGGTGTTTTTTGTCCACAATCGCGTCAATGACATTGATTCCATCGGTAATATCATCCTGAAATTGGTGCCCGAAGCCCGCATTGGCGTGGCGCACGGGCAAATGGAAGGGGATAAGCTGGAAAAAGTAATGATGAAATTCATTGAGGGGGAATACGATGTATTGGTCAGTACCAACATCATTGAATCAGGGATTGACATTCCCAATGCCAATACGATTATCATTAATTCGGCGCATTATTTCGGGATGTCGGACCTGCACCAAATGCGCGGGCGCGTAGGGCGCTCCAATCGTAAAGCTTTTTGTTATTTATTGACTCCGCCGCTTTCGCACCTTACCTCTGACGCCCGTAAGCGATTGCAGACCTTGGAAGAATTCTCCGAATTGGGCGATGGGTTCAAAGTAGCGATGCGCGATCTGGACATTCGCGGGGCCGGAAACCTGCTCGGAGCCGAGCAAAGCGGCTTTGTCAATGATTTGGGGTATGAGATGTACCACAAGATTTTGGACGAGGCAGTACAGGAGTTAAAACAGACGACTTTCAAAGATTTATTCGATTTGGGCGATGCCGTGGAGGCCACGAGAACCGACTGTCAGATAGAAACCGACTTGGCTATTTTGATTCCGGATTACTACGTGAAAAATATTTCGGAACGTTTGTCGTTATATACTCGTCTGGACAACATCGGTAGTGAGGATGAGTTACGTGCGTTTGGCGATGGTGTTGCAGACCGCTTCGGCCCCCTCCCTGAGGAAGTGAAAGGGTTAATAGAGATGGTAAGAATCAGGTGGATGGCCGAAGCGCTTTTTATGGAAAAATTGACTCTCAAGAACCAGACCCTCAAGGGCTATATCGTCACGACTGGCAACGATGCCTTCTTCCAATCCAACAAATTCGGTCACGTACTCGCTCATATTCAGCGCAATCCCCGACGTTTTGCCTTAAAAGACCTCAAAAACAAACTGTTATTGACTTGCTCCGATGTGAAGGATTTGGTAGCGCTACGTACTATTTTGCAGGAATTGACGATTTGATTTTTTACTGTACTTGCAGTAAAACTAAACAGTGACTTTTGGAGTACTTACCGTGTTACAAACACTCTGTTTATTCTGAGTCGCAGTTATAAACTACGACTAACGAGAGCAGACCAATGGTTAGGGAATCAATCTTCCAATTCACTATTTTGTTGTTCTTGTTGAATTTTCTTGTGAGTAAATAATATATAACCTTGAATATAATTGTATCGAGGATTTCTGGTACCGTCTTTCTCAGCAAAATTTAGTCGTAAACTTTCAAGTCTCACAACTCTGCCATCCCAAATGTAACCATTAAGGATTTCTGCTTGTGGGGAAGGAGAAATTTTATGATAGTAACTTCCAAAATTTGCCTCTAAATTTGTTTGAACTAAGTCAAATTGGTCATAGCGATACTCCTTAAATATAGTTCCAAAACTTACGTGAATTTGGTAAAGCTTATTTTTATAGAAAGTGAGAGATATTTGTTCAATTGGAACACCAGAAAAATCTAAGATATCGTTTCCAATGTAAGTATAGTTTGTCACCCCTTTAAGTTTAATATTTGTTGGTTGGACTTTTAAATTTGTAAAAGAGGAGACATTACTTCCCAATTTAAATTTACGAAATCCATTAATCTTATCTAACTTATCAAGATTTTGAGAAAATAGAAAAATTGGGAATAACAAAATTGATAGAATAAACAAAAAATGATGTCTCATTATAAGTTATTTTGGCTGTTTAATAGTACCGTCGACAAGCATCAATGCAATCAAAGCCTTACAGTTATCGTCGTAAAAACTGCGGGTAACCGTTTGGTAATACATGCTATATATCTGAAAATACTCCTCATGTTTGTATGAGCACAAATACCAAGTATCAACATTTAACTGTGTAAATGCCCGTTCAGATAGCTGTAATAGTATCGATTTAAATTGCTTAATATCCGTTGTTAATTTAATAGGTTTAAAACTTGCTGCGTCAATCACTTGCATCACTTTCAGCCCATTGAAGTCCTTGTCATCATATTTGTTACCATAAGGATTGGATTTAAGCTCTTGAGCGCTAAGAGAACCAATATAAGAAATTAAGAAAACGAATAGTTGAAGGATTTTCATATAATTAATTTGGAATGCAAAGTTATATTTTGATTGCTAAAATACAAATTAAAAAAGCGTAAGTAGAATTGTATTTATAATTAATTTCATATTACAAGAAAGTGGTTTTTAATTACAGTCTATAGGGAATTATAATCCCTTCTGTTAAAATGCAATACAAAAACTAATTAAAATTACAAATGTTTAATGTATATCTTAAGCCCCACTTGCACAAAACCAATGTGAGAAGTAATTTTTAATTGTCATTCCACCAGTCATAACTAATGTCAGCAGGAATGTCATACAAATGGTCAAGTTTCCTTGCAAAAAGTCTTCTTAAACGGCTGCCATCAGTAGTGCTTTGAGATAAGCTAAATAAATAGTCCCCAAAATATTTCTTCAACTGTTTATTTAGAACTGTTCTATCAATACTAATTCTGTTTGTTTCCGTGTCTCTTATTATATAAACTGTTTCCGGTTGATGATATGATTTTTTTGCATTAATTACCCATTCGCCTTTTGTTCTTGCTTCATGCATAAGTCCACAACGAACTTTATTATAAAACTCTGTGGCTGAAAAGGGTTGGTCTTCTAATTTGTTGCCGTTTTCAAATTTGAAAAAGTGATTTTCAAAAATTGGTTCTGAATGAAGGAATGGAATAAAACAGTCGTCGGCTCTTTTGTAAGTATAATTTGGGTCGGTGCGACTCTTATTGGATTTGTGAATTTTTCCATACTTAAATGCAGCAAACATTTCTATTAAGGCGCATTGTATAGTTAGGATTGTAAATCCTTCACCTTTTAATTTGTTTGGGTCTTTTACTTTGTCAATTGGGGAGAAATAGAAGTCTTCAATTCGAGCTTCAAATCTTTTGATTATTTCGGTCCAATGTTCATTAAACTCGTATGAATTTTTAACTACTTGTCGTTTTCTAATCCAAAAATTTATATCTAAAACTTGGCTTGGCATTCTGGTAGTTTTAAAATTATTGTTATTGAGTGTGTAACCGTCACTTACAAGTTATTTCAAGAATTTATGGCAGTTACATAATGTTATCAGGTTATAACCTACAAATCAGTTATGCAAGTATGCCAAATAATCCCTTCTTTTGCAAAAGGAATCGAAAAAAGTTAATAGGCGGTAATCATTCTTGCTTTTTCTTTTAGGTATGAATTCAACTCTCTCACTTTCAGTGGCTATTGTGGATGATGACGCTGATGTTGGCGAAGCGCTTCAATTATTCAAACGAAGACACGACGACATAGTTATCGTTGCGGGTAATGCCGTAGAGAATAAATTTGTCTTTAATACTTCGGTCAAAAGCAAAACTTTGCCCCTCACTTGGCGTAGAAATGGTTTTGATATACTGTAAAATAGAGCCTCGTGCCGGTAACTTCAAAACGTACAGTTCTGGTTTGTCGTGGCCGGTGCAGTAAAGTAATCCATCTTTTCCCCAGGCGCCACCGGAAGTGCTTTTAGGGGCAAAAGCTTCCAGAATTTTCGGAGGAAATGCCCACGATTGCAATTGTTGCCACTGCATATTGAATTTGACCAACGTAGTCCAACGATTGTCGCGACCACCGTCCGAATTTTTGTCCGAATAATTGGCAAAAGCAGCCCACCAATGTCCCTGATGAAAATCTATCCAAGTAAGTGAGCCCGGAAAAAGACCAAAACTATGGCTTTCGATAGGCATGAGGGTGGTTTTATCAAAAACCTCTATCGAACTTGCCATGGGTTTGTCGGGGTAATTGGAATGGGAGCAGTATAACTTATTGCCAATCACGATGCCCGCATTGATATGTTTCAACAAACCTGTCGTATCCTTCCACGCTGCCACCTGTTTCCCGTCGGCTTTGGTGTGTTTGGTGATAGACGTATTATTGATGACATAAAAATGGTTTGCATCAACAGCGACACCCTGTTTTACCTCAGGCAACTGAAAACGCTTGATTTCTTTGGCTTGCTGCGCTTTAACGTTGATAGAAATGAAAATAAAGAGGAAAAGTTGAATAAACGGCTTATTCATAGGTGATTGAAAAGAATAGTGAATCAGGTCAGGAATCATTGCTGCCAAACTTTCAAAAGTTGTTGACTTTATCTCGTAGCAGTTAGTTGTAAAGGTAAAAGTAATTTTATGGACTGAGAGTCTTATACTGTCATTTTAACATCCTACGATTTACACAATTTAATAAACCATTTTATGCGCTTTCGTTCTATTCGCTTTGTTTCATTTCTTATGGCTGTATTTCTGATGATAGGAGTTGCAGGATTTTCACAGAAAACGGCTTTGTTGGCTGATGTTGCTTTTATGAAAGGGCATTGGCTCGGTACCTTTAACGGCGGCCCTATTGAAGCATTTTGGGCTGCACCCGTAGGCGACAACCTCACGGGCTTTATGCGTATGATGCGCGACAATAAAGTGACGATGTACGAAATGCTGATTTTTGAACAGACCGAACAAGGCCCAATCGTACTGGTGAAGCACTTTAAACCGGGATTGATTAGTGTGGAAGAGAAAGAGATTTCGGACCGATATCGCTTTATTGAAGCCAAAAAAGACCAAGCGCTTTTTGAAAAACAGGATGGCTCTATCCGGATTATTTACGAAAAACGCTCTGAAAATCAATTGGTGATTCAACGTGGAAATCAAAAAGAAGGAAAATGGGTATTTGTGGATTTGTTTGTGTTTGATCGGGTTCAATAATATCCTTTAATTACTTTGTCTATCAGCGTATTGGCCATAACTGATACGCTGATTTTTATTTCAAATCCTGCAAATAGAAGTTATCTACCTCTTTGTTTTCCTGCCAGGTGTATTCAATTTCGTACGCTATTTTTCGGGCCAAATCACTTCCGTGTACATCACGTATGAAACCTAAGGTCATGTCCATACCTGCCGATATTCCCGCAGAGGTATAAAACTTGCCGTCAATGGTCCACCGTGCTTTTTTTATCCACTTTACTTTTTCTCCCTGCGATATGGCCCAATCATAAGCCCGTTTATTGGAGGTGGCTGTCCTTCCATTCAGTTGACCCGTTTTGGCCAACAGTGCAGAGCCGGTGCAAACCGTTAGGGTATAAGTAGAGGTGGAGGAAAGCTCTTTGATTTTGGAAATCAACGCTTCATGTGACACTTCTTTTCGCGTTCCCATACCGCCGGGAATGAGGAAAATATCCAACGAGTCTTTTTCCCGAAATTTTTCCGTGACAATCTTGACATTTTGGGTGCTCGACACAATTCCTCCTTCCAACGAGTAAAATTCGATGGTATAGAATTCTTTCAATCGACCGAATATTTCTACCGGGCCAAACACATCCAGGGTTTCAAAGTTGTTGAAAAGTAAAATGCCGATTCGCTGTATTTTGGGTTTCAGGGCTTTCGGCGGAGTGTCAGGTCCTGCTCCGTTTCGGTCGGTTTGTGAAAAACCCGTCAGGTAGAGGGCGAATAAGAATGTGGTGAGGCAGGAGGTAAGGAGCCGTTTTTTCATCTTGAAGAGGGTTAGAAATGCGCTGAATCGTAAGAAATGCCAAGGTCAAATTTACGAAAAACAACCAATAAACCTTCTTTTGGGTACGGTTTTGCAATTTTAGGAAAACGGCGTTGAAGGCTAGTTGGTAGATTGATTGGCGCTTGCCGTGTTACAAATGCTCTATTTATTCTTGGTTTGGATCGGACCGCCGACGCGGACAAAAGCAAGGAACGGTAGGAGTTTTTTCCGTGCAACTTATAATTGAACGAAGTGCTTCATTCATTATATCAACTGATTAACAGTTGTTTAACGTGAAGCGGTTTAAAATTTGATAAAAACTCATTCTTTTTAAGAACTTGTTGCAATAGGATAAAATTGTGATTAAAATTGCAAGCGAAAGTATTAAATAATGAAGCAAAAATACATTAAAGAGGAGACAATCTTACGAAAGTGGGAGATAGATGGACATCCAAATTACTTTTTTGGAGAAGACAAGAAATTATATCATGTAGTTTATCGTTACCATTTGAAAGAGTTTAAGCAGATTCTAAAAGTCTATTCATTAAGCTATATACTTGATAGTAAGTTTTATACTTTGAAAAAGTTAGAACCATTGATTAAAAATAATTATTAAGATGGAAGCAGTTACAAAATTGAACTCAATGCAGATGTTTATGTTAAAAATCTTTGACAGACAACTGAATAGTAAGCAAGAACAAGAAATAAAGCAGCTATTAGCTGAATATTTTGCTAAACAAATTGATGAAGAAATGGATGAGATTTGGGAGACAAGAGGCCTTACCCAAAAAGACTTGGATAAAGCACTTAATGCACATAAACGAACGAAATACACTCATTGATGAGATTAGTAATTGACACAAACTGTTTACTTGTAAGTATTCCAAAACTTTCAGAAACAAGATGGCTTTTTGATGGGCTACGCTCAGGTATTTTTGAGTTTGGAATTACAACTGAAATTTTAGAAGAGTATGAGGAAGTTATTGGGGATTTTTATTCTCCAAATTTAGCACACAATGTTGTTGAAATGTTACCAAATCTAAAGAATTCTCTATTGATAACTCCATATTATTATTGGGATTTGATTGTCATAGATAGAGATGATAATAAGTTTGTTGATTGTGCAATTGCTTGCCAAGCAGACTATATAATTACTCACGACAAACACTTTAAAGCTCTTCAAAAGATTGCTTTTCCAAAGGTCAGATGTTTGAAAATGAATGACTTGAAAAAGCTATTATTTTAATTAAGTAATCAATCAAATTTAGATTAGATTTATTATATTGGCGCCATGAGCCGAAAAGAAAAACATATTGACCTGATAGAATCTGAACAAATTACCTTGCGGGAAGGGACAAAATATCATCCTAAAGTGGAGTTTAGAGAAAAATGTCGTGCACTTTTATTGAATCAGGTGGGGGTAACGATTAAACAAATTGCTACCCATCTGGATGTCAATCATAATACCGTCGGAAATTGGATAAATGCTTGGGAAACAATGGGTATTGTTGGTCTAAATCGCAAAATAGGTCAAGGTCGTAAC
>Ga0247844_1002389_pt1 | contig 30827 bp, 31 predicted proteins | sample LaCtaG_FD_192421 | JGI IMG/M metagenome (GOLD analysis project Ga0247844, IMG submission 192421) | Freshwater microbial communities from meromictic Lake La Cruz, Castile-La Mancha, Spain - LaCruzMarch201714.5m_1 | ecosystem: Environmental > Aquatic > Freshwater > Lake | place: Spain: Castile-La...
AACGGTGTCCTTGCGAACTCCATACAAGGCGGCTATTGTGGCTCGGTCCTTACCAAAATGACTCCATAAAAGAGCTTGACTTCTTTGACGTATTCGATGATTAGGACTATTGCGAACTAAATCTTGTGGTAGTTCTTGTTCTTCCTCACTTAATGTGACATATTTTTTTTGCATCATGATACAAAAATATAAAAACTCGGAAACTTTTGCTTAACTACTTAAATGTGAAACTTTTATTTTTAGTTTAAAAAAGGATAATCAGTATAACCTTCGTCTTTCCCTCCATACATAGTGGCTCTGTTAGGTTCGTTTAACTCAGTATTCAATTCAAATCGTTTTGGTAAATCAGGGTTTGCTAAAAATAAAGAACCGTAAGAAATGAGTTTTGCAATCCCTTTTTCTAATTCTGCTTCACCTGTTTCTTTAGTGTAACCACAATTAGCAATAACTGTATGTTGCGTTAGTTTTCCAAATGTTTCGATTGTATTGACCGGATAATTTGGGAATTTGTCAATTGGAAAAGGAACTTTCATTAAATGTATATATGCCAACGGCAACTTATTCAGTTCATTTATTAAAGAGGTAAATTGTTCTATAGGGTTTTGATGAATAATGTTGTTGTAAATGCTTGTTGGTGATAAGCGGATAGCCACCTTGTCACTGCCAATCGCCTTAATCATTTCCTGCATTATTTCTAATACAAAGCGGTTACGATTTTCGTTACTTCCCCCATATTGGTCATCTCTTTGATTTGCACTTTCCGCTAAAAACTGATTAGGCAAATAGCCAAATGCGGCATGTAGTTCAACCCCGTCAAAACCTGCTTCTATTGCATTTACAGCTGCTTGTTTATAATCTTGAACAATGTTGATTACTTCTTTTGTATTTAATGCTCTTGGAGTTTCATAATCTTTCATTCCTTCCATAGTAAAATGCTGTTGCTCTTTGATTTCAATAGCTGATGGAGCAACAGGTTGTTTCCCGTTTTTTACAAGTGAATGACCAACACGTCCCGTGTGCCAAAGTTGAGCATAAATAATACCTTCTTTTTCGTGAACAGCCTGTGTAACTTTTTTCCAGGCAGCAATTTGTTCAGGAGTATAAATGCCTGGTGTAAGAGGGCTTCCGATGGCTTGTTGAGAAATATTTATAGCTTCGCTGATGATTAAACCTGCACTCACTCGTTGAGTATAATACAATACTGTAGTGTCTCCTACAATACCGTTACTATTGGCACGAGAACGTGTCATGGGAGCCATTACCATACTGTTTTTAAGTGTCTTATTGCCCACTTTTGTAGATTCTAATAATTTCATTTTTTTTTACTTTTAAAAAATTAAGTTGCAAACGTACTTTCATTACTTTACTTTTGAAAGTAGTTACACTAATGTACAGTAGTAACCGAATGTACAGCAATGAATAAAATCAATAAGTTATGGTGAAAAATAAAATAAGTGTTTCTGAAAAAAACTGCACATTAAAAGATGTTTTGGATATTATAGGCGGAAAATGGGCAATGCCCATCATTTATATTTTGTCAAAAGGCAAAATGCGTTTCAAAGAAATAGAAAGAAGTATTGAAGGAATCAATACAAGAATGTTGGTCAAGGAGTTGAAAAATATGGAAGCTAATGGAATTATAACAAGAGAAGTTTTCGCAACTGTTCCGCCAACCGTTGAATATACTCTTACTGTCAAAGGTGAAAAATTACTGCCGAGTATTAGGTCATTGTACAGTTGGGGGCAAGAATTTGCCGGCTGAATTCTTTTGGGCTGGCTTCATTGTGTTTGTAGTCAACTAATTGATTTTCAGTGTATCGTTTTCTGTTTTCTCTTTAGATATGGCATAAGCACTACAAAATAGGTAAGGCGTTTAAGCGTCATAAAAATGGCTGCCGGATAATCATCCCCGGCAGCCCTTTTACTTTTAAATCGAAACTTTTTTCATCCAATCCGCATCTACTTTTAGGCTTTCAATGGAAGGTCCTGGGTATTCTTCCTGCTCAACGAGGTAGTATTTTACGCCTGCTTTTTTGGCTGCTTTGAGAATGGTCGCAAAATCTATCGAACCTTTTCCCAAATCCTTTTGAGTTACTTTGCCGTTGTTGTCTTTTACCATGTCCTTGATGTGGACGAGTTCGTAGCGTTTTCCGTATTTTTCAAGGTGAGCTACAGTATCCTGTCCGGCAGCTACAATCCAGCAAAGGTCCAATTCAAACATAACGTATTTGGGGTCGGTATTGGCCAAAAGTAATTCGTGAGGAATTTGACCCTCCAGCGGTTTGAAGGAGTAATCGTGGTTGTGGTAGCCAAATTTCATACCTGCTTTAGTTACTTTTTCACCTACCTGGTTGAAAAGTTCCGCTTTTTGTTTCCACGCATCCAACGTTTTTTGAGGGCCCAAGTACGGGCAAAGCATGTATTTTAGGCCCGCTTCGGCACCGCGCTCGATGTTTTTGTCCAAATCCTTGTTCATATCGAAGTGCGTACTCACCATTTTTACGCCCATATCGCCCAAGAACGTCTTACATTCTTTAGGGGCCATTCCCCACAGAAAATCGGGACCGCCGTAGCTTTCAAATTGGGTATAACCCATTTCTGCTAACTTTTTCATGGTTCCTTTGGCATCTTTGGGCATCAAATCACGCACACTGTATAGCTGTACCCCAAACTTTTTGATGGACTTGGCTTCTGTAAAAAGGCTCGGGGTTAAAATAGCGCCTGCGCTCAATAAAGCAGACTGTTTGATAAAATCACGACGGTTCATTTGTGTATTGGAGGTTTGTTTTCAGGAAAAAAACGAAAATTGTGCTTTCTACTTGCACATAGGTGAGTATTTTTGCCTAACTATTTAATATTATACCTGTGTATTCTTTCCCACAAATTTTTCTCAAACCCAACCGTGACGAAGCTGTTCGCCGTTTCCATCCGTGGGTATTTTCGGGGGCTATTGCCCGCGTAAAAGGCCAAACGGCTGATGGTGAAATCGTTGAAGTATGCGACAGCCGCGGGCAATACTTGGCTACGGGTCATTTTCATAACGGAAATATTGCCGTAAAGCTCTTTAGTTACGAACAAATAGTCCCCGATGTCGCCTTTTGGAAGCAAAAACTCCAAAAAGCCCTTACCGTACGCCAACAAATTCTGAAAGGTACATTCGACATTCACCATTCTGAACTCGACACTTCAAACGCCACTAATTGCTATCGTTTAGTGCACGGTGAAGGCGATGGTTTGCCTGGGCTGATTATTGATTATTATGACGGAGTTTTGGTGATGCAGGCGCATTCGATTGGCATGTATCGCGTGTTGGATGAGTTGACGCTGGCTTTGCGGGAGTTATACGGAGAGGAATTGAAGGCGATTTACAATAAAAGTGCGGAAACACTCCCCGATGAATTTGCCAAATCAGTGCCCAATGGTTACCTATATGGTCAATGTACAGTTCCGCATCCCGTTAAAGAAAATGGGCATACTTTTCTGATTGATTGGGAAACAGGGCAAAAAACGGGTTTTTTCTTAGACCAACGCGATAATCGCCAACTGTTGTCAAAATATGCAGCGGGAAGGAATGTCCTGAATGCCTTTTGTTATTCAGGCGGCTTTTCGATTTATGCGCTGGAGGCGGGAGCCACCTCAGTGGATTCGGTGGATGCTTCCAAAAAAGCCATTGAATTGACCAACCGAAACGTAGAAGCCAATTTTGGCGAAGGAGCTACGCATCAATCGTATGCGGAAGACGTGATGAAATTTTTAAAAGAAACCACAGGTACTTACGATGTCATGGTGCTTGACCCGCCTGCTTATGCTAAAAGTATGTCGGCTCGTCACCGTGCGGTACAGGGATACAAACGACTCAACGCCGAAGGGATCAAACACTTGAAACCCAACGGGATTCTGTTTACTTTTTCGTGTTCACAAGTCGTTGACAGAGAACTGTTTTACAATACCATCGTAGCGGCGGCGATAGAGGCGGGGCGACAGGTTCGCGTTTTGCACCAAATTACCCAACCTCCCGATCACCCAGTGAATCTATTTCATCCCGAAGGAAGTTATTTGAAAGGATTGGTGCTGTGGGTGGAATAAAAAAAGAACGACAGGGCCTTTAAGACTCTGTCGTTACACTCAACTGCCCAACCCTTGCGGAGCGAACTCCGCCCTCTTACTACTTATTTTAATTTATTATTGATTGACAATCATTGGCCTGTTTTTCAGACGTTAATCCATCCACTTTTAAAATGGTCATGCTGGTGGGCTTTACATACGCATGAATGGGAGCAGGCTCTAAGTTCGCGTAAACCACAAAAGCCGAAAAAATCCCCAATAAAGAGTAGCCTGCGACTTTAATTGTTTTAAGAAGGGTCTTTTTCATGGACGTTAGATGTTTTACTCGTACTTACGGGAAGAGCTTTCAAAATAGATTTCGTCGGTTAATTTTTTTTTTGATATTGCAGTCGAACATAAAGAGTTTTTACCAAGTTGAGTAACTAAGTAATTTGATACTTTGACAATCCATTCTCATTTCATTACTGTATATACTTTAAAAAATGTTGAAAGACTCTAACTGCTTTTTATGGGAGTAAAATTGCCTAAATACGACGAGGGCGAACTGGTTGATATGCTGCGAAGGCAAGATCGCAAGGCATTCAATTACCTATACGATAATTATTCCGATGCACTGTATGGGGTAGTACTGAAGGTAGTTCGCACAGAAGAAACGGCTCAGGATTTGTTGCAGGAAATCTTCGTGAAAATTTGGAAGAACATCGCCCAGTATGATGTAGGAAAAGGGCGTTTGTTTACGTGGATGCTTAATATAGCACGCAATACTTCAATTGATTATCTGCGTGTGAATCGTCCCGAAATCCAAGACATTGATTCTGCCGTATATGTGGTAGAAGCAAATCAAACGATTTATAACGAACTGGACGCCAAGGAGCTGCGTGAAGTAGTATCACAGCTCAAACCGGAGCAGCAAACGCTGATTGAAATAGTATATTGGGGAGGCTACACGCACGAAGAAGCCGCCCAACGGCTTGAAATGCCGCTGGGTACGGTCAAAACCCGTGTGCGAAGTGCTCTAAGAGATTTAAGAAAATTTTTTGGTACATGATTAATATTAAAGAATATATCGAGTCAGGTGTTTTGGAAGACTATCTTTCGGGCAACGTTTCTGAGCAGGAGCGTAGAGAGGTAGAATGTCTTTCCAAAATTTACCCTGAGATTAAAACGGAGCTTAACCTACTTGGAGAAGCAATAGAACGCCATGCGTTTGCGCATCGGGTTGCGCCCCCTACTGCGCTCAAAGATAAGATTATGGCGCAATTGGAATTTGCTGATGAACTGCCTGAAAGTGCTCAAACGGAGGAGTCAGAAGAGTCGGAAACGGATGAGACACCGGTGATTGCCCTTAACTCGCGTCAACCTTCTTTTCAATTTGGATGGCTGGCGGCTGCTTCGGTGGTGGCATTGATTGGGACTGCTGTCTATTTCAATGCTCGGGTGGAAACCCTCAACGGAACACTTGCCCAACAGGCTGACGAACTCAGACAAAAAACGGAACTGATTGCCAACATTAACAATGCAGACAATCAGTTTGTGACCTTGAAAGGGGTAGAAAAGTCGCCAAATAGCGCTGTACGGGTAGTTTGGAATACCAAAACGCAGGAAGTACAGTTAAATGTCCTTTCGTTGCCTGCTCCGGATGCTGCCAAGCAATATCAACTATGGGCATTGGTAGGCGGGAAACCCGTAGATTTGGGTGTATTTGATGTGAATAATGCCATGCAGAAAATGAAGGCGATTCCACAAGCGGAGGCTTTTGCGGTGACATTGGAAAAGAAAGGGGGAAGCCCAACGCCTCATTTGGAAGAATTGTACGTGATGGGAAAAGTAGCGGGTTAATTCCATACTATAAGGTCAATAAAAAAGACGCTGCTTTACGGCAGCGTCTTTTTTATTGACCTTAACTGATTTTATTTCTTACTTTAGAATATTGGCATCAATTACCAATTCTTTGTCCCAAATCGCCTGATTGTTTTTTACAAACTCTTGGTACTTAGGGTGGTTCTGGAAAGTAGTGATATCCTCTTTTGTACGGAAAGTCAAATAATGCATGGCATCATAGTCAGATTTGCCGTCAACACTCAATGTTTTGCCACCTGAATAAGCTACCATTTGATGGATTTCGCGTCTCAACTGTGCAAACTCGTTCATGTGACGTTCTACGTCAGCAGTCGAAGTGCCTGCTTTAAATTTGATACAGACAATTTTTTGAATTTCTGCATTTTGGCTCGGTGTGTAAGCTCCATAAATGATGAGCATAAATACACACAGGGCGAAGACGGGTTTCATATAGCCGATGATTTTTTTCTTGTTCATGATAATAAATTGTATTTAACGATTGCTGATTAACAAATTGATTTTTTGAATACGATGCAAAATTAATAAATGTATTTTAAAATTGTATTTTTTTTATAAAAAATTGTAATAATTTTGAAAAAACCTACTTTTGCCAAATCAAATTAGGCACCTAAGAGTCAGCGCAAAACATGATTATGTGCCTGATATAAGTAGTTTTAAGTATAATTATTCAATCTTTAACGGTTTTTATACCTAAGTAACCATTACTATAAACCAAATTTTTGCTATTTCACGAATAAATAAGGTACTAAATCTATTTTTTAAGGTTAATGATAAGAATATTGCAAAAACATAAAAAATGCTCCAACCAAATTATATTTGGTAAGTCCGTTGAATTTTGGGGTATAAATAAGGTATTTCAAAAAAATATTTTTGGCATTCTTCTGATTTTGGTGCCTGTTTTCGTCTTTGGGAGGGAAATTAAGTGGGGATTTTGGGCACATCAGCGCATTAATCGTTTGGCGGCCTTTACCCTGCCGCCTGAAATGCAGTCCTTTTTTAAAAAACACATTGACTACTTAACCGAAAATGCGGTCAATCCCGACAAGCGGCGGTATGCGGTGGTGGGAGAGGCGCCGCGTCATTACATTGATACCGAAGCTTACGGTGACAGCGCGTTGTACAAATTGCCTTTTTATTGGAGTGATGCCGTAAAACGCTACGGAGAAGATACGCTCGCGCTTAACGGTACTGTGCCGTGGGCAATTCAGCAGTACAAGTTTCAATTAACGGAAGCTTTTCGTCAAAAAAATGCCCGTCGAATCTTACGCGTGGCGGCTGATTTGGGTCATTACATTGCCGATGCCAACGTGCCGCTTCATACCACTCGGAATTATAACGGCCAACTTTCGGGTCAGGAAGGGATTCATGCGTTTTGGGAATCGAGAGTTACGGAGCTTTTTGCCGAAGAATATGATATGTTTGTGGGAGCGGCTGCCTATGAAGAAAGAGTAGCCCTTCGTGCCTGGAAAGCGGTGCGGCAAGCCAATTCAGCGTTGGACAGTGTCTTACGCTTTGAACGGGAATTGTCTCTGAGAATGAAGCCCGAACAGAAATACGTACTCGAAGACCGAAACGGGGTCATTATGAAAACGTATTCGCGGGAGTTTTCGCAGCGCTATCACCAAATGCTCAATCAGCAAGTAGAGCGACAAATGCGTGCTTCGGTCAAAATGGTGGGTGATTTTTGGTTTACCTGTTGGGTAGACGCGGGGCAGCCTGATTTGGCAGCGTTAGCGTCTTCCTCCTTGGATGAGCAAGCCCAAAAGGAAGAAGAAGCCGAAAAGCAAAGCTGGCTCAAACGGCTCTTCAAAATTCGCGCGGAAGGAGAGAATTAAGCGGCGCTTGAACGGTTGACAAATGATTGCGCAATCCGGGCAAAGCCAATTACCAATAAACAACCAATAACATTCAGCCAAAGAAAGGCCGTTAGGTCAAACCACCAACACAGTACTACTCCGATTTCAGCAACGACTGACCCCCAAAACGTGGCTTTCCCGCCAATGCTTTTAAAATAAAAGGCTACTAAAAATATGCCTAAAATAACCCCGTAAAACAGGGAGCCTAAAATATTTACCGCTTCAATCATGCTTCCCAATTTGCTCGCATACTGGGCCACAATGATGCAGAATATACCCCAGCCGATGGTTGAAAGGCGTGAAGCCATTAAATAATGACTTTCAGAAGCATCTTTTCGAACCATTCGTTTATAAATATCCACGACTGTCGTAGAAGCCAATGAATTGTAAGCGGCTGCAATAGAGCCCATGGAAGCACTGAAAATGACGGCAATGAGCAAGCCAATCAATCCAATGGGCAGGCGGTCCAGGACAAATCGTAAAAAAACGTAGTTTACATCGCTGGTATCAGCCGTTGGGTTATTCTTTTTAATCAGAGCAACGGCATCCTTTTTGAGCGATTTTTGGGTCTCGTCCGATTCTTTGAGCGAAGCCTGCCAGCGTTTTACTTCCTCTTCGTGGCCCTCATCCATCGCTTTTGCCAATCCGTTGACTGCTACCTGCTGATTTTGGACGGAGGCGATGTGTTTTTGTTCAAGCGATTGATAATCGGCGGCGTATTCACTGTTTTTGAGCTTGTCAGTTTCTACTTTATTGAAAAATAACGGCGATGGATTGTATTGATAATAGACAAAAACCAAGACCCCTACCAATAAAATCAAAAACTGCATCGGGATTTTCAGCAATCCATTCATCATCAGTCCTAAGCGGCTTTGACCGATGGATTCTCCCGTCAAATACCGCCCCACCTGCGATTGGTCCGTCCCGAAATAGGAGAGTTGTAAAAAGAAACCGCCAATCAGTCCTGACCATATATTGTAACGGCTATTGGGGTCAAAATGAAAATCAATGGTATTGAGTCGTCCTGCTTTTCCCGCAATTTTGAGGGCATCCACAAATCCCACGTCGGCAGGTAACAAATGTACCACCATATAGCCTGCCACACACATAGCCACCGTCACGATAATCATCTGTTGTAAATGGGTGTGCGAAATGGCCTTTGTACCACCCGAAACGGTATAAATAAGTACCAATGAACCCATCAAAATATTGGTCCAAGTAAGGTCCCAACCCAAAATAGTCGCCAAAATAATGGAAGGTGCGTAGATAGAAAGTCCGGTGGAGAGTCCGCGGGATAATAAAAAAAGTGCTACGGTGAACATCCTGACGCGTGCATCGAAGCGAGTTTCGAGGTATTCGTAGGCGGTGAAGACTTTGAGTCGGTGAAAGATAGGGACGAAGGTAATGCTCAAAACTACCATGGCGAGCGGAAGTCCAAAGTAAAATTGGACAAAACGCATTCCATCGGCAAAGCCCTGCCCGGGAGCTGATAAAAATGTGATGGCGCTTGCCTGCGTGGCCATGACCGAAAAACATACATGGTACCAGGGAAGTGACTGACCGGCAATGAGATAATCATCCATGTTTTGTTTGCCTCGGCTACGATAAACGCCATAAATGACAATAAATGCAAGAGTACCTACCAGTACAGTCCAGTCAATAAGACTCATTAGGGAAGAGGTTAATGGTTAAAGTTAGGGTGAATGGGAATGGTTCAGGCAAAATAGCGCATCATGGCGTAAAATAACAACATCAGTACAAATAGCGTACCAATGACAATGGCGTACATTTGTGGCCAAGTTTTGATAAAGGGAGGAAGTCCTTCCTGTTCGTTTTCGGGTTCCGGCACTGACATAGTTTTAATTTTCAGGTTTAGGCGGCTCTTGGTGGATAAATTTGTTTTACATCAAAAAAATAACCAAAATGCGTGCCGTAAAATTACGTCTATTCTCATAGCTTACGTGTATCATTGCACAGAAAGTCAAAAAAGTTGATTAGAACGTAGTAAACAATGATTCAATTAAATTTTATTTGTGTTCTAAACTCATTATTCAACCTACTTTTCCAAAATGTCATTTAAAGATCAAGTAGTACTTATTACAGGTGGTTGCTCCGGCATTGGGCGCGCTGCGGCCTTCAAATTTGCGCAGGAAGGTGCCAAGGTTTTTCTGGCCGACTTATCCGAAAAAGCGGGCGATGAGCTGGTGGAAGAACTGGAAAAAACGGGAACAGAGGCCGCATTTGCCCGGATAGACGTCTCCGATGCGGAAGATGTAGAGCGCATGATTGCGGAATGCATACAACGATTTGATGGAATTCACGTTCTGGTCAACAGTGCCGGTATCTTAGGACCACGCGCACGTACGGAGCGTTATCCGGTCGAAGAGTTTAAAAAAGTGTTGGAAGTCAACGTCATTGGACTTTTTAATTGTATGCAGGCGGTATTGCCCCATTTTTTGAGTAAAAAGAGTGGTAATATCGTTAACTTGGCTTCGGTGGCCGGGCTCAATGCTTTTGCAGGTCACATTGGATATTCGGCCAGCAAACACGCCGTAGTGGGAATGACCCGTTCGGCGGCGGTAGAATATGCCAAACACGGAATTCGAATCAATGCCGTTTGTCCTTCGTTTACACTTACCCCAATGCTCGAATCCGCGATGGTCAACGACGATACCAATTATTTGGATGCGCTTCAAAATGCGATTCCAATGAAACGTTTCGGAAAGCCCGAAGAAATTGCTGACGCCATTGTGTACGCAGCTTCTTCCGCATCTTCGTTCATGACCGGCCACACGCTTGTATTGGACGGCGGGCTGATGACTACTTAAGGCAGTTTATACGTTTGCAGTTTACGGTTAGTACCTTGTTTAAAAAGTATTGTGATATTTTTTATCCCGCAGACAAACGCAGATTAAAATACATCGCTGATTGATACAGATATGCTTATTAACAGAATTAATCACCCAAAATCTGCTTATATCTGCGGTTATTAGAATCAGCGTAAATCTGCGGGTAAATCATAAAAAAATTAATTAAATAGTGTATTAGTTATTCCCAAACCCCAAACCGCACGGGCGGCCCCGCCCCAACTCTCAACCCCAAAACCATTCAGAAATGCACCCGAATCAAGCCCTTATTGAGCGTTTTTATACGGCTTTTCAGCAAAAAGATTTTCGTACCATGCAGCAATGCTATCATCCCGACGTACGATTTTCAGACCCTGTTTTTCCCAAGCTAAAAGGCCCTGACGCGGGACTGATGTGGGAAATGCTTCTTACGCGCGGGAAAGGCTTGACCATTACCTTCAAAAATGTAGAAGCCGACTATCGTCGCGGCAGTTGCGATTGGGAAGCTACGTACACGTTTTCGGGGACGGGGCGTCGGGTCCATAATGTGATACACGCTGAGTTTCTGTTTAGAGACGACTTGATTTCCCGCCACGACGATACGTTCAGCTTTTACAAATGGTCATCTCAAGCCTTGGGAATCACGGGGATGCTGTTTGGGTGGAGCCGTTTTTTGGAAGAGAAAGTGCAGGCCCAAGCCGCTGCGGGATTGAAAAAGTTTATTGCAGGTAAATCAGCTCAGTGAAAAGTGACATTTTACTGATGGAATCTCTATTGTTTACCATAAACTAAGAATCACTCCTCTTTTTTTATATTGCTACAAAAAGCAAACATCTATGCGGATAATAAAAACTCCCTGGAAAAATGAACTTCTTGAATTAGTATCAAAATCCCAAAAATCAATCAAAATCACTTCTCCTTTTGTAAAAGAGAATATTTGCAATGATTTATTGCTGGCTAAACCTGCTAACACTAAATTAGAGTTGATTACATCGTTCAAATTGATGAATCTTTATTCTGGTTCACTGGATTTAAAAGCAATTGAAAAAATTATACAACAAAATGGCGTTGTTAGGAACCATCCAAAGCTACATTCTAAACTGTATATTTTTGATGACGAAAAGATGATCATCACTTCGGGAAACCTGACCAATGGAGGCTTATTGAACAATTATGAATATGGCATTTACTCATCCGATATATCGTTGGTAACGGAAGCAGTTACTGATTTTGATTCCATTTTGAATAATGAAAAAACAGGCACTATCGAACAGAGGCATGTAGAAACTGTAAGACAAATTCTTGCAAAAATTCCTAAATCGGCCAGTTTGAAATTTCCTAAGTACGACATTGAAACCCCCGAAGAAATAGATGATGTTCTTGAAGTACCGGAAAATTCGATTGCTTCTACACTAACCGGTTGGAAATTAGACATTTTTAATTGCACCAATGCCCTTCCCAATCAAATTTTTACGCTTTATGAACTCAATGAATTTCAAGGTTTTCTTAAAGAAAAACACCCTTCAAATCAACATATACCTGATAAAATCAGGCAGCAGTTGCAACAACTTAGAGATTTAGGGTTAATAGAGTTTTTAGGAAATGGACGCTATAAAAAATTATGGAAATGAAGAAATATATTATTATTACTTCGGAGGGAACCACAAAAGCCCCAAATACTCATTATAAAATCAATAATAAGCAGGTAATTGGTATTGTTGAAGCTGTAAATAGTGAAGAAGAAGCTATCAAAAAATTCCTCATGGAAAATGACTGGATTATAGATGCTGAATTTAATGTTGGCGAGTTTATTGTTTACCAAATCCTATGATTTTAAAAATAGGAACCTTCCCTCTATTCCTGAGTTTTTAAGTACAAGGGCATTTTCTTTCCCATAAGCTATAAAAACACTGGGAGCACCCGGTGTCCCTCCCTGTATACCGGAGACATGGTAAAAACGGATTCTGCCCTTTACAAATAACACTCCATCAGCATCATTCCAAATGTGATCAAAGAAACACTTCGTTTCTGTTCGGGCAAAAATCAGTGCAATGCCATTTCCATGATTCTTTAATTTTTCTAACCACAATTCCATGCCCTTGCCATAAGGAGGGTTTAAATAGACTCGCCCAAACCATTCTTTTTGTAAACCATTATCTTCAATTGTGTAATTATTTTGAGCATGTAAAAATGGCGCTTTTACGGGGCTGCATGGGTCTAAATCAAACTGTCCAAGCTTTTTAACCAATTCAGGTGGCGTGAGCCATTCCACTTTTGTATTATCACTGCGTTCAAAAGATGAATTCATTTGTAATTTGTTTTTGCAAATATTAGATCATTATTTTGGAATAAAAACCGTAACGTGATCATTTTCAGTTATTTACAAAAATAATAATTGAATCACCTGATAGCCAACGGGTTACTGTATTTAACTCTATATAGTAAAAACTTCTACTTTTTATAGAAGTAAATTTTACATAAAACGGTTAGCTAATTTTATCATTTACCTGCTCTCACTACGTGGGAGAACGTACTGAAATCAATTACTGCAGTGCGCGTAGCGTGAAGAATGGGGTTTTATCGTGGAGAATAGTGCCGGTTGCTGCCGTTAGGAGAATTAGGGGGAGCGATGCTCCTTCGGCTATTCATTAACTCCGTTAAATAGAGCCCTTCCGGGGTTAATACGAGAGAAACTCTATAATTGGTTTCACTGACTTGTCCGTCAAAAGTGCCGGGAGTCCATTTGGGCATGGTTTTAACCGCACTTGCCAGTGCTTTTCGGTGTTCAAAGTCCTCTGCTTTGAGTGAACCCACCCGAGCAAGGCTATCGGTGCCAATGATAAGATTCATTTCTAAAAACGTCCAGCCGGCTAAGTTTCCACGTAATGAACTTGGCCATTTGTCCCGAAAATACCGTTGCAACGAATACAGTCCATCCTTAAATTCGGGTTGAGTTTTGAAAGGATAGTAAGCGGTGGTATTACCCAGCGAATCGTAGCAATAGCCTTCTTTTCGGAATCCATTTCGGTATTTTTCTTTCCGTTTCAGTGAGCCATCGGGATAGTATACCATAAAAATTCCGTTTTGAACATTGTCACGGTAATCTGATTTCCAGTAAAGGCCGCCGTCAGGATAGAAAAATTGCTCATAGCCATGTTTCATTTCATCTTTGAAATTGGCTTCGTTGCGTAACACTCCTGCTTTGTCAATGATTTTAACCGTTGCAAAGCGTTTTTTCTTATCGTGAAACGTGATGACTTGATCATAATTTGCTAATTCCTGCCGTACATCCGAACGCCATAGCTTATCTTTTTGGGCCAATAGACAATGGCCCCACCCTAAAAAAAACGACAGTAAAAAAACTGTTTTCATTGCTTCATCCGGCTTGGTATGAGTAGAACAGCGACTCATTTTTTTTTGTTCAGCATAAACCCGTAAGCGATTCCGTTATTGGTTAAATTACGGTTAAAATACGCTATTTTTTCAAAACCCTCAAAAGAACAAACGGTATGTCCGAAAATCAACTTTTTAATTTGTCAGGTAAAGTAGCTCTCATCACGGGCGCAAGTAAAGGAATCGGTGAGCAAATTGCTCGTTATTTTGCCCAGTTTGGCGCCAAAGTAGTCATCAGCAGCCGTCGGCAAGCGGATTTGGACGAGCTCGCCAATGATATTCGTCAATCAGGAGGCGAAGTCACCGCCATCGAAGCCCGCATGGGAGATGAAGCCCAAACCAAACACCTTTTTGAAAAAACGGTTGAAATGTATGGGGGGATTGATATTTTGGTCAACAACGCTGCCGCCAATCCCTACTACGGTCCAACGGTAGATTGTCCCGACAGCGCCTACGATAAAATCATGGATATCAACGTGAAAGCCCCTTTTCAGCTTTGTAAAATGGTGCATCCCGTTATGAAAATGCGCGGAGGCGGAAGTATAATCAACATCAGCAGCATTGCGGGAGAAACCCCCGATCCGGGACTGGGAATTTACAGTGTTAGCAAAGCTGCCATCAATATGTTGACCAAAGTTTTTGCCAAAGAATGGGGCGAAGACGGCATTCGGGTCAATGCCATTGCGCCGGGTTTGATTAAAACTAAATTCAGTCAGGCGCTGTGGAAAGATGAAAAAACATTAGCCCATTTTACCAAACGATTGCCCATTGCCCGCATGGGAACGGTGGAAGAAGTGGCTTCGTTGGTTTTGTATTTGGCCTCCGATGCCTCGGGTTATTGCACAGGAGGTATTTATACGGTAGATGGCGGAACGACGATATAGAGTTGGTACTCAATGCTCAGCGTCATCGAGATAATGATAGAGAGCATTGGGCGTTTTTTGCTGTACTTAAGCTTTCGATGCCTAAAAAATGTATTTTCATGGTTTTTTCGAGTACTGTTTTTTATATTTGAGCTAAATTTTCGGGTACTAAAAAATACATAAGTGCATATTTCAAGGAAAATAGACCAAGTATTGCTTGATTGGAAAAATCAGAAAAAAAGAAAGCCATTAATGCTCAGGGGAGCAAGGCAAGTTGGTAAATCTACTGCTGTACAGGAACTTGCCAAGCATTTTGAACATTATATTGAAATCAACTTTGAGGAACAGATAGAAGTTAAAGCCTTTTTTAATGGTGATTTATCTCCCAAAGTCATTTGTGAAAATCTATCACTTTATTTCACAACGCCCATCGTTGCCGGTAAAACACTCTTGTTTTTTGATGAGATACAAGCCTGTTTGCCGGCAATTTCGTCTTTGCGTTTTTTTTATGAAAAGTTTCCGGACTTGCATTTAATTTCGGCAGGTTCATTGTTAGAATTTGCCTTAGAGCAACTTCCTTCATTTGGAGTGGGGCGAGTGCGTTCCGTGTTTGTTTATCCTCTTTCTTTTGATGAGTTTTTGGGCGGTATGGGCGAGGATAAACTTATCGCCCTAAAAAAAGCGGCGAATGCCAAGCGACCGATTGCTTTGCCATTTCACCAAAAATTAATTGATTATTTCAAAAAATTTCTCATCATAGGCGGTATGCCGGAAGCCGTTGCTCACTATGCCGATGGTGGAGATTTATTGGGCGTTCAATCGGTATTAGACGATTTGCTGATTTCTATTCAATCCGATTTTTCAAAATACAAAAAACGCGTTCCTCCCCTGCGAATTTCGGAAGTTTTTGAATCGGTTATTCAGCAAACGGGCGGGAAGTTTGTTTTTACAAAAGCGGCTACACAGGCGAGTTTATTCCAAATCAAAGAAGCTGTTCAATTGCTGATTATGGCAGGGCTGGTTATTCCTGTTACGCATACGTCGGCGAATGGAATTCCGTTAGGAGCAGAAGCTGATGATAGAAAACGGAAACTGATTTTGCTTGATACGGGTCTGTTTCAAAGGGTATTGGGCTTAAATGTGGGAGCTCTAATGGCACAAAATGATTTTGAAGCCATTAACAAAGGAGCGATTGCCGAAATGTTTGCAGGTCTGGAATGGCTGAAGTATGGCAGTCCGCTGCAAACTGAAAATCTCTATTATTGGCACAGAGAAAGTGTTAATGCCAATGCCGAAATTGACTATGTAATCCAACAGGGGGAATCTATTTTACCCCTTGAAATAAAGGCATCCAATAAAGGAGCGATGCAAAGTATGTTCCAGTTTTTGAAAGAAAAGAATAGAAACTTGGGTATTCGGCTTTCCCTAGAAAACTTTTCGGAATATCCTTCTATTTGGGTGTATCCCTTGTATGCCGTTTCGACTTTACGGGAAAATCTTGAAAACAAAAATCAATAAACAGGGCAACTCATGAAGCAGCTTGGGATAGGGGATTGAAGAAACTTATGCAGTAATAAACGTCAAATAATTAACTAAAAAACATTAATAGTGTCATTGTAATGAAGAAATTAATGTAAAAATATTCATTATAATGAAGAAATTAATGTTTTCTAACTAATCCGCTCATAGACCAAAAAAGAATAAGCAAACGCATGTTGCTCGTCGGTGGGAAAATCCTGCCGACTTTTCAGTTCGTAGTCTTCTTTGGGAAATTCGGGAAAATGGGCATCTCCTTCAAAAATCCCGTGAACTAACGTTAAATGAATACAATCGGCCAGCGGCAATGCCTGACGAAAAATTTCTTCCCCTCCAATCACAAAAACTTCTTTATCATTTTTGCAATGCTCTAAGGCGTCTTCCAGACTGCTTGCCCGCGTAAATCCTTCTTCCAATGGAAAATCGGCTTGCCGAGTAATGACAAAATTTCCAACCTTCGACGATAAGCGGTCGGGGGTATCGTAGCTTTTTCGCCCCATAATCATCCGACAACCTTCGGTTACTTTAAAAAAATTAGCCCAATCATTGGGCAGGGAAGGCCATGGTAGGCGGCTTTTATTGCCAATCATCCGATTTTCGGACATGGCGGCGATTAATGAAATACGCATTATTTATAATGAGAGAATGTGCGAATGAGTGAATGAATTTTAGCTACATTAAAAACAAAACAGCGAGGCTTTTGTTGCCCCGCTGTCTGCTTTCCTATACTTCCTAACACTTACTTAAACTATTTCTCTATCTAAAACTGCCGCACGGCCCCGGCCGCTGCGGGACCCGTAACTGTAAACTGCGGACTGTTTTATCTTCCCGTTAATTCTTCTCCACCTCCTTTAACAGCCAGGATTTTAAATTCGGTGCGGCGGTTGAGACGGTGTTCAGCTTCTTCACAGTTTGCTCCATCGTTGCAATCGTTGACCAATTCTGATTCTCCATACCCTCTTGCTTCCAAACGGGAAGGGGTAATGCCTTTGCGTATCAAATAATCAAAAGCAGCTCTTGCGCGGCGTTCCGATAAACGGAGGTTGTAGGTATCACTGGCGCGGCTGTCGGTAAATGACCGCAATTCAATTTGCATTCCAGGATATTTTTTCATCAATTCCACTACTTTGTCCAATTCTCTGGCCGCTTCGGGGCGGATGAAAAACTTATCCAAATCGTAGTAGATGTTGTCGAGGGTAAATACATCCCCTGTGCCGTACATGCTCAAATCGCTTTCTACTACTTTCTTTTTATTCTTTTTATTCTTTCCAATGGCCTGTTCGTTGGTAGCCAATTCATCACCTTCGGCACGCAGGGCGTAGTTACGATTAGGGTCGACCTCAAACTCATAGCCGCCGTCGGTTCCTGTTACGACCGTCTTTTCTTTGCCCGTTTTTTCGTCACGAAGGGTTACTTTTACCCCTTCCTGCGGCGCTTGGTTTACTTCGCGTTTTACAGTGCCGCGCAATATCGTGCTTTCGCTTTTGTTGAGGTAAATAGATACACTCATTTGCGGCTTCGACGATTGCGTCATGGTCGAGAAAAGTACATCGTTGGTAGCGTACCCTTCTTTTATGGCTTTGAAGTCATATTCTGTTTGCGCTTCTAAACATATTTTTGTGGTGCCATCCATGCCCGTTTGCTGAATGTCCTGGTTAGAGCCGTTTTTGACAATTCTTACGTCAGCACCTTCGATGGGCGAACCGGTTTTGGCATCTAACACTAAAATTTCGAGTGGGCGACAAGTACGACGGAAACTGTAAATGTTGTCGTCAGAGACTCCTTTTACGCGGTTGGAGCTAAAATATCCCGTTCCTCGGTCTTTGTCAGTGATAAGGCCAAAGTCATCTTTTTCAGAATTGACGGGAGCGCCGAGGTTCTGTACGCCTTTGTACGCAATTCCGTCTTTGAGTTCGGCATAAAAAATATCCAGTCCGCCTAAACCTTCGTGGCCGTCAGAAGCAAAATAGAGGTTTCCGCTTCCATCTATGAAAGGAAACATTTCGTTGCCCTCTGTATTGATTTCTTTTCCTAAGTTGACAGGAGTTCCCCATTGTCCACCGTTATATTCAACCACATAGACATCGGTTCCACCATAACCTCCTGGCATGTCGGAAACAAAATAAAGTTTGGCATCGTCGGGTGACAGGGCAGGGTGACCGCAGGAGAAGTCGTTATTATTGAAAGGTAATTCTTTTACGTTACCCCAATCTTTGCCTTTTTGGTCGGCAATGAATAATTTCAATTTATTGATACCGTCGTTGCTTTTTCTCGATTTGCCGCTGTTGTAGTTGTTTCTCGTAAAAATAACTTTCGAGAAGTCTTTAAAAAACGTAGCGGGTCCTTCGTGATATTTAGTATTCAACGTACGGCTAAATTTTTCGGCTTTTGTGGTAGGCAACGGCAGGTCTTCTTCAGGGGCGGTGCTGGGAAGTATGCTCGAATTCCCTTCACGGGAAGTAGCGCCACCAAGGGAGGCCGTTGGGTTTCGATACACCTCTTTAATGCCTTTGAGGGCAGAGGTATCGGGCGCAAAGTATAAATCTAAAAATGGAGTCTGGTTCCAGTTGAAGACTCGTTTGATTACACCTGATTCGGCACGTGCCGAAACAAAAACCAATCCGCCTTTGTAGTACATCGGGCTAAAATCAGCTTGTCGGGAGTTGACGGGCAGGTATTCTACGCGGTACATGGCCGAGTCTTTGTAAAAACGGTTCATGTCCATGTACGTTACGGTAAACTTTCGTCCCCGTAAATCAGCCGATTGTGATTCGGCATACTTGCTGTACATGCGTTGTGATTCGCGGTACTTCCCGTTGCTTGCCAATGCCTGTGCATAATACAGGAAGTTACGGCTGTCGGCATCTGTGAAGTTTTCGACCAATTCTCCGTACACTCGTTCGGCATTGCGGGTGTCTTGAAGGCGACGATAGCTGTACGCCAACTTTTCCAGGGCTTCTTTGCGTTCAACAGGATCTGTTTTTTTGTCAGTTCGCAAAAAATCCTCGTAGCCACGCACGGCATCGGCGTAGCTGTAATCATCGAAAGCCCGGTTGGCCGATCGAAGTCGGGCACTCTGGGCAAATAGATTTAGCGTTATTAGGGTTAGAGCAAATCCCAACGCTATTTTAACTACGGTTCTCATTGTATAAAAGTGTTACAGTAGCAGGAAAATAGGATTCTACTTGACTGTATACCAAATACTATGCCAAAGTCAATGAGCGAATGGCGAATTGTGAATTAGTGAATGTTTTTGTTGTGTAAATATTGTTTAATTATTTGATAATTAGATAGTTGTGGTATTTGTGAGTTTTATATAATTTTTAGTTGTCTCTTTTACTTTGAAGCGCTCATCCAGCCGAAAGCCCACTAACCAAGCTATTTTTCCCTCAGTTTCCAGAATATAGACCTTTTCTTTTAAGTTTCGAGGTACTTTATTGTCTATCAGAAAGTCACTGATTTTCTTTTGTTTCCCCTTCATTCCCAAGGGGCAAAACCGATCGCCTTTTTGCCAAAGACGGAGGGTAATTGGGAAAATAAGTGTGTCGGCATCCAAGTAAATAACGTTCGGATTGGCTTCAGCTTTTTCAATTCCATTAAAGACCTCCCATTTTAACAAACCATTCGGATAAACGATTTCACCCTTTTCTGACGTTAAATGCCATTTAAGCGGTTGTTCAGTTTGAGTGGGGGTAATAATCCAATGCGTACGGTCGGTAATTAAGGTGTGTGAAGGCGAAAAAAACTGTTTGCCGGCTTGCCCGTTTCTGCTTTTCCAAATCACTTTGGTTTGAAAATAGGTAAAATGGCAGTTCGCCAACCAATAACTTAACCGTTCGAGAGGTGAGGAGAGCTGTTCCAGTTTTTTGTATGAAATCCAAAGGCTGCCATTTTCTTCGTGTAGTGCCTCTTGAGCAGCTAATCGCATACTTTCAGCCACTATTTCCTCCGTTGCTCTCACTCGCTCGGCCAATTCACTCACCGAAGAAGCTACTTTAGGGTTCATTTCCTGTAAAATAGGTATCACTTCATGCCGAAGGCGATTGCGCAGATAATCATTACTAAAGTTGGATCTGTCTTCCCGCCAAGTCAGCTGCATTTGTTGTAAAAATTGGAAAATTCTGTCTCGGGTTGCAAAAAGTAAAGGACGGATCAGAAAACCCTTTTTTGGTAAAATTCCGTGAAGTCCGGCGATACCCGTACCTCGTGTTAAATTGAGTAAAATTGTTTCGAGTAAATCATCCTGATGATGAGCCGTAAGAATATAATCGTAGCGGTGTTCCTCCCGAATTCGGTCAAACCATTCATAGCGTAACTGCCGGGCTGCCATTTGGATAGAAAGTCCATTTTGGATTGAGAAAGCCTCAGTTTCAAAACGTTGAGTATGGAATGCAACATTGTATTTTTGGGCTAATTTCTGCACAAACATCTCGTCACCTTCTGATTCTTTGCCTCTCAATTGAAAATTACAGTGTGCAATTCCAAATTTTAACCCCGACTGATGACACAGTTCCGCCAAGACAACGGAATCTATCCCTCCGCTTACGGTTAGTAACAAACGCTCGGAAGGTGTAAAAAGCTGTTTTTCTTGAATGTATAAAACAAAATCATCTAACATAAGACAGGCAGGCTTTCGTTGTGTCCGACAAAGATAGAAGGTTAAATTTTCGGTGCTTTGTACTTTTAAGTAAAGAAGCTGAATGACCGGTTACTTCTTAACGTATTATTTACATCATGGATCAACTCGCCCGCGAAAACCTTGCCGAATGGAAACGTATTTTAGCTTATTGGGAAAAATATACGCCTGACTATCAGCGCGGTGGTTTCCACGGTCGATTAAACTACGAAAATCAACCCATTTTGGATGCTCCTCGGTCTATCATTCTGACAGGGCGGATTCTGTGGACATTTTCGCTGGCGTATCGTTATTTTCATCGACGTAAATACCTAGTATTGGCCGACCGCGCGTATCACTATCTGTACAATCATTTTCGCGATACAAAAAATGGAGGTGTTTATTGGTCGGTTACGGCCAATGGGGCACCCCTCGAAACCCGTAAACAATTGTATGGACATGCCTTTGCCATTTATGGGTTAAGTGAATACTATGCCGCCTCCAAATTTAAACCGGCACTGGATTTTGCCCAAGAACTTTTCAAAACAGTGGATAAACACGGCTTTGATGCCCAACGCGGAGGTTATTACGAAGCGTTCGGTACGGATTGGGCGGTGGTGGACGATTTGATTTTGAGCAAACAACCTTGGAATAAATCACAAAATACCCATCTGCACATCATTGAAGCATTTACTAATCTCTACCGAGTTTGGCCGGATGCATTGTTGCGTGAGCGTGTTGCTCATTTGACAGACGCCTTCTTAGATAAGTTGATTAGCCCGAAAACGTATCGTTTGCGTTTGTTTTTTGACGAAAATTGGACTCCAAAAGACGAAACGGTTTCCTACGGGCATGATATTGAAGCTTCGTGGTTGCTTTGGGAAACAGCCGAAGTACTCAATGATCACGCCCGCAGTGAACGCGTTAAGCAAGTGTGTATCAAAATGGCTGAGGCCGCTTGTAGCGGATTGGGGGAGGACGGAGCGTTGGATTACGAATTTGACCCCCTCACCAATCATCATAATCACGAACGAAGTTGGTGGGTATTGGCCGAGCAGATGGTTGGGTTTCTCAATGCGTTTCAGTTAACCGGACAGCAACATTTCCGTGATAAAGCGGATAAAAGCTGGGAGTTCATTAAAAAATACGTGATAGACAATCAAAAAGGGGATTGGTTTGGTACGGTCAAACCTGATTTAACACCCGTTAAAAACGATAAAGTGAACTTTTGGAAATGTCCCTATCACAATAGTCGAGCCTGTTACGAAGTAGTTCGGAGGCTTGGGTAGGAGAGGAGTAGGAAGTTAAAAAAGTTTGCGGTTTAGAGTTAAAATACAGGGTAAATTTAACCGCAAACCGCAAACCGCTACTGCGGAGAAGGAGTAGCTATTGTTTTAATGGATTCTAATACCAATACATCATATCCTACGGCACGTCCGCCTTCTTTTTCTTCCAAGGTAAACTGTACACGATCCCCCACTACCAAATCGTTGAAATCATAATCGCGGAGACTGGTGTAATGAAAGAATACGTTGTTGGGGGGATATTTAATAAAACCAAAGCCTTCTTTTAACGATAAAATGTAGCTTTCATGGCGGTTTTCAGCATCAATGGATAAGCTATCACTTTCTTCAGAGTTTTCTTCAGCAACAACCTCTCCTTGTTTTGTGAAAATTTTCCCCTTATTTCTCGGTACAAATAATTGACTGATTAGAGATTCATTTTTAGTATTAATAACATCCTGCATGGCTACGGGATAGGTTACTTCTGCCAATAAATCCTGCGATGTACGAGTGTAAAACCGATTGCCTTCCTCGTCGGTGTATTCAAAATCCCAACCTAAGACCAACACACGCGTTCCTAAAGTGTTGAGTTTTCGCACCAAAGGCACATAATCACCATCGGCAGCGATAAGGACCAATACATCAAAACGTTTGTAGAAAGCCATTTCAAAGGCTTCGAGTGCCAGCCATACGTCTATTCCTTTTTCGTATTTTTTGCCAAGGGCACTACGAACGGGCAAATAGTGAGTAGTAACTCCTTCTGACATTAAAATGTCATCGAAGACACGTTCATAATATAATAAATCGCCTCGTTGACTGGCTTCGCCTGCGGTAAGTCTTCCGCGAAAATAATGTGCATCCACAATCTGACACAAACGGGTTGTGTTTCCTTCGAGTTCGGCTACTTTTTGACGAATAAAATCATGCAATCCATTAATACTGATACGACTGCGGCGTTCGTGGGTGTAGTTATAATAATTACTTACGTGTAAAAAATAATTACCGTCATAAAATACTCCGATGCGAGTGAGACTATTTGGGTTTTTGTTAAACATAAATGGGCGTTTTAAACTATATATAAATAGGGTAAGTGAAAAAAGCTAAGGTGAAAGACGTTCTATTTTCCATTCATTATTTTGATATTGATAACGTATACGATCGTGTAAACGGCTGGGACGCCCTTGCCAAAATTCTATTTCTTGCGGAATAACGCGGTAGCCACCCCAATGAGGAGGGCGAGGTACGAGTTGATCACCAAACTGCTTTTCAAATTTAGCTAATTTATCGGTAAGAACTTCACGATTCTCAATGACATTGCTTTGGGAAGAAACCCATGCCCCTAACTGACTGCCTCGGGGGCGAATTGAAAAATAAGCATCTGACTCAGCTTCGCTCACTTTTTCAACTTTTCCCACGATTCTCACCTGACGTTCCAATTCCGCCCACCAAAAAGTTAAGGCAGCTAATGGGTGTGCCGACAAATCAGCCCCTTTGTGACTATTATAATTGGTATAAAAAGTAAATCCGTGGTCATCTAACTCTTTTAGTAAGACAATTCGGCCTTGTGGATACCCTTCCTGACTAATTGTACTTAAAAACATGGCATTGGGTTCGATTACCTGCGCAGAAAGTGATTCACCAAACCACTTTTTAAATTGCTCTATCGGACTTTGTAAAATATCCTGTTGGTCTAACCCGTTAAGCGTGTAATCCTTCCGGAGGTGGGCAATTTTAGAATTTTCCACTACTAAATGTGCGTTAAAAATGAAAAAGAGATTTTAAAACACCGAAAAACGGCTTTAATTATTATTTTTGCAAATCTAAGCGATTACCACCACATTTACGATGATTAACGACGGAGCAGAACTAAGCGAAAGCGAACAACTCACTCAAGAGAGTGTTGCAGCCATGGAAGAACTTGAAGTGGTTGAAGAACAGGCAGTTGATTATAGTCAACTGGATAAAAAAGACTTTGTCAGTTTGCTGGAAAACCAGTTTGCTCTCGCCAAAAGCGAAAAAGCAAAACCGGCTAATTTTAAGCGCACTGACGAATTGTTGAAAGAAGTAAAAGTATTTTTCGACCAAATTAAAAAAACGGACCGGGATGAAGCCGAGCGCCGTTATGTGGCCGAAAATGGTTCTGAGGAAGGGTTTGACTACAAGCCCGATGAACTGACTCAACGTTTTGAATCATTGTATCGCCAGATCAAGGACGTAAAAAACCACTACTTCCAAGACTTAGAAAAGTCAAAAGATAAAAATTTTGTAATAAAGACGCAATTACTTCAGCGCCTGCGTGAACTCGTAGATGCTGATGAAAGTAATGCTAAAAATCCGGGAACGAGCTGGCAGGAGTTCAAGAAAATTCAGGACGAATGGAAAGCTGCCGGAAATATAGCTTCGCCTCATAACAGCACTCTTTGGGCTACTTTCCATGCCTTGATAGATCGTTATTACAGCAATCGCAATATTTATTACGAACTGAAAGAATTGGATCGCAAGAAAAATCTCCAATTAAAAGGGGAATTAGTCGAAAAAGTGGAAGCGCTGGCGCAGTCTTTAGAAGGCAAGTCTCTTACCAGAGCGATTTTGGAAGAAGCTAATGCTCATTTTGACGAATATAAGCACATTGGCCCCGGACCTAAAGCGGAGCAGGAAGTTCTTTGGCAACGGATGAAGGTAGCTTTGGATACGCTTCATGATGCTCGCCGTGCCCAAACGGAAGACCAAAAGCAGGTACTGTCTCAGAATTACGAGATAAAATCAAAGATATATGAAGACTTGGTGCCTTTTACGGCTTTTACGTCAAGCAGCATCAATGAGTGGAATGAAAAGACGAAAGAGGTAGTAGCGCTTCAGGAACAGTGGGTAAATGCCAAAGGGCAAATGTTGCGTGAAGAAGGTCGCGAGTTGAGCAAGAAGTTTTGGGCAACACTTAAAACGTTCTTTCACAACAAGGGTGAGTTTTTCCGTCAACTGGAATCGAAACGCGAACAAAATCTAAAACTCAAAACGGAGCTTTGTGAAGCCGTTGAAGCAATTATAGAAACGGGAGAAGATTCTGCTGCCAATACTGATAAGGTGATTGCTTTGCAAAAGCAATGGAAACAAATCGGGCAGGTTCCGGAAAAATTCAAAGACACTATTTTTGACCGCTTCAAAAAAGCATGTGATGCTTATTTTGATCGTAAACGCGCCAAAAACTCAGAAGTTGAACGAGAGTTTGTTGAAAATTTAGCGCAGAAGCAGGCAATTTGTGAAAAGATAGAAGCAGGAGCCAAAGCCGGCGAGGCCAACCTGAAAGATTTGAATGCGTTTAAATCGGAATGGTCGAGTGTTGGATTTGTTCCTAAAAAAGATATGCAGGCTATTAACAAACGCTACATTGACGCGGTCAATTCATACGTGAGTGCCATAGGTAAATTGTCTTCCAAAGAGCGCGAGCAGGTTATTTTAGAAAACGAAGTGGCAATGGCTACTGATGGAGAATCAGTTCGTAATCTTCAACGCAAAGAAACGGACATTCGCCGTCGGATGACTCAAATTGAAAATGATTTGACTATCTGGCAAAATAATATTGAATTTTTCGGTCGTTCTAAAAACGGCGAAAAAGTGCGTGCAGAATTTGAGAAAAAAATCATTGCGGCACAAAAGCAACTCGCTGATTTAAAGCACCAACTGAAAATAGTGCGTGAAGCTTTGTAGTTTTTTTGACGAAAAAGTTGCGTGATATTGTTAAAACCGCTACTTTTGCACCACGAAAATAAGGAACGCCTCCATAGCTCAGCTGATAGAGCAACTGACTTGTAATCAGTAGGTCGCTGGTTTGATCCCGGCTGGGGGCTCCAAAAGTTACTAACGAAGTGACTTACTAGTAAAGTAAAATTGAGAATGCCTCCATAGCTCAGCTGATAGAGCAACTGACAGGAACGCCTGCCGCTTGTAATCAGTAGGTCGCTGCGGGGTGGCCCGTGCGATTTAATCCTGGCTGGGGGGGCAAAAGTTACTAACGAAGTAACTTGTCAATAAAGTGAAAGTAAAGAATGCCTCCATAGCTCAGCTGATAGAGCAACTGACTTGTAATCAGTAGGTCGCTGGTTTGATCCCGGCTGGGGGCTCCAAAAAAACCCTGATAATGTAAATTGTCAGGGTTTTTTGTTTTCAGGCAGTTGATAGAGCAACTGACAGGAACACTTAGATTTCCATCATTTTCCCAAAAAATATCAAAAATAGAAGAGTTGCTAAAAGAGCCCACCACGGCATTATTGAGGGTCGATTATTGTTGCCTTCCATATTGAGTTGGTTGGGGCAGGAAAGTAATCTCGGGAGTCGATTGATTTGCCACTGACTATAAACCCCGAATTTTTATTTTCCTAATTCTTATCATGTTTTTTAATAAGGTTCATCATGGTTTTAACTGGAATATAGGTTTAGACTTACTCCTGAGTTAAAACAATTTATTTCTCACTAAAATAAGTTTTTATGAATCTTTTTAAGACAAAATATACGTGGGTAGCCATCTCCTTCGTATTGACACTTGGTTACAGCCTTAGTTGTACAAAAGATGATCAAGTATTGGATATTATTCAAACCAATGCTTCCACAGACCTTATCTCTGCAAAGGTTCCTTCGGCACCCGCTATTGATGGAACGATTGATGCAGCTTGGGAAAGTGCTGTGAAACTAAAAATAACGACCGTTGTACCTGATCCCGGTAATAATCTTTTTAGTGGATATATTGGTGAAACATACACTGGAACAATACGCTCAATGTATGATGATAAATACATTTATTTTTTAGTGGAATATGCAGATAAAAATAAAAGCTTAAAATCAGCACCGTGGTACTTTGATGCGGCTACCAAACGTTGGGCGCAAGAGCCTACTTCAAGATCTTTTAATGCAAGCGGTATTTTAACAAGAGAAGGGTTTGGAGAAGACAAGTTTGCGATGCTTTGGAATATTGACAATTCAACTCCAAAATTTAACACTCAAACTTGTTATGCCAGTTGTCATGTCTTTGCCCCTTATATGGACTATTCAGTGACACCTGCCGTGCCTAAATCTAATGCCAGTAGCGGGAATCACTATACCAATGGAGTAAACGAAAAAATAGATATGTGGTGGGGGCATCCCAATCGCGGTTTGGCCTTCAATTTCATGGATGATAACTATCAGGATTGGGCAGGTGGTCCTGCTGTCACGAGCTTAGTGGGTGGTTCTGGGAACGGTCGTCACTTTGATGATTTAGTTGTATCAGGTGCTTCAACCACATGGCCTTTTGCTCCTACTTACACTGCCGATGCTACTCAGGGTTCTACCAACAATCGACAAAGTTTGAAATTGGATGGTACGGGAGCTGCTGTCAACGTTCCGTTATGGATTATTCCCAATGTTTCTAATTATGACTATATATTATCTACTGATATTGTAGCCGGAGGTAAGGCTGTTCAAATTACTGGAGTTAGCTCTACGGGCGTATTAACATACAATGGTGGCACAATTGACCCCAATGTAGGTACTGATTTTCAAAGAATTGGTGATGCAGTAACGGGTGATGTTGGCCCAAAATCTATTCCGGGAGTTATCCTTGCTCCGGTATTGAAAGGTCGTGCAGACATTTCTTGTGTTGTCGTATTTACAGGTACAGGATGGGTTTGGGAGTTTAAACGCTTATTGAAAACTACCGACGTATTGAAACAGGATGTTGATTTTTCGAGCTTGCAAGACCAGCCATTTGGGGTAGCCATTTGGAATAAATCAAATTATCAGCACGCGATTCAGCCGAACCTGCTCTTGAAATTTCAAAAATAATCGTTGGCAGTGTTAGTATCATTCCTACAAAACTCAAAGTAGTATGTTTCATTCAAGAGTAATACGGAGGGTGATTATAGCAGGTGGGTGCCTCTCGTTTCTGGCCGGTTGTTATCAAAACAAAACGGTTCCTTTGGAAGTATCAGAGGTAACAAGAGCAGTAAGTTTCTCACAGGATATTATCCCTATCTTAAATAAAAGTTGCAATACGAGCGGCTGTCACAACACAGGCGGGCAGGCCCCTAATTTATCTGCTTCCAATGCTTATAACTCTCTTACTATTGGCAATTATGTGGATAAAAATGCCGCGGCAACCAGTATTTTGTACCTGAAAATGACGGGTAAACGGGGAATTCCAATGCCCGTAAGCGGCACTAACAAAGAGTACAATGCGCTCGTTTATGCATGGATTAAACAAGGTGCTTCCAATAATTAAGCACTAACTGATTTGTTCACAAGTACTTAAAAAAAGTAACATGAAAAGTTATATAAACAATTTGCCACGGTTGCTTGCAAAACTGTTTCTGCTGATATTGATTGCAGGGACGTCTTTTGCTCAGGATACGACCCAAGTGGCGCAGGTAAAATCAAAAGTAAAGCCTGTAAAAAATACGTTTGGGAGTGTTTGGGTCATGGACAACCAAACGGTGATGGTGCCCATAAAAGGAACGTTAGAGTTTGATATACAGCACCGATTTGGAACGGTCAATAACGGTGTGAAAGATCTGTATGGCTTTTTTGCCCCTTCAAACATTCGACTTGGTATTAGCTATGCACCCATCCAAAAACTGTTTGTGGGAGTGGGGATTACCAAAGAAAGAATGCAGGTTGACTTTAATATCAAATATGCATTACTTCAACAAACCCACGGTAAAATCCCCGTAAGCATCAGTTATTTTGGAAATATGGTCATTGATGCTCGCGATAAAGCCAATTTTCGATACGATGTAGATCGACTGTCCTACTTTAATCAGTTGATTATAGCCCGGAAGCTTACTGAGAAGTTTTCTGTTCAGGTTTCACCCACTTTTTCCTGGTTCAATAATGTAGAAGGTTATGTAAACAGTAAAGGAGAAATTCTTAATAAAATGAAAAACAGTCACTTGGCCGTTTCGATGTTGGGACGATACCGGATAAGCGAAAAATCGGCAATTATTGCAGGATATGACCAACCGCTTACCCAACACCCGGCCAATAATCCGCATCCCAATATTTGTTTTGGTTTAGAAACTACGACGAGTGCACACGCATTTCAGGTATTTGTTGGTAATGCTTTTGGAATTGTGCCGCAGAGTTACAATATGTTCAACCAAAACGATTTTACGAAAGGACAATTCCTGATCGGTTTTAATATTACTCGTTTGTGGAATTTTTAGAGTAAACTAATCCGCTATCCCGACAGATCTGATTTAGTAAGTGATGCACATAGGCTGATTTGCTGAGTCGGAACTGTTTTTTGTGGAAAATGGGTAGAAGAGCTTCGATTGCTTTTGCTTCTGACTATTGTCATTTTTATTGTGCAGTTATCTCCTGTTTTTTAATCCATGAACAGTGATTTTTTTTCATACTTACAGCAATTGGAAGCGATTGCCTTTTTTTCGGGCTATCCTCTTCTGTTTGCCATTGTTGTGTTTATCACAGGAAATGAGAATTTACGAGAGAATAGTAAGGGGATTCTTATGGCCTGTTTACCTTATGCCTACGGATCTGTAGGGATTTTGTACTGGGGACTTCAATTAAAGAATTTGTCTCCGGATTATTCTATTGAGCACATCAGGCAGTCAATACAGCAGCCTTTTTTAGTGATATGGGGGTTGTGTTCCGTTCTATTTCTGATACCTGTTTTTAGAAAAATCAGTACTCTTCCTTTGTTTCACAGTTTGGTGTTTTTTTCCTTCTTATTAAAAGATATTCTCCTTCAAACAATTACGGCTTCTGCCGATAAAAATATCGTACGCAACGATATGAAAATCTACACAGATAGTCTCCTGCTAAATTTAGGCGCTTATGCTCTTATAACGGTAGTCTTTTTTTTAATTTCTTCTGACAAAAAAGAATCCGGCTTCTGAAAAGGAGTTTTTTATTAGAGTCTCTCGAAAACTTACCTTTTTTCCTGCGCAACCTACGGCCTCGTTTAAGTATTTAATCGGATATACTTTTTATTGTGCTTCTATTTGTCTGACTTATAGTGATTTAATTTTACAGCGTATCAAGGTGCTTCTTGCCCCCAAACATGTATAGATGACAATTGTCAATTTTTGATTTGATGTCGGTCATAAAATCAGGGGGTTCATGTAGTTACATTTAATATTAACACGTCTAAATCAAACTGTTATGAAACGTTTTACCAACAGAACACTGATGATTTTTCTGGCTGTTTTCAGTGGCTATGGGTACATTATTAGTTGCACACATGAAGACATCACCCCACCTGCTCCTGCATCGACCACACCCACCATTACCCGTGGCACCAATGTTCACCTTCCGGGTAATTTGACTGCTGGAAATACTACTGAATGGAAAGTGGATAAAGCTCACTCCGGTGTATTGGTGTATTATGGTCAAGCAATTAAGTAGTCAGCTAAAATTAAACGACGTTTTGCAATCTATAAAATGCTTCAATTCAGAAAAATCAATTTTAAATTCCTTAGCCAAGTTGGTTAAAATATTCTCAACAGCCTGAGTTAGTATCTCAA
>Ga0247844_1002394_pt1 | contig 30784 bp, 28 predicted proteins | sample LaCtaG_FD_192421 | JGI IMG/M metagenome (GOLD analysis project Ga0247844, IMG submission 192421) | Freshwater microbial communities from meromictic Lake La Cruz, Castile-La Mancha, Spain - LaCruzMarch201714.5m_1 | ecosystem: Environmental > Aquatic > Freshwater > Lake | place: Spain: Castile-La...
ACGAGCAGGCAAAGCGAAACATGTATGCGCTGATCGAGGAGCTGCATGCGAGCAAGCTGGCAAAGCGTTTCTCCTTTCCCATCGGCTACGCGGTTTGGCTCCCAGATATTGAGATCGCTCGGGCACCATTGGGGCTATCAACGAACTACCGAGCAATTACGTTGGATGCGACATCGCTACGCGCGCCGGAGGAGGAATTGAAGCGCATTTTTCGTGAGTGCCTTGTGAGGCCCGCACCCGATGCGCCTTCTGCTACCGGACTGAGCGAAATGGTTCGTCACTTTGTGCCCAGTTGGAAAATTCCTGCCCGGCTTCGCACCCGGCTGAATGAGGAGGAGCAAATGCTGGTTGAGGCGACACGCTCCCAATTCAAGGTCCTCTCAATGCTTGCACGGAAGCGGCGCGCACTAATCTGTGGCACAGCGGGCAGCGGGAAGACTTTCCTCGCTCTGGAAAAAGCGCGGCGGTTGGGCGAGGTAGGCGGGAAGGTGCTGCTGCTCTGCTACAATCTGCGCCTTTCCAAATGGCTGCGCTCGGCGGCTGAAGATTATCAGAACGTCGAAGTCTTTCACTACCACGGTTTCTGCACTCATCTCTGTGAGGTGGCTAAGCAATCGGCACCCCAACCCGACCCGCATGGAGATCGCGACTCATATTTTCGCTACGAACTTCCCGAGGCGATGATGTCAGCGCTGGAGTCCGTATCCCGCCGTTATGATGCCATCATAGTGGACGAAGCTCAGGACTTCGATCCGGTCTGGTGGATCGGCATAGAGCAACTGCTGCGCGATCCTGAGGAAAGCCAACTCTACCTGTTCTACGACGATAACCAGCACATCTACGGCTCGAGGTTGGAGTTCCCGATAAATGACACGCCGCTGCTGCTTTGTGAAAACTGCCGTAACACGCGAACGATCTTCGACGGTTTCATGCAGTTCTATCACGGTGACGCAATCCCGGAAGCGGTCGGACCAGACGGCCGCGCAGTAGAGCTCTTGCATACGGCGACAGCCAGCGATGAAAAACGGGCAATTGAAACGGTGCTCAAGCGTTTGATCCACGAAGAACAGATTCCCGCCGCTGCGATAACCATCCTAACGGGATGCTCCGAATCAAAGTCGATGTGGAAGGAAGGCGCGACTGCGCCAGCTTCTTCGACTTTCTCATGGAAATCGATCACCGCCTCGCACGAGATCGCTTGCTCGACCATTCATTCGTTCAAGGGCTTGGAGAGTAGCGTCGTAATCGTTTCGGAAACGCGCGACCTCCCGGAAAAGACGTTGCGCGCACTTCTGTATGTCGCCTACTCCCGAGCGAAGTTTCACCTGGTAGTCGCTGGAGGATTGGCAGTGTGAATGTAGCTGCGATTAAGCCGCTCCTGCGTTTCGGTCGAATCCATGGTGTGCTCGGTGCCACTCGAGACATCGGCGAGATGGAACGTAAAGCGGATTGTCCGGCGGGAGAATTTGTGTGTGCTCAAACTCTCGCAGAAGATAGATAGCCGGTCCCATTTCCTCGAAGCGATCATGCGCGACGATCACGCGATAATTGTCGTCGAGCGACCAAAGTCCCTGGTCGAAAAGCCAGTGTGCGTTTTTGCAGAGAGCTAGGCCGTTTGAGGGCGCGTTATTGCGGCTGTCGGCGAATTTGTGAATGTGTGCGGCATCGACGATGGAACCGGAATCAACCGTGACGAGGCGGTAACGAGTGAGAGCGCAGGTGTAATTGTATGCGGGGACGACGGTGAGACGAAAGCGGGCCTCGCGGCCCTGCTGAACAGCCTCATCCGTAGTGAAGTCAGGCAAATGCTCGCGGACGGCGCTTTGGGGCGGGATGTTGAGATCGAGCAGGCTGCCAAGAGCGACTTGTTCCTGAGGTCTGAAGTAAGTGGTGATGAGCAGCAGGCGCGCTTGTCGGCGAAATTCCGGCTCTTCCAAACAAGCGCGAAACCCCGTGTCGAAGCGCGCCAGAGTAGTGAGCTTCTTATCGACTGCTAGGCGATTCTCGGCGTCGAGGGGTTGCCAGAATTCCTCCCTCTTCAGGTGATAAAACGGCATCCGCACATCAGGCCGTTGCGAGCGGCGCGAGGCGACGATCGTCCAGTATCCTGCGAAGCGGAATGCGAGCTCTCCGTTGAGCGGGAGAATCTCGTTTCCCAGAACGCCCAACTCAGCAAGCTCGCAGACGACCAGGAGCAATAGCGGCTTGTGTGGAGCGGGGTCACCGCTTGCCTTGTCCACAGCAAGTTTGCCGATCTTGCGCAGCCAAAACGCACGATCGTCAGGCGTGGGCATTTACCTCCAGCCGCAAGACAAGTTGGGAAGAGACCACCGCCGGGAACGGGCTCCGTTGAGGGAGTATTTCGGTGACGGACATCAATATTCGTTCTTCAATATTAACCAGTCCTCATCAATGCTTGAATGTGGGAAGAAGATAACGATGTTTGTTTTGCAGCCCATGACGTTCCGGACTGTGGTCGAACACTTGGACAAACTGATTCCGCAAATTGATCTTGATCCGGGTGAGCAGAACTGGTTCCGGCTTTCCTTCGAAATCGTCGTAATGCAGGAATGTCAACTTGCCCGAACGGATGTGAATTTTGATGAGGTCGGCTTCTTCTGGGCTTCCGTAACGGACAGCTCCACATTGAATGTAAACGCGTAGAATGGGGGGAAGACGGTTGAAAAGGCTTCTGTGGAAGGTGAATTGCATCTCCTCGCGGTCAAAGACCCCAAAATCGAGAACCTCCACGGCTAGTTCAACCTCTCCGGGATCCCCTGCGGCGAAGAGGATGTCGCGGGCGAGTTCTTTGGCACGGGTCAGGTCGCCGAAGAAAGCCTTGATGTCGTTTTTGATTCGGAGCGGGATCTCGCGCCGGAGGAAGCGCTTCCGGAAGTTCGTCATGGCGAGGTAAACAAGAATATCTTCTTCCCGGGCTTTTCTGGCGAGGGCCCAGAGGTGCTCGCCGTTCTTCTGAACCACGAGCGCGACCGCTTTGTTGAGTCCGCCATTGACCCGCCGGACTTCGTGCAGGCGATCAAACTCACCAGGCTCTGGAGCACGTCCCAAATCGAGGAGACATTCCCAGAAGCTGTCCAGGAGTTCGCTATGGAGCGCGTAACGGTCCACCTGTGTCCGCTGCCTTGCGGTGGGTGATGAAAACTGCAACTGGGCACTGACCTGAGTCCAGTCAATGCGCCGACTATTTCTTGATGCCTCAAAGAGTTCACCCGCATCAGGGTCCTTGAAAACAACGCAAATCCCGAAGGAGAGGGTTATCACATCGGCGTCGAGCGTTGTTTCAAGAAGCTCCTCCAATTCACCGGGGGCATAAAACTTTTGGAAGGTATTGGTCTTGGTGAGAAATCCGTCGCGGAATGGGCGCTGGTGCGCGGTGGTTTCTTGGCCGGTGACAAGGGCGGAGACGATAAGAGTCTGTTTCGCCAGTGCGAATGCCGACCGAATCGTAACAACGCGTTCGGCGGGCTCCTCGATGACATTGAGAACATAGCCAAGGTTCACCACGTCGGCCTCGATCCTCGGAGCGTCAGGGCGAAACGCCGGGTCCCATCCGGATGCGGTATATCCAAGGCCCGAGAGGGCCTCGACGTCCATTCCATGCCCGCAGCCATAGTCAAAGAACGTCTGCTTCTTTTGTAAAAACCCACGGTCCATCGCGATTTTAACCGGCTTCGAGAGATCGTAGCGTTTAATCGCTGTCCGGTGACGCTCAACAATGGCCTCGGGAGCTTGTGAAACGTCGGGGGCGGCGGCGGCTCCCTCCCGGACGAGGCAGTGACCGTCGTATTTGAGGCCTTTTCGATTGAGCAGGGTTTGCCACTGGATTCGCAGGCCAATCCGAGATGGGTCACGGTAGAGTCCCTCTGCTTCCTCGGACCTTGTCAGGTTGGAAAATTCCTCAATCCGAGCATCGCCGGGTGGGAGGAATGTCTCCTTGCGATGGAGAATGGGGGGATTCGCCCGTTTCCGGTAGTCGGTCCTGACAACAGCCCCGGTGTTCAAATTGATCTTAGTCGCTTCGGCCAGTGCCGGGTGCGGGTCTTCGTCAAAATTCGGGTAAGTCAGGAAAGTGATCGCCACTTGATCGGTATGCAGCTTGAGAAGATTCCATTGGGAATCGGGATTCGCCGCCTTCACGCCCCGCTCAACCGTGGCCGCCAATTCGGCAGGGATTACGGTCCAGTCGCTCGGGCGGAAAATGTAGAGTGCCGTCGGGAGTTTTTTGCCGAAGTCAACTGATCGAATCCATTCGAGGAATTGATTCAGTTTCATGCCTTCATTTCAGCTTTTACGAACAAGCCTCTCAAGCATGAACGTATGGCTGGCAGGTTTAGCACTCGAAAACAATTTGGCGTTCTCCAGTGCGCAGAAATGTGTAAGCCGCTTTCGCTACTGGCTTACGACTTCTGCGTAGCGAGAGCTTCGTTCACCTTTCCGAGTGGATTGACCATCTTTATTGCAAAGTCTGAGAACTCTGAAGCCATTACATCAGGATTTCGATTCCGCCAGCAATCGACCGCAAATGTGGTAACTTCCTTATCTGACCACAACGGCTTCCACACCAGCCAAAACCCCCCACATGCCTCGAAGCCTTGCCTCACAAGCGAGGAACTGAGGGCTGTTACTTCAGACAGACTGTATTCTTTCGCGGAAGACGCGAGATTCACAGTTTCGCCATTTTTAAGCCAAAGCAAGCCGTATCCCGCGTAACAGTCCTTCGGAGCTGAGCTGACTTCAAATGCAGGGACAACGCAGCTATGTTCAACGGGAGGCGCATCGACGGAAAAACAACGGTAGCCATTTGTGTTTTTCCATTTTTTAATCTGAATATTGTGGCGATTCCCGAATTCAGAAACATTAGCTGACACGGCTTGGGCGAAATCGCTGATGGCCTCCTCGCAAATGATTTGAGACCTTTCGATGACTTCCATGGCCCACGGGAGGTTATCTTTCTGGGTCAAAAAGTCGATTACAGGGTCAGAAGATTGTCTCATGGTTCTAGTAGGTTGAGATTATTTTTTGAAATTGGTCGATTACATCTAAAACAGAGTTGCTCCTCACCATTTGCCCGGCTGACGCTAGCCACTCTCGGATGTCTTTCTGATAGGAGAAACAGATACATGATTCAGGCTTGATAGAGCTTGGCAGCCTCCCGTCTGGCGTCAAAAAGACCAAAACCTGTCGGCTGTGGGGCTGTTCGGTCATCCAAGCACGATACTTCTCGAGCTGGCCATCGCCCTCCTGGTGGTCAATTTTGTTTTCGATGACCAGCAGAAACTCCCGACCGCATTCGATGCGAATGTCCAACCGGGCACTTTCCCCCTGCGGAGTCTCGATCCATGCCTCGGGCTGAACGAGCGCCTCTCGCAGGCCCGTCCTCGGCAACGGATTCTTCCCGGCCAGTTCAAGACGTTGATCGAGCTGCTGCAAAAACATGCTGAGAAAAACGTCACCCTGTTCGTGGGCAGCCCTAGGGCTTAATAGAAAGGTCAGTATTCGCGAAATCGCGACCTCTTTCCGCTCGACTCCGAGTGCTTTAAAAATATTGAAAAGAGGAGAATTGTTTCGCCTCCACTCGGTAGCCTCCTGCAGGACAGGGGTAAGCCGACGTGAAAAGTCTTGAAGCCCTCGAACTCTCGAAAAATGGATAGAATCAACATGCTGCTTCAGCCGACCGATGAAGTCGGAAACACCCGAAGTGGTTACAATATCACTTCCTTGAGTCATCGATTTAGGCGTGTGGAGACAGGTCGCCATCGCTTGCATTCTCACACCGAAAGTGCGAACTGGTCGAGCCATGATTCGACGGATCGGCGGGTCATCACAGAGACATTTGTATTACCCCGGGCCTCCAGCTCGGCAATTCGCCAATCGCCATCCTCACCCCTGACAATGGAGAGGGTGGCTCGCTCCGGACGAAGGACGCGGTAGATGAAGGTTGTCCGCCGTCGGATTCGCTCTGCATATGTCGCAACGCAGTTGTTCTGCGCCTGCCCCTCCTCGACGAGGGCCTCTACAGTCATAATTGGCGTGATGTCGCGGGTGCCACGCAGCGGAGGGGCTGGCAGCCGGGTGCCGACGCTCCCGCCCGAACGGAGAGCGAGAAACTTCATGCTGACCTCGGTATGCATGGATCGGAGTCTCGCGAGCGATTGGACTTTCGGTCTTCCCGCAGTCGGGTCGATTACGGCCAGCATTTCGAGCGTATCGGAGAGCATCTCCGCTGCCTTCGCTTCATATTTTTCAGTGGCCGAGTCCGCCACCTCAGCCAACAGCGCTGGCGTGGATGATTCAAAAAGCTTGGCGTTGGTAGCCAGCGCGAGGACCCCCGCGTTGAGTTTTTGCATGTGAGAAAGGGGCTTCAATGTTCCCTCCTGCCGCAGTGCCTCCCGAAGTTGAAGGAGGGTATCTACAGCAACCGATTCTGGAAAAATCTTGGCGAGGATCTTCGCTGTGGCTTCCGTTCCAGGGAACCCGAAGGCCTCGGCGATGTCGCGCTGGCGTCTTTTGGAAATGGCCGCGGCACCCTCCATGGTTGTGAACTTATCTCGGAAAGGCTTGAAGTTCCCGAGTGCGAATGCGAGCGCAGGGTTGAGCCTCGCAAGTTCGATGGCGCCCTCGGAGAGTTGGATAAGCCGTAGGATCCCCCACTGCCGGCTCTGGAACTTCTCCACGGCTGCGGCTACCGGCTTCGGCATGGAGAACCGGAACCCGTCGAAGGCTTTCCGTCGCTGATCGGCGAGCGTAGGCTTAACAGGAATACGATCCAAAGCGAGTTCGAGTTGGGGCAGCTTCTTCGTCTTTTGCGGGCGATAAGGTTTAACGACCCGGAAGCGGGGTTCAAATTCCTCCCAAGCATCGTTTCCATCTTTGCGGAGCGCCTTCAATACGGGCCAAGCCTGGAGGATCATGACGCCTCCCTCTGAAAACGCATACAGCTTGCTGTCCTTGAATCGGAATCCGGGCGTTCCCATCAGAAGTTAAACTCCCTTTGCTTGGGGCCATTCATGGCTGGAATCCCCTCGGCCCAATAAAAATGAAGAATAGAGAACCGCAGGAAGTCGCCCATAAAATCGGTCAAAAGCGCAGGGAGAATGACAACACTCGCAGAGTTCTGACTCGTCCCACTTCCAAAGTTTCAACCAAAGGCCGAGGCCAAGGATGATTGTGGCAGGCAGCAGTGGCTTTCTGTTCGTCGGACGCCCTCTCGATGGAATGACTGGCTTTTCTCTTGGTCATGGTGGTCATTCAGACAGAAAATCCGATCTGAGGTCGGGATGTGGACTCGGGTTCGTCTTCTGCGAACACCTCGGCAAGCGAGTAGTCACTGGCGGGAAGAAGGGTTTTCCCAAGCGATGCGGCGAGGTGGGATGCCTGTGCGATGTCGAGTCGACGAAATACGCGGTGACTCACGAGGCGGCCGGGGCGCAGGAGGGCCTGATCGATGTCGGCGGCGGTGCAATTGATCGTGCAGATGACGTGAAGGCACAGGAAGTCGGAGAGCATCCCGTCGGAAAGGTTCAGGATCGCACTGACCTTGTCACGGTTGTCGGTCTCGCGGGTCATCAGGGCATCGTCCGCGTCTTCCAGGATGACGACGAGTTTCCGATCAGAGTAGGTCTCGCGTTCGCTAGACCAGAAGCCGATAAACTCCGGTTCCTCTAGGATTTTCAGGCTGGTGGGCGGGATGAAGTAAAACCGGTGGGTATCCTTGAGATGGCCCATGAGGTGCCGCAGATACGAAGTTTTCCCGGTCCCGGGAGTGCCCTCAAGAATCGAGAGCCCGTTTTTCCGCCCAGTGAGTTTTTCAACAAAGCTGCGGTGCCAGTCTGTGCTGCCAGATGGATAATGCAGAGCGAACGCCTCATCGCTCAGGACCGTCCCGGGGCCGAGGTTCACGTTCTCGCATTTGATTTCGTCATACCTTTCCTTTCGGATCAGTTGGAAGTTTCCGCCGGCCGGGTCCTTCTTGCTGCCGAAGGATTCGGTGAAATCCCGGACAGTCTTCTCGGCCTCGGCGAAGGTGGATGCATATCCGGTGATTTGCGATACCGAGCCGTAGAGGAACGAACGTTCGCCGAATTGCAGTAGGACATCCTCCCACTTGTTGTGCTTGTCGACCGTACCAAGCAATCGGACAGACCGGTGCAGATTCTGGGGATTCTCGGTGATAGCTCGATCGAAATCCCACGAGCCACGCAGACGGCATTCGCTTAGGCGCTCTGTCCCGAAAGCGGCAAGCACCGGAGCCGGGGGTCCGCTGTGCGATGGGAAGTAGGAAGACCCTTGCATGAGGTCAAACATGAGGTGGGGGCTGGTCATTTTGCAATTTCGTTGGCTAGAGATTCTTTCGTCCCGCCGGCCAGGCAAAAACCGGAGACGAAATTGAAGGCTTCGCCCATCGGCGCACCGAGCGGCACGCCCAGCAGAAGGAGGTCTTTGGCTTTCATGAGTGTGGGACCGCGAGTTTAGAGTTCGGCGTCATTCGTTAACGCTTCCTTCTCGGCAAAAACATCTTTCAGAATTTCGCGAGTCTCTGACAAAAACGGCCAGAGTGGAGCAAGAGCCTGGAAAACCGGATTAGACCAACTATCCCACCAGACAGAGATCGACGCTCCGTCCCTGGGCACTGTGAGGGTGTTGTTGTGATGGATCGAACTTTCCCATTTTGCCTCGAAGTAGAGCGGAAGGCAGATGGTCTTGAGACATGCACTCAATTCGAGGGAACATGTTCTCGACATATCATGTGCCATCCACTCTGCCTTCGGCCAGGTCACGCGGCGAAAATAGATCCTGAAATGCTTCTCCGCTTGGGCGCCAATGATTCCATACCGATACACGCGTGAGCCGGGCTCCGATTGCGCAAAGCATTCGGTCCAGGTAAAGGCGTGCACGTGGCTTTCGCTTGGCGGCGACCATGTCTCGTCGTAGAGGTCGGCGCGGTGGGTGGATTGTGCAGGAGTCATGATCAGACTGCTATAGCATCGCCGAGGGACAACGGCTGTCCTTCTCGGAGATACTGATCAATGTTCATCGTCGAGCACTGAAAACTGACGCATACTCAAATCCTCGCACGAGGCGAACATGGTGCCGTTGCGGCCCAATGCGAGTTCGGCAAGAGTGATAATCCGCAAGTTTGGAAGGGCCTTGGGTCGGATCTTTTGCAGCTGAACGATGCAGTCCTTTTCAGTTCCGGGGCCGGCGGACTGGCACAAGATGGCGTAGGCGACGGCGGTCGAGCGGGAGATGCCGGCCCAACAGTGGATCAGAACGGAGGCGCGTTTCGGAAGTGCGGCGCTGAAGGCGAGGATTTTCCGGACTTGCTCGAGGGAAGGAGCCTGACGATTGGGCAGCGGAGAGACGATGTCATCGAAGTAGGCGAAATGGACTTGGGCCGATTTCGCGAGTTTGCTGCGAAAGCGGCGTTCGTGGGTCGATTGCCCGGAAGCCAGCGGGTCCCAGATCGAGATGACGTGGGTAAAGCCTGTCAGATCGAGATCATCCAACTCTTCGACGCTGCTGATGGTGATTTTTGGAAACGGGGTCATGAATATTCCTCGGGAAAGAGCAATATTTCAGCCAGCCTCCCATTCGTCAAAGTGCTGGTAAATGAGATGATCAAACGGGGTCGGCACATCGTCAAAGATCCGGCCAGCCCGGGCGTTTTTCCCCGGTTCGTCTTCGTCAACTTCGGCCTGAAGAAGATAGGAAGTGTTCTTAACGGATTTGAGTCTTCCCAAGGTGAATGTTAGAACGAACTGGGAAACGATTTCGTCTTTATCGGGTATGCAGTAATAGAGAACCCGCGCTCGGCTTTGGTCTTCAGCAGGAATCACGGTGAGTTCTCCCGTAAATCCCGATGAAAGCATGAGGCCACGATACTTTGAGGAGAAGTCACCGATTTCTGGTCGAATACCGCAGATGGGGGGAACCCGCCGGGAGTATATTGTCAATTCATTCACGAAGAGTCGTCCATCCCAGAGGCGCCAGTTCGCAAACCAGCCCCGGTAGCAAGCGGTGGAGGCTCCATCGATCTTGATGCCAATTGACTCGGGCGAAAATTGGTTTTCCCCGTCGAACCCATAGACGACGTAGCTCCTGTCCTCGGCTTCGAGAAACTCCGATGCCTGCATCGTCATAACCGTGCTCCTTGTTTCGATTGAAGCGAATAGAGCTGCGACCACAATCGAGAATAGATCGGTGCCTTTTCGCGCTGGTCTGGAAGATCGTGGATGCGATCCTTGAAGTTGCAATAATCGATCGAGTCACCCAAGGCGGAGAACACCTTCAAAACCTCGGACTTTCCGACGATGAGCCGCCAACGGTAGTCGCCGGCCAGTGTCTCGATGATCGGCGTTGCCAGCCCTGATAACGAGACGAGATTTTCCAGATCCTTTCGACAGCGTGCGCGGAGATGAAACTCTCCCGATTTCTTCTCTACGATGGAATAGAAGCCGTGTTGGGTTGCGAGCCACATGGATTACTGCGCGAGGATGCTGAGGTGGATCGGGTCGGCGACAGCCGTATCGCGCGTCTCGAACCGGAGCTGCGACTTGGCCCTGCGGGTGGAGAGGCGTGTCCGTGGGGGAAGGTTTTCCTCTTCCGCAGTGGCAGCTTTGGCTTCTTCAAGCCATTTCGAGACCTCGGCAATGTCGGTCGGCAAGTCTGTGGATGGTCGGGTTCGCTCGCCGATGGCCTCAAAAGCGGCAGCGCGAAGCAGCTTTTTCCAAACCTTTCGGAAGAGAGCCGCATCTCCGTAAACATCGGCGTGGCTGAATTTGCCGTTAATGGCCCAGATGACTCCAGCCGCGTCCTGGGATGGGGCGGCCTCCAAGCCCGCAAGATATTCCTCCACCGCTGCTGTCGTCTCCTTCATCTCGTAGGAAAGTTGAAGGCTGGATGGTGACATGGCGGCTTTCGCGCAAAGTCCGATGCTCTCGCTCAACTTGGCCTGATCTTCCTCGACCGAGGCCCAGACTTCGCCCTGGCTCTTTTTGGACTGGAGTGCCATTCGCAGCTTCTTCGATGACGCAAAATCGCTGGATTTCGAGAAGTGGGCATCCGATTCATTGCGGCGTTTGTGCCAGCGGGCGGATTCCACGCAGAAAACCGGAATGGGGACTTTCCCCGATTTTGCCGGAACGATGAAGTCCGCGCCGAGCGTGCGATCCTGGCGTCCGCCTTTCACAATGTCGCCGGCTTGAATGAACAGATCCAGATCGCCGGGATTCTCGATCAAGAGTTCGTTGACGTCTCCGGTTTCATGAACGAGGCCGGTCTGAGTCTGCATGGCCTCTTCAAGCACGGTGTAGTTGGGAATGCCGGGGATGGTGGGAACGGAAACGAACCAAGCGGTGAGATTGAGGGAGGATGTGGGTGTGTCTTGGATTTTCATTTGCGGCATTCTGGCAAGACCCAGGGACATCTGTGGTCACCGGAGAAAAAAACGAAGAAAGGACTGCCGATGTCCCTCATGACCTCTATGTTTTTGGGGAGTAAAAATATGAGCTGGTTTCTAGAGAATTTGCCCCCTCGGTCATTTGTGGATTTCACCGTTCCGAAACGATCTGATGGCACGGAGCTGGATGCGTGTCGGGTGGCCGGCGACTATGAGACGTATGTTGCGTGGCTTGCCGACTATCTGCACACGGCTCTGCTCCCACTTTCTCCTGTCGAGCGAAAGTGGCTGGATGCCGACCCGAGAACGCCAGGGGAAGTTGTGTTCGAGTGTTCGGAAACATACGGCTATGGTTGCTGGGACCTTGATGGACTGATTTCGTGTTTTAAATCCGGGGCCAGTCATGCGGAATATCAGGCGGAGATGCACAAGGCATGGCTGGAAAACACCGTGCCGGAAGATCAAGAAAGCTTGCCCTTTGAGGAGTTGTCCCCCGAGGCCTTCGAGCGGCTGCGGCAGGAATGGATGCAGGAAGGGGCCTCAGGCGTGGAATGGCATCACGCGGATATTCCTTACCGGCCACTTTTGAACTGGGCGCTGCGACAAATCCCCGATCCGGTTGTCCGGAGAGATGAGGTCGACTGGTATTTCCGAAATTTTTCAGACAACGCGAGCAAATGATTGGGACTTCGCATGCGGTGTTTGTGGGTGTATTGACTGAAAGATTACTTTATCATCATGTTTGAAAATCTCTTTTCCCTCGGTGGACTTTCCATTGACCGGCTCAAAAGCTTCATTGATGTGGCCGAGTTGGGCTCGATTGCGCGTGTGGCCGACGGCGATCCTTCGCGGCAATCCTTGATCAGCCGGCAGATCAGCGAGTTGGAGTCCTTCTTCGGCGTGGAATTGACGAAGAGGAAGGGAAAGGGACTGGAGTTCACGGAGGCCGGGCGGCAATTGGCTCGCCAGGTTCGTTTGCAGTTTCAGGGGCTTTCGGACTTCAAGGCGGAATGTGCGGGGCAGCCGGTGGAGTTTCGAATCGCCTCCGGTAACAGCGTGCTGGAGTGGTTGCTCGCTCCCCAGATGGGACGCGCTTCGACGGCAGTGCCAGGGACGTATTCGATGCTGGACTGGAGAACCGGTGACATCGTGCGCGGCCTTCTTGAGCATACCGTGGATTTCGGGATCATCCGGCGGTCTGCGTTGGTGCATCCACTGCAGTTTCATTCGTTGGGAGAAGTTCGCTATTGGCTCTTCGCGCCAAAGGTTGCTGGTGAACGCAAAGACCCGACCGAACTGCCTCTTGCCATCTCGATTGGTGGGGAGTTCTTGGAGGCTTTCGAATTGGCGACGGCAAAACTGCGGAAGCGGCCGAACATTGTCTTTCGCTGCACGAGCTTCACCCAGGCGGCGCAGATGGTTCGCTCCGGTGTGGCGGCTGCCATTCTTCCACACATCTCGGCGGCGTATTTCGACAAGCAGGTTACCGTCCATGATCCCGCGTGGTTGCGTCCGATCAAACGCGAGTTGGGGTTGGCCTGGCATCGGCGGGTGCTGGATGTTCGACCGGGTTCGGAAAGGTTGAAGGGCACTTTGATCGAGGTCCTGGCAAAAGGACTGGCCTGACTTCAGAGACATGTGACCTGAATTTTCGTGAATGGCTGGAGGTGGAAAACTTCACAAGGATCACTCTCCTTTTAGAAAAACCATGGAATTCACCCATCCCAACTCACACCTTGCAGCGGAAGTCATCGAGCGCGGGCTGATCGTCTCGGCTTCGGCGTTCTACCGGTGCAAGATGACGCCCAAACGGGTGCCGGAAGAACGATTCGGTTGCAATTCCCTCCTCTACGGAGAATTCGGCGAAAGGCGGTTCTTGATTTTCGTCCGAATGACCACCGACGACGAGGTGGAGGATGGCACAGGACCACTTCCCGGCGTGCTCTTCGACGCCGCGGCCGAGATGGATGCCGAGCCCCACGTGCTCCGGGTTCACATGCGCCATGTGGGGCAAGGCATTGGCTTCGCATACTTCGGGCATGATGAGTTCGTCCGGCATGTGCGCTCCTTTGCGGCCGAGTGGAATGCCCGTCTGATCGCACCGAAAACATTTGCAGATTTCCACCGCATGTTGGGCGGACGTATTTCACGGCTTCAGCTCGATTTGGTGGAGGAAACCGACGGAAACGCGGAGGCCATGTCACTCAAGCTCTTGATTGATGGGCTGGAGCCATATCAGGGCACGATCTGTCCCGGCTCACTACTGCGCTCAACGGTTGAAAGCGACGAGCACGAAATCTTTACCTGTAGCTGCGGCGTTGCGGGATGCGCTGGAATTGAACGGGGTGTCGTTGTAGCCCGCAATGACGGATTCGTTCTTTGGAAGGCATTTCATGCAAGAGGACGCCGCATCTTTCTTTTCCAGGACGACCAATACCGCACCGAAATCCTGGAGAAATGCCGGAGGCTGATCGAGTTCGCCAAGGGAGGCGAGAACCGTGACGTTACTCCTTATCACGGGTCGCTCAACTATTTGGAGAAGGCTTATTTCGAGGCCACGGAAAGAGTCGCTGCTGCCGATTCTTCCGTTCTGAGTTGGGTTGCCGATTGATCTGAAATCTCAGCGCGCCCGAGGAGTTCAGGGAGGTTGAAGGACACGTTGATCGAGGTCCTGGCAAAGGGGCTGGCCTGACTCAAAAGTCAGGTGGGATGAGAATATCCAAATACCACGCTGCACGTTAAGCGGCTATGGTTCGCAGCATGAGTTAACGCCCGTGAGTCGCAATTGCACATCGCTATTCGCAGACTCACTATGCTTACACCTAAAATCTACCGTCAGTTGGAGGAGATTCTCCTTCAGGAAACCAACACTCAAATCCCCGATTACTCGGCTTACCTCACCGAAACTCTCAGCGGAAGGCCGATCCAATTGGGAGAACACTTCCGGATCTCGCGCAGTGGTCGTCTCGAAGCGAGCCGGCCCGCAGGTCCAAGGGCCTATCCAGTCCGATTGCAAACCCACGCGGTCATCCGAGGTGTCACTCGCGCCGCCCAATTGGGCATCCCGGTCGGCTCCGCCACCAAGGAATGGCTGCAGAGTGCGCTACGAGCCCCGGATTTTCAACGCGAAGCAGAAAGATGCCTCCGAAATCAGCAGGGGGAAAAGTGAGGGACCACCCTTGTCCCTCGCTCCCGCTACAATGCATTTATACCCATGAAAACTTTCCAAGTCATCATTCCCGATCCGTGGTCGTTTTCGCGGCCGAAAGAAAAACCGAAACCTGATAGCGAACACGCGACCCGGGAAGGAGCGGAGGCTCGAGCGCGCGAAATCGTTGTGGAAGAATTGCAACGGCGTTTTGAAGAGACCCAATCGTGGACCGAAGCTTTGCGGGGTTACCTCGATTCGCGAAAGGTGGTTCAGGTAGAGTCCGAGGGAGAAGAAGTGGTGTTTTTCAGCGACTTTGCCCGCGACTGGGTTGCTGAGCAGTTGGCGGAGGACTGGCCGGCGGTGATGGAGCGAATCATCAGCACGAAACCTGAAGTGCCCCGGGGTTGGTTCCGCTGGCTGCATCACACTTTTCTTTCGCGTTATCCCGCACGGGTGGACCTGGGTCTCGTAGAAGAATGGCAGGCAGTGGGTGAAAGGACGGATCTCGATCCGAATCAGATCGACGGCCTGGTGCTTATCAATGTCGAGGCCCATGCGTGGGAGATTGGCTGGCTGGGGCTTCGCTCATTGGCCGAGCAATGCTGGAATAGGATTTCCCCGGGCGCAAAAGGTTTAATGCTGGCGGGATTTTCCAATGGGGATGACATGAGCGATTGGATTGTGGCCAGGTTGCCGGAAGCCGGGTTCACCGCCGAAGGCGTTCTGGAGATCGCCTGCAACGCGGCTTGGAACTCCGATTATCCGGTCTTTCAAGCGGTGATGGAGAAGAATCCGAAAACTTTGCGACAAGAGGTGGAGCGACTTGAGCCTTTCGGGAGAGGGCCAAGCCAGAAAAGCAGTTGGTCCAAGGATGTCGCCCGGCTCAGTAACCGGGTGGTGGACATGGCACTGGAAGCCTGCGTGGTGCGCGGGTGGGCGCAGGGTGGACGGTTGGCGCTAAGTCTCGGGGCAAAAGCTGATTTGCCGATCTGGGTATTGGAACGCAGTTACAATGAACACCACTCGGCGCTGAGCTATTCCATCAAGGAGGGGCACACAGATGTTGTCGAGGCCTTGCTCGATGCGGGCGCACGCCCCGCAGGGGACGGGGACAGCAAGCCGTTGTATTTGGCAATCACGGGTGGCAACGATGAACTGGCGGAGAGACTGCTCGATGGCGGGATGAATTTTGGGCCTGGGGATAAGCCCGACTGGCTGGCAGCTTCGCGTCCCGGCGACAATATCGAGTGGGAACGCGCCATGTTCTTCAACTGCAATCGGGAAAACATCGAACGAGCTCAACGGTTGGGAGCAGGGTTGCCGCTGGTTCATGCCACGGAGGTTGCGTGGTTCTATCGAGGCAACGGTCAGGGCGGGTGCCACAGGACTTTGACCAGCCATTTCCTCTACCATGACGATGTCGAGCGTTTGCGAGGGTATGTCAGCAAGGGGCTGCCTTTGAAGCTCACCCTGCCGGATTTGGCCATCCTGCTTTCCTGGGGGGCCTATGACTGCCTGTGCTGGATGATGCGAGAGTGGAATACACCGCCTGAGGTGATGTGGCGCATTCGGCGGGAACTGCCGGACTTTGGAACGGGGCGCAGGCTGTGGATGGTGCGGCCGGATGCCAAAAGTGTGGGAGTTCTTCCGGAATTCGACCCGGGCGATCAGGATCCGTTGGAATTGCCCGATGGTGGCCGCCTATGGGTGGACCTCTCTGGCCTCGCCGGCGGCGAAGATCAGCCCGGGCCGGTGACGCCTGGAACGCTCTGGGTTCGAGTATGCCGAGTTGCGCCGCGTCGCAGGTCCGATCGTGTGGTTTTACGTGATGTAGAGCAGAAATGGGAGCTCCAGCCTGAGCCCACCAACGACCATCAACTGCGTAACCTGCTCCCCGTGGTCAAGGAGATGGATGGGGCGTTTATCGCAACCGGCCTGAGCATGGGCAAGGTCTGGTGGGAGGACTATCCCGCCGGCGGAGAGGAGAAAGACTGGATCAAACAATGGACTGAAGGCGCGGCCTGGGAGCGTCTGCGGCCACGCGTGATCGAGCGTCTGAACGCACAGCGCGCAGCGCACCAGACGGCCCCGAACCCTGTGCTGGAGAACGGAGAACTGGAGCCATTCCCTTCCATCTTTCATCCATGGCTGAGACGTGGCGAAGATGGATTCATTCGGTTGGACGAATCCGCTGCGGCGAGAGTTCCGACAGTGATCGCAGATTACCGCGCATGGGAAGCCGTTGAGCGCCGGCACGAACGGGAGTGGAGCCTGGACGAGCGATTCCTTGCCTGGCCGTCGTGGAACGAAGTGCCTGTTGATCTCCGGCCATGGTTTGAGTGGGAAACCATGTTCCAACGTCCCGGACCAATGAGCCGGCGAACTGGCAGACCCTACGAAACAGCCATGTGCCGCCGCGCCTTAAATTGGTGGAACGGTTGGATGATCGCCGGGATCCGAGACGCGATTACTTGAACGAACTTTGCACGCTGCATGAATTCCGCCACTGACATGAAGAGGATGCTCAAGGAGTTAGAGGAAGCCATTTACTCGATTCCTCTGAACCGCACATTGGTACTTGATCTGATCCAACGCGGTGCCGATCCGAACTTTCAGGAAAAGCCGGACCGGGAATCGTTCTTCTCGGAACAGCTTTTCTTGGGCTCAGAAACCTCGATTTCTCTGGAAGCGGTCGGGTTACTGCTCGAAGCCGGGGCGGATCCGAACCATGACCCGGGCGATGGAATGCGTCCACTGGCCAACGCATACTGGGGACGCCGTCCCGAAGTGGTGGAGCTGTTGTTGAGTCACGGAGCCGACCCGAACTTTATCATCGAGGAGCACGAGAGCCTTCTGGATGCCGTGGAATTTGCCCATTGGGTCGATGAGAGCGACATCGGGACCGCATGGGAGAAGGACTATCACACAGACAGTGTAAAAAAACTCGGAGAAATTGCGGAGCTTCTCAAAGCCGCGGGAGCGAAACCGATGCACGAAATGACTGCAACGGCATTGACGGATTGGGTTCATTTGGCACCGGGTTCACCAGAAAGGATGCTGACCCGCACGGGATACATCTACCTCAATGACATTCCAGGTTTGGCTGATGAATGGAAAACGAGGTGGCGCGACTGGTGCGCAAGAAATTTCCGTCCGGGCAGAAACGAAAGCATCCTGGATACCCCGGCTGGTTTCAACCGCCGTGCCTACAATCAGGAGGGCCTCGAGTTAGCCAGAGAATTCAAAGCCCTCGCGGGAGGGTCCTCGCGGGTGGATTTGTTTCTAATCGATCCCGACGACGAAGAAGCCTTTGCCATCAATTGTCATCAAATCAAGGATGTTGGGGGTGTGGAAAAGCATCCGTCGCTGCCCTATCCGTTTTCCAATTACGCCAAAACCCCGGGGTTTCATTTGGACACCAAGGCTGCGGTTGCGGCAGACCTTTCTGACGTCGAGGTGATCTGTGAGTTTTTCGTCCGCGGTCAACGCTATCACCCCGAGTTGAGATTGAACTTCGCGGAATTGGAAAGGAGCGCTAACGGCGATGGGCGTTACGCCATTTTCAGCGATTCAGAGGATCGCGAGATTGCCGTCGACGTTTTGTGGGGGTCGGATTCCGTGCTGTGGCGTGTCGCCCTGCCCAGCGGAAAGGAGGAACTCGCCTTCCTTCGCGAGAAGTATGCCGAGGTAATTCAAGACGCCGGGAAGTCGGTCTACCATACGGATCGGCGGGCGCGGGTCGCCGTTGAACAATTCAAGAACAGAGCCCCAACGCTGACCTGCACCGGGCATATTCAACTCTCAGGACCAGATTGCCGTGACCCGGCAACGGTCGCATCCAGCTACTCTCCGACGGATTCCGAGGCGGAATTAGCGAACCGATCCCGCATCTGGGAGATTTGTGTGCTTTTTGCGGCCGCCGTGAATCTGCAAGAGTCCGAGATTCTTGCGCCTCGCATGGCTGAGCGTGTCTGCTTCACGGGCGACAGACGCCCGGAGATCAACGGAAAGGAAGCCGTTCTGAATTACCTTCGTCTTGCGTTCGATGAACTGAAAGGCCGGGCGGAAGTAAACCGCGTGCAGGCGGAAGTCGGCCACTTCTGGCTTACCGGGGAACCGTGTGTTCTGCTCTGGGAGGGCGGCAATGCCGTGGCGTTTGCCAATGTGCGTTCCAATTTGGAACGGATGCTCACGAGTTGCCATTGGATGACGGAGCGCGGTCTGGTCCAATCCGTGAAAGGCATGAAGGTCTTTCCTGCCGTCACCCTCCATGACCACTTGGTAGATATATGATGATATAGTCATGCTATATTATAATTCATGACTATTTGAATTTGGATCGTTTACGTATCCTGTGCTCATGAAGAAAACCAATCAACCGGCACAGGGATACGACATCGTTGGCGACATTCACGGCCACGCTCAGGAACTCGCCAGCTTGCTTGATGCGTTGGGCTATAAGCAAAAAAACGGTCACTACGCCCACCCCGATAATCGCAAAGTGATTTTCCTGGGCGACTACATTGATCGCGGGCCGATGATTCGCGAAGTGTTACGGACCGTGAGGAGCATGGTGGACGGCGGTTCGGCCTTGGCCATTCTCGGCAATCACGAGATCAACGCCCTCCGTTTCCACACGATCGGAAGCTCGGGCAAGCCTCTGCGGCCGCATTCGGAGAACAACACTCGCCAACACCAGGCGACGTTGGATCAATTCGCCGACAACATGCAGGAGTGGACGGATTGGATGCAATGGTTCTCCGGACTTCCGCTCTTTCTCGATCTGCCCGGGTTGCGGGCTGTGCATGCCTGCTGGGACGATGAAGCCATCGATCAACTTCGCGAAATCGGACCTCTGCAGGGCGAGACTCTCGAAAACCACAGCATAAAGAAAACCTCGGGCTACGAGATTATGAGCCAGATCGTTAATGGCCCGGAAGGGATTCTGCCACGGGGCTATCGTCACGAGACGGCCGATGGAACGATGCGGAGCGAGTTCAGGTTAAAGTGGTGGTTGGATTTGTCTCTGGCGACCTGCCAGGAGGCAGTTTTTCCGGATAACGAAGCCGTTCCAGATGTGTTTCCCGAATACATGCCACAAACCGGTTATCCAGAGAATGCCCCAATCACGTTCTTTGGGCACTACGCGCTGAAGCACACGGAGCCGGCCCCAATCCGGTCGAATCTGGCCTGCCTCGACTACGGGACAGGGAAGGGAGGTTTTCTCTGCGCCTATCGTTGGGATGGAGAGACGACAATTGATCCGAGTAAATTCGCCACAACCAAACAACCGACCAGGCGCGGCTATCGCGTTCTGGTCGATGACAACTTCCACTATATGGATGAGGACGAGCGGTGGTGCCTGGGGGAGTTCGACAGCTACGAGGTGGCACTCATTGCGGCGCGGCAGTTGGTCGAGGATTTCTTCAGCGATGCAAAGCCCGGACAAACCGCCAAGGAACTTTACGATGGATACACGAGTTTCGGGGACGATCCCTTCATCATCGCCTTCGGCGGTGCCGACCAACCAGAGTCCCGCTTTTCCGCATGGGGGTATGCCAAACACCTGGCGGGCGAGTGGGAAAAGAATTCCGGGGTAGCACCACCATTGTCCCTCCCACTTTGCGAAAGTGATCCCATGAGTGCGAACCATCGGGCCAGCGAAACGGGAGACTCCCTCAGCCCACAAAGCCTTCAGGAGGAGTGACCGTGGAAACTCTCAATCCAACGCGGAGTTGGGGATCACTCCCGATGATCGAAAGATATTCTGGAGCCATCGAGGGGGCGCTCTCTTTCCTTCCGGAATTCGACAAGGTCGCGCCTGAGGCCTTCAGTCTGGGAAAGAACGCCAATCTCGACCTTGTCGTTCGAAGGCCCGGCGCCCAAACCGCAGATCCCGTTCCGGTGGGGATGGTTTCGAAGAGTTACCGGATCATTCAGCATCAGGAGGTTTTGCGAGCCGCGCTGAGTTTCACCCAACAAATTCCGGACTCTCAGGCGAGGAACGTGAAAATTCACGCAACGGAAAACTGTGAGCGAATCATGTTCGAACTGATGTTCGGCAGTGCCTACGCGATGAGCCCCGACGGACATGATGTGGGCCTTCGGCTGATTTGCCGGAACTCGGTTGATGGAACGTCAGCTGTCCGCTCCCATTTGGGCTGGTTCCGTCTCGTCTGCAGCAATGGCATGGTCGTTGGTGTGACCCTGGGGAAAACCCGGCTTGCTCACAAACCCGGCGCAGACCTCGGTGTGCTGTTTGCCCCACTGAAAGATCAGCTTGCGGTGGTTGAAAAAGAACGGACCACCCTGGCGGATTGGACGTCAAAGCGGGTGTCCCAGTCGGAACTTTGCTCCTGGGTGGACGGGCCTTTGGCAGATAAGTGGAACAGCCTCGCTGCAGCTAGGGTCTGGCACATTACTCAAACCGGTCTCGACGCTCGGTTCGTGCCGCCCTTCCGGAAGGCCGATCCAAGCAAGCGTAAGGTAGAACCCCTCGATGCCGTTCCCGGGACACCCGACCGTGCAGAAACCGTCTACGATGTGGCCCAGGCTCTCAGCTATGTCGCCTCCCGCCGTCGCGACGTGGAAGAGGCGGAAGCGTTCCAACGAGACATCGGCCCCCTACTTTCTCACTTTCACAATAACTGAACCGGCAACCATGAATGTCCCTGCCCGAATTCATCCTACACACAACTCATCAACACCATGATCCAACTCCATTCTAACGACCTGACATTTTCCTTCCCCGCGCTCGACGCGAAAATCCGAAGTCTCCTTGAAAACCATATTGAGGAAACCTCTGCAGCCTTTGTGACGGGCTTCCTCGCCGCGGCCCGTAAAAAAATCGCGGGTCTGGAAGGCCATTACATGTATGACCGCAAGGCGCTGGCCGCATCGAGCACGAGGTTGGACGTCTTTTCGGGGGCTCAAATCACTGAGGCCTATCGGGCGGCCTGCTTGGAAAAGCTTTCAGGTCGTCGCGCTCAATGCCAAGTCTCCTTTCAGAGAACTTTACGACTGCCCGACGACGGAGCGACCTACCCACTGCCTGCGGGGCTGGGGCGCTTTCCTCTGCGATCCGTGAGCGGTTATGCGGATACGGCTCCGCCACGATGGCTGGAAAAAGGAGGGGTTATGCTGCCAATGTTTCAGGGAGAAGCCATGTGGATGTCTTTTGAATCCGCGATTCCCTGCGCGCTGAAGATTGTGTCGGGGAGCGTAAATGCTTTAACGGGTGAGCGCGACCTCAAGGAACTCGACTCCGATCCGCAGAACTACGTTGTGATTCCCGACCAACCCTGGCTGGATGGCTTCAAGATCAGCAAGGGAACTGTGCGGCAGTTTGTCGCGATGCCGGTGGGCTCAGGTTTCACAGTCAGCGAACAATTGGCCAAGGACGCCGAGGCGGGAGGACTGGTGATCGAAGCCTTTCCGATGAAGGCGGAACAGTGTTTTCAAGAATTCCTGGAGAGTGAACTGGATAGCATCATGCATGATGTCCTGACGCATCTTCTCGGAAGGGGGTGGGAAGGTGAGAGTCAAATGCTGTGTTGCCGGGCAGCGCCGGCCATGTGTTGCGAAAGCAGCGAAAGCGTTGGACTTGGGGCCGGTGGAAAAATCCAGCAGGAAGTCTATGCGGATGACCATGGCATTGACGCGTGGAGTTTCGAGCACGCGACCCGCGTCTGCGTCCATACCTGCAACGCAATGATGTGGCGGAAGGTCACGGGAGAGAATCCGCCCCATCCTCCACTGACGGCCACGGAATACACCCGCCACCGTATTCCCTGGTTTGACTTCTACCGCGACGACATGGAGGTGCTCCCCGAGACCGAGAACTTGGCCGGTATCAGAAGCGTCGCGCAGGTTTCCGCAGCCAAGGGATTGACCTCGTGGGAAGACGAGGACGAGATCGACCCGTCGCTGGTTGTCCAGTATGGCAACGCCCGACGCCCCGAGGAAATTCGAGCTTGGGGCCGCGTGTAGGAGGATGTCGTGACGACGACAAATTCAGAGCCTGCGAATCAAGCAATCTCGACCATCTCTGAGGATGGCGTAGACTTTTCCTGAACATGCGCATCGCCACATGGAATCTTGAACGACCCACGGCCCGAAAACTGAAGAAGGTTGAGGCACTTCAGGCCCGCATGCGCATGATTGACGCCGATGTCTGGATCCTCACCGAAACCAACTCATGCGTTTCGCCAGGGAGTGAGTATCAGTGCTTGGAGTCCTTGCCGATCACCGGTTCCGAGCGTTACGCGTCTGGGGAGAACCGGACTACAATCTGGTCGCGGCTCCCGATGGGGCGGGAGCCTATCAGAACCCACGATCCCGAGACGGCTGTCTGCGCCGAGATCAAACACGGCGGGTCGCTATTTCTCATTTATGGGACGATCATCCCTTACCATGCGGCCGACTGGCTTCGGCTTCGGAAGAAGTTCCCGGGACACCACCTGGTTGTGGCCGGAGACCTGAATCAAAACCGGGATGGTCGGAGGTGGTATGGCACCAAAAAAGGCAGGAAGGATCTGGGGGACGCGCTCGCGGGCGTGAATCTCGACTGCGCGACCGAAGGGGCGATCAAGCCGATAAAAGAAGGGGATCTGGTGAATCCCACGGTGGATCATATCTGCCTCGACAAGGACCTTGCGACTCTGTTCACCGACGTGCGCGGTTGGCCTGCTGGGGAGACCGCGGCGGGCAAACGCCTAACCGACCACACCGGCGTTTACGTGGACGTGGCGATCTCCTGAAGGCGCCGTTTTCGGACTTCGGGTGCGTGGGAGATTTTATCTGTTCAGGGCTCGGGAGAGCAGTGCAGTCAAAGGTGTAGTCAGTTTGTCGCGTCGCAAGGTTGTCGCGAATAACCCCGTCTTGCTTTGAAATGATGGCGCGATGAGGGCGAATCCAGCCTCTCCAGAGGCCCTTCAGATGGGAGTGCGGGACCTCAACCAAGGTCTCCAGGATTCTCGTCCTGTATTCTTTTGAGCTCTACGAGTGTTCTGTCGTGTAGGTCGGTAAGGTTATAGCGCCTGAGTTTTTTGCGGCCATTGAATCGGATGGAAACCGTTCGGCCAATTGGGCCGACGATTTCATGGCCAAGGGATTTGATGCCGGAGATCAGGACCTTTTCGTCCAACTCGCCGGGCCTCTTGCGATTCAGAAAAAACCGGGCCAGTTCCGTGTCCAGAGGAGTCCGCTTTCCGAGGAACTCGGTTGTGAGTTCCCGATGCCGACGCTGTGCGGACTTGAGCTTTGCCTGCTGGCGTTCGGGTGTTCGATTCAAGTATCGCGTGATCTCGATGTCGAGGCTGTCCATGGCGGCGTAGAGGTGATCTCGACCGCGTCCGCCAAATTCCGCCCACAGCGTCATGGTTGGGGGAAAATCGAGGTTTTTTGCGGAGAGCAGCACATGCAAGTCACAACGACCGGTTTTTTCATCAATGTGCCATGCTGTGCGGCAGACCGACATCCCACCAAATCGGGACACAATACGTTTCTCAATTTCATCTCGTTCCTCCTCGGTCAACCATGCCCCTGGCTCGGTGCTGAAAATCAACTCCTCGAAAACGCGTCGGGAACACTTCCCGCGCTTCCCAGTTCGACACTCGGTGTATTCGGTGTCGGTTCGGACAACCGCAGAGATGAAAGCCTCGGGCGACTGATCGTCATCGGGAACATTGTAGTTCTGTGCGCCCAGGATCAGCTTTTTCTTACGTCCCGCGTGGTTGGGGTCATCTGGGTTGCTAATGTAGAAGACTCTCTTGCCTAGCACCACGAGGCTGGATGCTCTCGAGGTTGATCTATCAACCAAAACGATAGACATGGTTATTGGAGCAGGAACGCTTCATAGAGTCGGATTGCGAGTTCATGACAACGCCTTACCTCTTCATCATTCGAGTTTTCCAGATCCTGTTGGGCCTTGTCCCGCAATGCTTTCGCCCGGACGCGGTCATCGGGCGTGAGTTCCTTGCCGAGGCGAGCCGCGTTAGCAAGGCTGAGCCGCAGCTTCCTCTCCTCTTCTAGTGCGACATCGATGCTCTTGAGAATCGTTGAGAGCTTTTCCGCCTGGCTTTTATCTTGTGGGCGGAGGCGAAGAATCATCTGTTTCAGATCGCGCAGCCGACGTTCGGCGATGGCAGCCTCGCACTGGAGGATTGCCACTTGCTGATGGTCGAGCACGCCCAGACGAATCACCGGGGCGAGAGGAGCTTTGCTAGCTTTCTCAATCAGGGCCTGCGAGGCGAGGTCCCCTTGTGAGCATTCTGGGTTATCGGCCCCCAGCGTTTTGAGAGCGGTGATGGCCTCGGATGTGAGGCGAAGGGAGCGTGCGGATTCTTTTTTCATAGCGGGTTGTGGTCAATTGTTGGGTTTGGTTAACTTGGAATCTTGTTCAGCCAGTGATCGGCGGTGCTTTGGCTGCGAGCTCGGCGTATTTAGTGGCCAAGGCCTCGAGAACTCTGGCCGTAGCGCGCAATTTTGTAATCACCGACGCATCCGGCGTTGTAGCGGCCACCGCATAGAGACGTGGTCGAAGGAATGAGATGGTTTTACGGAGCTCGTCGGCCTCCTCGGCGTCGGGAGGAGCGACGTCGGTAATGACACCGTTAATCACATCGTCCGTCAGCCAGCCCCCGACCGTCAGCTCTGCCTCGGATTTGTCCTCGCTACTGGATACAGGATTTTCATCGAGCATGTTCGCGGTTGACTCAGTATTCCCGTCGTACGTTTTCGGACCCTTCTGCTTTTTTTCCTTCACGGCCGAATCAATCCAGCCAAGCTCGTAGGCGAACTTCCAAGCAGGGCTGATGCCTCGTTCTGTCAGGATCTTCAGGGCTGCTTCAGCGTTTTTGGAATCGCTCCGACGTTCGATCTCCTCGAGCACTCGAAGCCCATTTCTTGCGGATGTTCCGCTGAGTAGTACCTTTTCAGCGGCCAGTTCGTGTGCCTTGCCGAATTGGATGTGCCCCTCAGGCAATGCTTGGTCGAGGTCGGTCCGAATTCCGATGCGCTCGGGGGCTTTTGCTCGCTCGACTTTCAGATAGGCCCGGTATTCACGCAAACGATCGGGAATCGATTTGATGCGCTGCGCGTTAAACAACAGGATCCATTGCAGTTCGTCTTCAGGACGGATGTCCATGAATATGGTTGGAACATACTCCCAGCGCCCATCTTTGGAGGATTCGACGCGTTGCCAGCCATCGATCAGTCTTCCGTTCCGCAGTGACCGCACCGGCACCTTGACACCTTCTTTCGCCACGCTTTCGCGAAGCGCTGGACTGACCACTTGCGAGTAGAGATTGGTGCTGTGTGGATTAGGCGAGAAAAAGTCGGTTCTCACCATTTCGATCTTCTCCCGAGCGCGGTCAACGTCATCGGAGTGTGTTTCCGACAACGCTGCAGTCGTTGGACCTAGTGGCAAATTTGCAACGGTGTCGACCTCCACTTGTGAAGCGTGGCCAGCGACAGCGGGCTCCACGCGAGGAAGCACCGGGGAATCGGCGCAATCGCTGATCCATTCCACGATCCAAGCACCCTCATCATTCTTTGAAGCTGACAGACCTGCTTCTTTGACTTTCGTCTTCGCTGAGCTCCACGCGGTCCAGAAGTCCTGGCTTGGGCTGGCGATCTTTACTTTGGCCATTCCGCCCTCAACTTCGCGGTCGGCTGCGATAACCCACGTCATGCTGTCCACGACAGCCTGCATGTCGAACTCAGGTTGATTTTCAGGGTCGGTCTTCATGATGATAGTGCGTTGGCTCGTTTCCCTGCTGGCTGATTAGCCGCACATTCCGGGGAACTCCACGGTCGTTCCAGCTGCTTCCTCAAGGGCTGCAGCCAAGGATTCGAGTTCTTCGATAGCGGCCTGGAGTGATTCAGCTTTTTGGCCCCCTTGGAGGTTCTCTGGAATCGCGTCTAACCAGTTCTGGAGTTCGGTCTGCAACTCCTCGATGGTTTCCTTTGCGTTCTCGACAAGAACCATTGTTTCGTCGAAGCGTGCCTGTCTTGATTGGGATTTCATAGGTTGTGGTTTTCTCTGACGTAGATGAGCACTCAGCTTTGGCTTTTTCTCGCTTGGATGACCTCGCGGTGTGCGCTGGCGGCGGCCATCACGTCCTCGTCGTCGCCGAAGAGTTCCTCCGCCTCAGCAGTCAGGCCACCGCGCTCGCGGTCCAGGTGGAACCAGACGGCGTCGGTGATCACCAGGAAGGTGTCCTTTGCGAGGTAAAGTTTGCGGGCGCCGGCGAGCAGGACGAGCATCAGCGCGAGTCCCTCGGTCATGTTGCCAATGTCCTCCGCGTTGACTTCCACGGCACCTTTCCGGCGGGGGTAGACGTGGTCGTGCGATTGGTAATGAAGGGTGACCTTGTCGAGTTGGACCGTGACAAGTTTCTTCATCCTATCTTGAGTGTGGTTGATGGTTTCGTGACCCGGGGCCGCCTTGGGGGCTGCATGATCCGGGGTGGATTTCTGCGTTTGTGCTTTTTTCATGGTTTTGTTTCTTTGTTGTTGTGATTTACTTGGTGAAGAGTCCCTCCACTTGACTCACCTCGGTTGTTTTGAACCTCCGAGGAGAGTTCCGGCTGAGGCCCAGTTTTGAGCCGTTAAAGCCGTACCTGCGCATGATTCTCAGGACGCTCGAGGGGTGAACTCCCCATCGATGACCTATTGAAGTGCTGGATTCGTAGTTGTTCGTCTTCATGCCCTGTAAATGACACCCCCAGTGGCCCGGAAAAACTGCACTTTTGGATTTTCTTCACGTGCGCAGCATGGCAAACTATTCAGATGAGTGGTTCGCGTCCTTTGTCCGACACACAGGCTTTGTTGACGCAACTCCGGGCAACTCTGGCTGAAAACGCCCACTCAGACTTTCGGAAGCGACGTGTCGCGTATGCCATTGTGCTGGCAGAGAGACAGCTCAGCAGAAAAAGAATCGGGAAGCTCCCCGTGATCCCCTCGGCGCACAAGACGATCATTTCGGAAGCGGTATCCCGGGGTGACATGCCCATGATTTTGGCGATTGCTGATGCCCGGGGACACAAGAGTCCTGACGCCGATAAGATCCGAAACATTTACGAGACCTTCAAAAAAGAAAACGGCCGCATCCCGAGCATCAGACAACTGGCCAAGGCGGCCCGCAAAGGAGACCAGCATGTGAGCCGTGACCGGTTGGCCATAATGTTTCCCGAGAGGCCCGAACCGCGCATCAACCCGAGAGTTCTCGGGCGCCGATACATCGATCTTTCCATCGTGCATTTTCAGCCGGGGCTGACGGTGTTGGGATACGTCACTAACTACGCCCCCTGTATCGAGGTCATGTCACCCAGCGAAAAATTGATGAGCGTGATGCTCCCGACGGTTCGTTCCACGGCTGACCGGTCGCGGGTCCTTGAGTTCAACCGGATCGTGGCGCTGATCTCCGGGAGGCATCATGCACCCTCAAAGCCCGACTGGGAGGCACTCCTCGAATTGGTCAGGCAGGTCCCGGCAGAGGGATTGAGGCTTTTTTTCTTCATCGGCGCCGCCAGAGTTCCCGGAAAAGTTAAGGACGCCTTGAGCGTGGTTTCGGGGGGAGAGCGGCCAGAGATCCGTTTTGTGGAAACTCCGAATTTTCCACTTGTAAGAATGCTTTCCCCAGAGCTCTCGATATTGGGTGCGGGCTGCTTCCCGACTTTGGGAGACACGGTCGAACGATTGGAAGGCGTTCGTGAGAGCGGATTCCGTATTATCTCGCTCGCCCAGGCACCGGTCGTTCGGAATCTAGCACTCAAACTCCGCCTGGCGCTTGAGCGCAAGCTCGAGTCAATTGGCGTCCACGTCACCGTCGGTGAGAATAAGGCCGGGCGGCTGCTGGGCCGTTCCGCGCTTGCAAAAGATCCCGCCTCCTCCGCCCCGGCGCTCCGCGCGCCGACGCCGATCGATTTTTCGCTTTTTCAGATCGCCGATGCGCCATCCGAAGATTCTCCTTGGAGCGAGGAGGATTCCGACCGCATCGCGCTTTGTTTCGATGGCGTTGAGGAGGTTCTCGCGGGCCTGTCCCCCAAACATCTTGAGGCCGAGACCGAGCGCATCATCGAAATGGAGGAGGCTTTCCTCAAAACGCATGCCGGCAAGGACATGCTCAGCTGCGCGAGGTTTTTCATGCCGCGGGGCGGCAACTTCCTCGGCCCGGAATTCTTTGTAGCACTGGCTCCGAAGCGCAAATTGATGAGCAATCCCTTGAAGGCATGCTGGGCTGCGCTGCTCCTTCATTCCTTTGATCCCGACATGTTGACCCCTCCGGCCGGCATCGAAAAAACCGCGGGGCGGAGCCGCTTTGCATTAGCCTATGCGGCGTACCTTGAAAAAGCGACCGACAGCATTGACGTATCAATCAGGAAGATCGGCTCAATTCCAATTCTGAAAAATTATGCCAGCGCTTTTGGCGAGAGCGCAAAGGAGAACCTCCTCTCGGCGGTGCGGGTCCACCAAATCGGCAGGCTGGCGCGAATCTGGAAGGCCGGCCTCGACGAGGCTACCCAACGGATCACCTGCGCAACCCTCGAAATGGCTCCTTTGGCTTGCCATATGGAGGTGGAGAGAGTGCCGGATGTCAACAAGGCCTTGGAAGACCTCGACCGCCACTTCCGCGAAAACAGGATTTGGCCAACGCTCACTGTATCTCGCCGCCATTTGGAAATCATCGTGCGCTACTGGGCCAAGAGAGCAGCGCAGAGGGAGCTCTCGCGGAGGGGAAAGGGCAAGGTGATTCCGGGGGTAAACACCATCGCGTTTGTGTACGACAAGGAGACGCAGCATGAAGCCGGTGGTGTCCGCGAAGAAACCGTCGGCGGCTCTGACCCCACCCCACCCGCCGAAACACTTGAGGAACTCCTGCGCGAACGCATGCCATGGAGAGCGATGGCCAAAGAGGATCACATTGTTTGGTGGCGTCGCTTCCTCGCCGTGCTGCGCTTGGCGGCGGAGCAGCGGAGGCCTCCGAACCTCGGCCAGCTCGCGCGGCGGATTCCGCCGAAGACTCGCAAGCTCCTGACGTTAGCGGGCCAGGAGATTCTGACAAAGGCGGAGAAGGGTCGCCATGGATTGAAACTTTACAAGGAGATCGAGGCGTTCCTGGCTCCCCGGACTCAGGCCAGATCCGACTGACGCTGCAGCCTCGCAGGCCGGATGAACGCCGCATAGTGCCTCTGGATCATGGCGATGCTCGTGCCCATTTCGTTTGCCAGATCCCAGACGTTCCACCCTTCCGCACACCGGGCGGTGGCGTAGGTGTGACGGTAGTGCAGGCAGTTCCAATTCAATTTCAGCTTCCGGTTGTGTTTGCGCAGTGCCGAGGAGAAGTTCCCCTTGTCCCAGCGCTGGCCGGTTTTCCAGGGATTTGGCACAAGCCAGTTGCCTTCGAGGGTCGGGAGATAAATCTCCAGGAACTCACGCAGTGGCGGCAGGATTGAAACTGACCTCGTGCTAGCTTCGGTTTTGAGCGTTCCCACCTCCGGGGTTTTCGAGTCTTGTTCGAGATCATCACCTGATTCCGTGTCGTATTGCGTGCGCACGGAAAGGTAGTCAAGGTCGTGGAGACAGTCCTTGGTCAGCCAGAGTGCTTCGGCACGGCGCAGGCCAGCGTGGATCATGAGTTGGGCCGCCGCGAGCATGGAAGGACAGTCTCGCAGAACCTCGAATTGATTTTTGATCTGATCTGGCTTGAGGAAGATGATCGCTTTGCGTTTGCGTGTGGAATAGGCAGGCAACGCCGACATCGGATTTGGCGAATGCAGGTTCGTGGGAGAGATCAGACCGTCGGCGAGTGCCACCTCGAACAGATTGTGGAATACCTCACGGTAGTGGCGCTTGGTCTTGGGCTCAAGGTTGCGAGAGGCGACAAAATCACGGACATGGGCGGCCGTAATTTCATCTGCGAATTGCCCTTCGAAGTAGGCCGCCGGCATGGATCTGCACGCCACGCCAGTCACCTCCGCCACGAGGGCCCCGCCGAAAAAGTGACGGAGGATGGAGAGTTTGTTGCTCTGGTGTTCAGCCACGTTGTCCTCCTGAATCATCTTCCAGTAGAGCCTGAGCAGGTCGGCCGTGGTGGCCCGCGGCTTGGATTCTACGGTGGCCTCCGTGAGAGGCACTTCAGGCGTCGGCAGGACCATGAGCGAGGCTTCGGGAAATGCTGGCCCCAGGTCCTTGAGGACATCCGGGGGAAT
>Ga0247844_1002398_pt1 | contig 30749 bp, 27 predicted proteins | sample LaCtaG_FD_192421 | JGI IMG/M metagenome (GOLD analysis project Ga0247844, IMG submission 192421) | Freshwater microbial communities from meromictic Lake La Cruz, Castile-La Mancha, Spain - LaCruzMarch201714.5m_1 | ecosystem: Environmental > Aquatic > Freshwater > Lake | place: Spain: Castile-La...
AAAGTCGAACTTCACCAAGCCAATGGCTTCAACGTCATCTTTGTCGTATTGGCTTACTGCCGACTCACTGCCCGGTTGTTGGTACAGCGGGCAAAAGTCGGTGAGCTTTCCCGGCGCTATTAAAACGCCCCCCGCATGCATTCCCACGTTGCGCGTCATGCCTTCCAACTTGCGAGCCAACTCCAACAAAGTTTTAACGTCTTCTTCTTTGGCCTCGCGCTCGGCCAAAAGGGGCTCGGCTTCGCTCGCGTAAACCGTCTTATCGTCTTTTTTCTTGTCCGCCGGGGGCAACTGCAAAGAGACAGACGTTCCTGGCTTGTTGGGAATCAACTTGCTGATGCCGTCGCAAAACGGGTAGCTGAAGTCGAGTACCCGCCCAACGTCACGAATCGCCGCGCGAGCGGCCATCGTTCCAAAAGTGACAATCTGGCTGACCGCTGCTTTACCGTATTTTTCTTTGACGTAATCAATCACGCGGTCGCGATTACCTTGGCAAAAATCGATATCGAAGTCGGGCATGGATACCCGCTCCGGATTTAAGAAGCGCTCAAACAGCAGTTTGTATTGCAGCGGGTCGAGGTCGGTAATTTTTAATGCATACGCCACCAACGAGCCCGCGCCGGAACCGCGCCCAGGTCCGACCGGGCAGCCATTGCTTTTGGCCCAGTTAATGAAATCTCCCACGATCAAGAAGTAACCCGGAAAACCCATATTCACAATGGTCGTGAGCTCAAACTCGAGGCGTTCAACGTACTTTGGCATCTGCGCTTGTCGCTCCGCCTCTTGCGGGTACAAGTGCAGCATGCGCTCTTTGAGCCCTTCGTGGGAAGCGTACCGAAAATAATTTTCCGGACTCATGCGCACACCGTCCACCAAGGGGGTGGGAAACTCTGGCAGTTGCGGTTTTCCTAACACCAAACTGAGGTTACAGCGCTTGGCAATTTCTTGGGTGTTGGCAATAGCCGAAGGAAGATCGGCAAACAAAGCCGCCATCTCTGCGCTGGTTTTGAAATACTGCTCGCGCGTAAATCGGCGGACCCGTTTGGGGTTACTAAGTAACTCCCCATCGGAAATACAAACCCGGGCTTCGTGCGCTTCAAAATCATCAGCCTGAGAAAACTGGACGGGATGCGTTGCGACCACCGGCAAATGCATACGCGCTGCCAACTGGACGCAGGCCGCCACATGGGCCTCATCATCCAAGCGCCCAGCGCGTTGAATTTCCAAGTAAAAGCGGTGGGTAAAAATACCTGACAATTGCAAAGCCCACTCGTGGGCGCGTTCAGCGTCCCCTTGGACCAAGGCTTGCCCGACGGGTCCAGCTTGGGCGCCTGAAAGTGCAATCAAACCCTCGCTCAGTTCCTGTAACCATTCCAACTTGGCAACCACCAGGGCCTTGCCCGTATTTTGCGTGTAGGAGCGCGCCAGCAACTCCGACAGGTTCAGGTAGCCCTGCTTGTTTTGAACCAACAACACGATGCGCGAGACGGCAGTGGTATCGGCACCCAAGCCTTCCAAAATCACTTCGGCGCCAAGAATCGGCTTCACTCCGTTGTCGCGGGTTTTTTTATAAAACTTGATTGCGCCAAACAGGTTGTTCAGGTCCGTAATCGCCAAGGCGGGTTGCTGGTCTTGGGCGGCCAATCCAACCAACTCGTCGATGCGGTTGGTACCGTCAACGACCGAAAACTCTGTGTGAATGCGCAGGTGAATAAACATCCAAGCATTGTAGGTTTTCGCAGCCCCGGCCCGGGCTCCGTAAAATCCCCCCTGTGAACACTATTCTTAATATCTCGGCCTACAAATTTACCCCGCTCACGGATACCTTGGAACTTCGGGCGCTTTTACTGGCTCGCGCCCAGGCCTTGAAGCTCAAAGGGACTATTTTGTTAGCCGAAGAAGGGATTAATTTGTTTTTAGCCGGCCCGCCTGAAGCTGTGCGCCGCTTTGTAGCCCAGTTGCATACCGATCCACGGTTTGGTGATATCACACCCAAAGAGAGTTGGTCAGACAACCAGCCATTCAAAAAAATGCTGGTCAAGGTCAAGGGCGAAATCATTCGCATGAACCACCCCGCCATTCAACCGGCCCAAGGCCGCGCTCCTGCGGTTCCCGCAGAAACCGTCAGGCGCTGGCTCGCGCAAGGAACCGATGACGAAGGCCGCCCCGTGGTCACCCTGGATACGCGCAACGACTTTGAGGTCGATGAAGGAACGTTTGAAGGCGCGATTGACTGGCGTATCACCAAGTTCACGGAATTTCCGGACGCCCTGCGGGCCCATAAAGCCGAACTCCTTGGCAAGACCGTGGTGAGCTTTTGTACTGGCGGAATTCGCTGCGAAAAAGCCGCCATCTTGATGCGCGAAGAAGGGCTAGAAAACGTGTACCAACTCGAAGGCGGTATTCTCAAATACTTTGAAGAAACCGATGGCAAGCACTACACCGGCGGGTGTTTTGTGTTTGATGAGCGACGAGCGCTCGGGTCTGATTTGTCTAAAGTGGCGCTGAAGTCTTAAACAACTTGATAAAACCGTTCCAGTACTCTGGAACCCGCCAAAACACATAGGCAGAGAAAACCAAGTTCACACAACCGGTCAGCATAAAAATCTCGGGGATAGAGTAGCCCGAAGTGAGTAATGCGCCAGCAATCAACGAGCTTGCCACCATGAATAGCGCATTAATGATGTTGTTAGCCGCAATGATGCGGGCGCGGTGCGAAGCGTGGCTGCGTTGTTGAATCAAAACGTACATCGGCACGCTGTAGAGTCCTGTGAACAAACTCATCAAACCCAAATCCGCCATGATTCTCCAATGGGCGGGTTGTTGTGCAAAAGTCGCAAAGTCCATGAGGGGCACTTGGGGCAAGCCTCGCGAGGCGAAGTACAAATCGATGGCAAATACGCTCATTCCTAATGCGCCAAGCGGCACCAAGCCCAAAGAATTTTTTTTTCGGCTCAAGCCTTCGCACATCAAAGCCCCGATTCCCACCCCGATAGAAAAAACCACCAAGAGCAAAGAGGCCACCTGCTCATTGCCGTGCAAAACCTCTTTGGCAAAAGCAGGGAACTGGCTCAAAAAAACCGCCCCAAAAAACCACATCCAACTGATAGCCAACAAAGAGCGAAAAACTACGGGGTCTTGCCGCGACATCTGAATGTTTTTCCAGGTTTGAGAAAACGGGTTCCAGTCCAAACGTAAATCTGGCGCTGTTGCCGGATAACTCGGAATGCGACCAGCAGCGATTCGCCCCAGAACAGCAAAAAGTACACAAGCGCCTGCCACAACTGCGTGGCCCACGTCTGGAATAGCCACCAACAAGCCGCCCACCATATTGCCCAGCAAGATAGCAACAAACGTTCCCATCTCCACCATGCCATTGCCACCGACCAATTCTTTCTCGCTTAAGGCGTCAGGTAGATACGCAAATTTAGCGGGGCCAAATAAAGTGGAATGGCAACCCATCAAAAAAGTGCAAATCAGCAAGATGACAGCGTTGCCTTGAATAAATCCAAATACCGCCAAGGCCATGATGGCAATTTCTAAATTTTTGACTGAACGCATGAGCCGCGCTTTTTCCCATTTGTCTGCCAGTTGTCCGCTGCTTGCAGAAAAGAGGACATAGGGCAGGATAAACAAGGCCCCGATCACCAAACCGGCTAGCGAAGGCGGCAGCCAATCGACAGACAGTTGGTAGGTCACCATCACGGTGAATGCAAATTTGAAAACGTTGTCGTTTGCTGCGCCGCTGAATTGCGTCCAAAAAAACGGGGCAAATCGCCGCTGTAACAACAATGCAAATTGTCCAGAAGGTTCTGAGGAATCACTCGAATGCGTCGTTTTCATATCAGTCGTTCTCCAGTTTGTAAACGCCATAGAGCGGCGTACCCTCCATTGCGTGCGATCAACGCTTCATGCGTCCCGCTTTCGACAATCTGCCCGGCTTCCATTAAGTGAATGCAATCGGCCTGGCGCACGGTTGAGATTCGGTGGGCAATCACAATCGTAGTCCGGTTGCGTGACACAACGTCTAAGGAGCGTTGAATCGCCGCTTCCGTCTCATTATCAACCGCACTCGTCGCCTCGTCCAAAATCAATATCGGTGGGTTCTTCAAAATAGCACGGGCAAGCGCCAAGCGCTGACGTTGCCCTCCCGAGAGCTTTTGCCCCCGCTCACCGATGCGGGTAGCAAAACCCAAAGGCAGCTTCAAAATAAATTCGGTGGACTCTGACGCCCGTGCTGCGTCTGCAATCGCGGCCTCGCTCGCGTTGTCTGAACCATAGGCAATGTTTTCTGCCACCGTCCCATCGGTCAAAAAAGAATCTTGGGCAACATAACCTATACAGCGACGCAGGTCTTGCAAGTTCAATGCGTCAATGGCTTGGCCATCTAACAAAATTCGCCCTTGTTGTGGCGAATAAAACCGCAACAAGAGTTTTACCAAGGTGGACTTACCCGAGCCCGTGGTTCCCACGAACGCGGTGGTTTTTCCCGCAGCCAAGGTGAGGTTAATTCCTTTAACGGTGGGCACATCGGAGTCCGTACTGTCATAGGAAAAGCCTACGTTTTCAAAACGTAACTCGCCTTGAATTTTTGCTTTGTCAAAGTGCTGGCCTTCATAAGCAATGGTGATGGGCGTTCCCAAAAGTTGCATAGCGCGGTCAATCGCTGCCATCGAGCGTTGGTACATGTCAGCGACATCGGCCAAACCCGTCATCGGCCACAGCAGGCGCTGGGTTAAAAACACCAACACCGAATACGCGCCCACGGCTAATTCATCGTGAAGAGTCAGCCAGCCGCCGTAGAGCAAGGTGGCGGTAAATCCGCTCAAAATCGCCATGCGAATCACGGGCGTAATGGCCGAACTGACCCGAATGGCTTTGGAGTTCGCGCTGCGGTAGCGGTTGCTTGCCTGCCCGATCTGGGATGCTTCAAAACCCTCGGTTGCAAACGCTTTGATGGTTGCCAAGCCCAACAGGTTGTTGTTGAGTCGAGCGCCCACATCACCCGCGGCCTCGCGGACTTCCGCATAACGGGGAGCCAAGCGTTTCTGAAACCAAAACGCACCAAACAAAATAACAGGAACCGGCAAAAGCGCGATCAAAGCAATGCCGGGTTGCATCGCAAAAAATACGGCGCTGATCATCAAGGACGAACAAAAAACTTGGATGATTTGGTTCGCCCCTCCGTTTAAAAAACGCTCCATCTGGTTGATGTCGTCGTTCAAAATCGCCATCAAATTTCCGGTGCGCTGATTTTCAAAATACGCCATGTCCAATTTCTGAACGTGGCCGTAGGTGTCTAAACGCAGATCGTGCTGAATGTCTTGCGCCAGCTGACGCCACTTCACCTCGTAGAGGTACTGAAACAAAGATTCACCACCCCAGATCACCACGTTCAATGCGCCCAGAGCCAACAACTGGTGCCAGGTACTGGTAATGCCTACAGAGCCCAACACGTTGCGGGCTAAAAAACTCTGGTCGCCCTTAATCACCACATCCACCGCTGCGCCGATCAATACCTCGGGCAAGATGTCAAAAAACTTATTAAGCACCGAATACATAGCCGCGATACGGAAATCACGGCGGTAGGCGCGGGCGTAGGAGAGGAGTTTTTTGAGTGGATGCATGTAGTCTTTAACTATATCCCCAAGAACAACATGCAACCCAAGTGTATCAAGCCTCCGCGATTCTTCGGCCAGTGCTAGCATCAAATCGATGAACGCGTCCAGGCCGCGGGGTTACAAAAAGTGTCGCGCCCAATGAGGGGGGAATATAGGACTCATCTTTACGAATGGTGAGCGTTTCTTCAGCATTTCCATGCAACCAGTGACCATGAATGAGTCGCTCTGCACCCAACATTTCTACCGCGTCGACCTGAAGCTCCCAGCCTGAAGGTGTGATGTCTAAATGTTCTGGCCTTATGCCGGTTATAAGACCTGAATTAGCACCGGGTGCATGTCTCAAAAGATTCATGGGAGGTGAACCTATGAAGCTGGCCACAAATGTAGTCGCGGGACGCGTGTAAACCTCTTCTGGGGTTCCGAACTGCTCTAATTGGCCGCCGTTCATAACGATCATGCGCTGGGCCAATGTCATGGCTTCAACTTGATCGTGCGTTACAAAAAGACTGGTGATACCCAACTCGCGGTGCAGTTTTTGAATTTCCAGACGGGTCTGGGCACGTAGTTTGGCGTCGAGGTTGGACAGCGGTTCGTCGAACAAAAACACTTGCGGCTGGCGCACGATGGCGCGGCCCATGGCCACGCGCTGGCGCTGACCCCCTGAAAGCTCACGGGGCTTACGGTGCAGCAGGTGGGAGAGTTCCAGAATGCCCGCCGCCTTATCCACGCGGACCTTGATTTCCTCCATCGGCCGATTGGCGATCTTTAGGCCGTAAGCCATGTTGTCGAACACGCTCATGTGCGGGTATAAAGCGTAGTTTTGGAACACCATAGCGATGTCACGCTCGGCGGGCTCAAGGTCGTTGACCACACGCCCGCCGATCGACACAGTGCCTGCAGTGATTTCTTCCAAACCCGCCACCATGCGCAACAGCGTAGATTTGCCACAGCCCGAAGGCCCGACGATGACGACGAACTCGCCATCGTGGATGTCGGCGCTCAAGTCTCGAATGACGGTGTTGCCCTTGGCACCAGTACCGTAGGTTTTTTGAAGGTGAGAGAGGGTAATTGAAGCCATTATTTTTCAGTGTCTACAAGGCCCTTAACGAACCATTTTTGCATCAGGACCACCACCAAAGCGGGCGGCAGCATGGCCAGAATAGCCGTGGCCATGACCAGGTTCCACTGCACTTGCGAGTCGGCCCCCGCGGTCATGCTGCGGATACCCAAGACAATGGGGTACATGCGCTCTTCAGTACTCATCAGCAAGGGCCAAAGGTATTGGTTCCAGCCATAGATGAACTGGATAACAAATAAAGCAGCGATGCTGGTGCGAGACAGGGGTAGTAACACATCCCAAAAAAACCGCATGGGCGAAGCACCATCCATCTTCGCCGCTTCGGTCAGCTCATCGGGAACAGTCAAGAAAAATTGCCGAAACAAAAACGTGGCTGTAGCCGAGGCGATAAGCGGAATGGTTAAACCCGCAAAACTGTTGACCATACCAAAGTCGGCGACCACTTGGTAGGTGGGCACAATCCGCACCTCAACGGGGAGCATCAAGGTGGTGAAGATGCCCCAGAACACCGCTTTTCGAAAAGGGAAATTGAAATAAACAATCGCAAATGCGCTGAGCAAAGAGATAACGATCTTGCCAAACGCAATGGTTAGGGCGGTGACCAAACTTACCCACATCATCCGCGCCACTGGCACTTGGCTGGTCACACCGGGTCCTTCGCCCAGCAAGATGGTGCGGTAGTTATACCAAGCCTCTTGGCCAAACCAGATCGGTATTGGCGACTGCGCCATCTCTTGGGCTGAATGGGTCGATCCGACCAAGGCCAAGTAGATGGGGAACACAATGACCAACACGCCCACTGCCAGCAGGATGTGAGAAAAAAAATCGAGGACAGGGTGTTTCTCGACCATATCAGTAATGCACTTTGCGTTCGATGTAGCGAAATTGCAGCACCGTCAAACCGATCACAATGGCCATCAGCACTACCGATTGCGCGGCCGAACCACCGAGGTCCATGGCTTTAAAGCCGTCAAAGTAGACCTTGTAGACCAAGATGGCGGTGTCCTTGCCCGGGCCACCTCGAGTGGTCGCGTCCACAATTCCAAAGGTTTCAAAAAAAGCGTACACCGTATTGACCACCAATAAGAAAAACAGGGTGGGTGTGAGCAAGGGTAACTGCACTGTCCAAAAACGCTGCCAAACGCTGGCGCCATCGATCGCCGCAGCTTCGACCAAGGATTTGGGGATACTTTGAAAGCCTGCTAAAAAGAACAAGAAGTTGTAGGAGATTTGCTTCCAGACCGAGGCGATCACGATCAGAGTCATCGCATGGGTGCTATTGAGCAAAATATTCCAAGAAATCCCGCATTTCTCAAGCACATAAGCCACCAAGCCCACCGATGGTGAAAACAAAAACAACCACAGCGTTCCGGCCACCACGGGCGCGACCGCATAGGGCAAGATCAACAGGCTGCGGTAAATCCAAATGCCGCGTACCACCCGATCAGCAAAAAATGCTAAAACCAACGACAGCGAAATCCCCAAACCCGCTACCAACACGGAAAATAATGCCGTAGTTTTGAACGATTCCAAGTAAGTGTCATCGCGCCACAAAGCGGCAAAGTTGTCAAAGCCGCTCCATTGCACCGACATGCCAAAGGCGTCCGATTGCTGAAACGATTGCAATAAAGCCTGGCCTGCAGGCCAAAAAAAGAACGCCAAAACGATGAAGCCTTGCGGTGCGATCAACACCCAAGGCAACCAATTGGATCGAAAAATAACTTTTTTATCGCTGCTCAAAATCGTTCAAGCCAGCCAACGCGAACGCTGGCTGGCTGGCTTGCCTATAGATCAGACCTGAAAAATCAGGACTTATTGGCTTTTTCAAATTTTTCGAGCAATTCGTTGCCACGCTTGACGATGCTGTCCAAGGCTTCTTTGGCGGTCTTCTTGCCTGCCCAGACTTGTTCGAGTTCTTCGTCTTCAATGGTGCGGATCTGCACGTAGTTGCCCAAGCGGATACCGCGTGACTTTTCGGTGGTCTTGCGGATCATTTGGTTGACCGATATATCGGTACCGGGATTTTGCTTGTAAAACCCAGATTCTTCAGTCATCTTGAAAGCGGCCATGGTCACAGGCAGGTAGCCGGTGCGCTTGTGGTTGACCGACTGAACGACTGGATCAGACAGGTAGTTGAAGAATGCGGCAACTCCCTTGTACTCTTCGGTTTTTTTGCCGGCCATGGCCCAGAGGCTAGCACCACCGATGACAGTGTTTTGCGGTGCGCCGGGCACATCAGGATAATAAGGCAAGGTACCCACAGCGAACTTGAATTTGGCGTTTTTGCTGATACCGGCATAAGCAGCCGACGAGTTGGTGTACATCGCGCATTCGCCAGACTCAAACGTTGCACCGGCAGTACCAGCACGGCCCTTGTAAATGAACAAACCTTGCTGGGCCATATTGCCCAAGTTCTCAATGTGACGCACATGCAAAGGCGAGTTGACAACCAAACGGGCGTCCATGCCCTTCATGCCGTTGCCTTTGGTGGCCAATTCGGTGTTGTGCCAAGTGGAGAAGCTCTCCAACTGGGTCCAACCTTGCCAAGCGGTAGTGAAGGGACACTTATGGCCACTGGCTTTGAGTTTGGCAGCGGCCAAAGCGACCTCAGGCCAGGTTTGGGGGAGCTTGTCGGTCGAGACGCCAGCGGCCTTGAGGGCGTCCACGTTGAACCACATGACGGTGGTCGAGCTGTTGAACGGGAAAGACATCATTTGGCCGTTGGGCGCGGTGTAGTAACCGGACACTGCGGGCACGTAGGATTTGGGGTCAAACTTGTAACCAGCATCGCGCATGATTTTTTCTGCCGGGACTACCACGCCTTTGGAAGCCATCATGGTGGCGGTGCCCACTTCAAACACCTGCAAGATGTGTGGGGCATTGCCAGCCCGGAAGGCGGCCACGGCGGCAGTCATTGATTCGTCGTAGTTGCCCTTGAAGACGGGCACAATTTTGTAATCTTTTTGCTTGCCGTTGAAATCTTTAGCAATATCGCCAACCCATTCGCCCAAGGCGCCAGACATGGAGTGCCACCATTGGATTTCGGTTTGGGCTTGAGCATTTCCAGACATTGCTACGAGCGCAACTGCACAGGTCACAAATAGTTTATTGATTTTCATATGACATCCTAAAGAAAAAATAGTGGTGAAAGTAGAAATCCAATTACTTGGCATCAACCAAGGCTTTGATATCTAGCAAGGTCAGTTCGTTGTCGTCGGGTTGACCCAGCTTGCGGCCCGAGGAGTAAGGAAAGTTGTTGTCGTTAACCACAACGATATGGTGTGCGTCAACAACTGTGAGGCCTTCAGGTCCAAGGTGGGGAAGAACAAACGTTTCTTCGTTGGGTCCGCGTTTTGCAACTCGTTTAGGGTTTGCAATTTTGGTCAGGTCAATAAAGGCAACTTTTTTGACAAAGCCATCGGCATCGGTTTGGGCAAAATCAATTTTGTAAATACGTTTGAACTTTGCTGGTCGTGTAAAGCAATCGGTACGCGGCTCATCTTTGCAAACGATATCTGATCCCTCGGTCATGTCATCGCGCTCAATTACTAAGCCTGTAGTGGTGCTTAGCATCTGAAAATCTGCTGCTATGTTGCCCACTTCTTCGAACGCATACTTCCATTGGCGAGTGCTGTACGTTTTGGTGGCAGCGTCGAGCTCCAAAATACGTGTGAAGGGCTTACCTTTGTGCATTTCTTGGGTCTTGGAGGCTGCGTCCCACAAAGGCCACTCGAACATCGGGTAAAGAGTTTTCCCATCCAAGGACTTGGCCATGGGCTCAAAACCACCCGAGCGACGGGTTTCAAAAGTGGAATCTCCGGGGTAGTTAGGCAAGCGGCCATTCATGTAATGGTCGGGGCTACGGTGTGCCTTGCCACCAACTACCGTTTCAATTACGCCGAGCACTTTGCCTTGCTGCGTTACGCGCAGAACGTAAGGGCCAAACTCGTCGCCAATCCACCACTCATCCCCGACGATTTGAATGGATTCTGGATCAAAATCAATCCCCGTTAAGAATCGCTCGGCCGTAGCTTCATTTTGAATCGCAAAGGGAACCTTGCGATCGGGATCTTTCAAAAATGTAGTTTTGATACGGGTCACTTCCCCTTTGGCCCAATCCGCCTTAACATGGTGCACCATCAACAGCGCATCTTGCGAGTTGAGTTTGCTTCCAAAACCGTTGTCGGTCAAAGCAATGAATTGGTCTTTGCCCAGTGAAATAATCCCGGAAAATCCTTGAACCGACTGACCTTTGATAGGCAAACTTCCGCCAGATTTACGCGGGAACTTGGAGTCACCAACAAACGTGATGCCATCAATGCTGTTGAGCACTTCGGTGCGCTGGCGATTGGCCGCATTAAATTTACCAGCAGTTTCAAAAAATACGCCCGCAGACTTGGGGGCAGTTACCGTTGAGTTAAAGGCTAAGGCGGCATGGCCCGCTAAGACGGCGGTCACTTCCGTCTGCGCCCAAGCACAAGAACCAGACAATACAAAAATGAAGGCGAGGCTTCGGGCAATAGGCAATGGCTTAAAAGAATGCATGGTTTTCAAACTCCTTTGTGTGAAGTTTGAAGATACCTGTCCTATATGAATGAATAGTGACAGGCAAAAAAAACGTGGCCAAGCCACGTTTTTTCAAAAGATTGCGGGGGGAGCTTTACCCGCGCAATTTCTCCGCCATCTGCGCAACCCGAGCTCCATAGGCTTTCGCCGTATCCAAGTCGCCTTTGGGAATGTCGGCGGCTGGGCTGGTTGGGCCTACTTGGGTCATGAGACCGGAGGCGGAGCCCAAACGGTTCAAGGTGCCATCGTTGGGGATGGCTTGCCCCACCCAGACCATGCCGAGTTGCATCGACAAGGTGATGAAGTATTGGAGCGTAGAGAGCTTGTCGCCGCTTAAGTTGGCGGAGATGGTGAAACCACCAGCCACTTTGTCTTTCCATGCGCCGCTCATCCATTGCTTAGAAGATGCGTCGGCAAATTTCTTGAACTGCCATGAAACGGAGCCCATGTAGGTGGGTGAGCCCATCAGAATCGCGTCAGCAGCGTCTAAGGCAGCCCAGTCGGACTCGGTGATATTTCCGTCAGCATCAATCGCGATGAGTTGGGCGTTGGCACCCTCCGCAACCGATTGCGCAATGCGTTGGGTGTGGCCGTAGCCAGAATGGTAAATAACAACTGATTTGGTCATGAAAACTCCAGGGTAAAAACGGGAATGAATTAGGTTTAATTAAGATTTGCGAGCGTCAAGGCTGATACTGCCAGCGCCGAATGCGGTGAGCGCGAGTAAGCCGCCGGCAATGGCGATGTTCTTCATGAACATGATTTGTTGCATCTGCATGGCTTCAGGCGCAGCGTTCCAAAACGCATGGAAAAATACACCGGCAACCACGGTAAAAAGTGCCATCAACAACGCCGCCCAACGGGTATGAAAACCAAACAAAAGGGCCAACGCACCGCCCACTTCAACGACCACGGCGATGGCTGCGCCGAGTTCAGGCATAGGCAAGCCCACTGAGCTGATGTAACCGACAGTTCCAGCGAAACCCGCAATTTTGGAAATACCAGCAGGTAAAAATAGCGCGGCCAACAAGACACGGGCGATGAGGGCAAACAGGTTTTGGGATTTATTAAACATAGTTATCTTTCTTCAAGGGTTAAAAATTAGGGGGCCAGATCAAAAACCAAGACTTCGGCGTCTTGGCCATGTGAAAAAGTAAGTTGGGTTTCATCTTCAATCAACAAAGCATCACCCGTTGTGATTGCTAGGCCGTTGACACTCAACGCGCCGCGCAAAACTTGAACATACGCTTTGCGGTGTGCGTCGAGGGACAGACTTGCGGTTTGGTCGGAAGTAAACAAACCGCTGTACATGCGGGCATCCGCATGGATCAGGACTGCGCCGTTGTCTCCCGTTGGCGAAGCGACCAAACGCAAAACACCGGATTTTTCTAGAGTGGTAAATGTTTTTTGCTCGTAGCTGGGTTCGATGCCGCGCACATTGGGCTCAATCCAAATTTGGAGAAAGTGCGTTTGCGCGCCCTCGGCGTGGTTAAACTCGCTGTGCTGAACGCCGCTGCCTGCGCTCATGCGCTGGACATCACCCGGCGGGATGCCTTTGACATTGCCCATGCTGTCTTTGTGCGCCAATTCGCCAGACAAGACGTAGCTAATAATTTCCATATCGCGGTGGCCGTGGGTGCCAAAGCCGGTTCCGGCGGCAATACGGTCTTCGTTCACCACCCGCAAATTTCCCCAGCCCATGAAATTTGGGTCGTAATACCCCGCAAACGAAAAGCTGTGGAAGGATTTGAGCCAGCCATGGTCGGCGAAGCCACGTTCAGAGGATGTGCGTAAATTCAACATAGGGACGAATGTAGCCTTAAAAGAAAAGCAAACCGTCCATCTAAATTGATGGCATCATTCAATTTAATTCAACTTAAAAGCCATCCTCATGCAATCTGCTCAAGAATTATTAACCCCCGACACCTTCGCCATGCTCCAAACCATCGAGGCAACCGGCAGTTTTGCCGGGGCGGCCCGGGCTTTGGGCTTGGTTCCCAGTACTTTGACTTACCGCATCCGGCAACTTGAAGACGCCTTAGACGTTTTGCTGTACGACCGCAGCTCTCGCCAAGCCAAACCCACCGAAGCCGGCGCTGAATTGTTACGCGAAGGCAAGCGCTTACTCAAAGACATTGATGCGGTGGCCAACCGAGTGAAGCGGGTAGCCACGGGCTGGGAATCGGAATTCACCGTGGCGGTTGACGCGATCATTTCCCGAGCAACGGTCTTGGAATTGTGCGAGAGTTTTTTCCAGCAATCCGCCCCAACCCGCTTGCGCCTGCGCGAAGAAACGCTTTCAGGAACGTTTGAAGCCCTGACCTTAGGACAAGCCGATTTAGCCATCGGCGTAGGCGCAGATGCCTCTGCCCATGCAGACGTTCATCTCAAACCCATTGGCACCGCAGCGTTCGTGTATGCCGTTGCCCCTCACCATCCATTGGCGCACGCCCCCGAGCCTTTAAGTGACAGCACATTGCAACAGCACCGCGCGGTTGCGGTCTCTGACTCGGTGCAACGGGGCGTGGGCTTGACTTTGGGTTTACTTCACGGACAAGATGTATTTACGGTAGGCAGCATGCAGGCCAAGCTAGACGCCCAGCTGCGCGGATTAGGCGGGGGCAACCTACCGTTGGCGATGGCAGCCCCTTACATCACCGCAGGGCACTTGGTCGTTAAGAAAACCGAACGCGCGATTCGACAATTCACGATTCACTACGCGTGGCGTGGCGGCAAAAGCAGCGCCCAAGGCCGCGCATTGCAGTGGTGGCTGGCCCAATTAGAAAGCCCTGCAACCCGAACCGCCCTGCTTGAGCGCCATCACAGCAACTAAACCCGTGCGCACGGGTGTACAGTCAGCCTCATAAACACCATTTCAGGAGAATAGACGCATGACAAAACCAAGCAAAAATATCGCCATCGTGGGCGCAGGCATGGCGGCTATTACCTGTGCCAGAACGCTTGTTCAGGCAGGACATCGGGTGACGGTGTTTGAAAAAAGCCGGGGCGTGGGCGGACGCATGTCAGCCCGAAATAGTCCGTACGGAACCTTTGACCACGGCGCTCAGTACTTTACGGTGCGTGATGTGCGCTTTGTCAAAGCGCTTCAAACCACGCCCAAAGCCTGCAAACCTTGGAGCGCCAACATGGTTCGCGTTCTTGATGAACACGGTCGAATCGCATCTGCCGCTTTGCCTTCTCGCGAACCCCATTGGGTTGCCACGCCAGGTATGAACGCGTTAGTGAAGGCCTGGGCTGAGCCATTGGCCTCCAACCTGGTTCACGAAACCCGGGTCACCCATTTGGAAACCGACGCGCTCAATCCGAAACAATGGCAACTGCGAACCACGGGCGCTGACGACAGCGTCCACGTCATGGGCGGATTTGATGCTGTGGTTTTAGCCATTCCCAGCCCCCAAGCCCACGTCTTGTTACACACCGCCCCCTCTTCGAAAAATTTTAGTGCGGGAACGCTTGAACAGATTGAGAGCGTCGCGGTCGCACCCTGCTGGACGATGATGTTGGCATTCCCCCAAGCCGTCCAACCGGGCCTGACTTCTTTAGGCCCGCAATGGAACGCAGCACGTAGCACCCACCACCGCATTGCTTGGTTAGCCCGAGAATCCAGCAAGCCGGGCCGTGGCTTGATTGAGCGTTGGACGGTTCAAGCCAGTTCGGCGTGGTCTCAGGAACATTTACAAGACGACAACGGCCGCGTAGAAGCCAAGTTACTCAAAGCTTTTTCTGAGGTCACTGGAATTCGAGCCGTACCTTCCTTTGTTGATTCCCACCGTTGGTTGTACGCTAAAACAGAAAAAGCCTTGGGGAAAAGTCACCTGATAAATACCAAATCAGGCTTGGGCGTGTGTGGCGATTGGTGTTTAGGCCACCGGGTAGAGGACGCGTTTATTTCGGGTTTGGAAATGGCGCTCGCCATCGGCTAATTCTGAATCACCGCTGCGCGTGAGCCGCTACGTCGGACGCTTTGCCCCCTCACCTACGGGCCCTTTGCATGCGGGCTCAATGGTTGCAGCGCTTGCGAGTTGGTTAGATGCACGAGCCCACGGGGGCGCGTGGTTGGTTCGGATTGAAGATGTAGATACCCCCCGCACCATCCCCGGCGCAGACCAAACTATTCTTCACCAATTAGCAAGTTGTGGCCTTCACCCAGATGCGCCGCCCACATGGCAAAGCCAGCGCAATGATTTATACCAAAGCGCACTCACCCAGTTACAGGCCAATGGGATGGTCTATCCGTGCGCTTGCTCTCGAAAAAACATTGGCGATGCATTGGACGCGCTCGGAGCACAACGCCCGCGTAACAGCGACCTTGTGTATCCCGGAACCTGCAGAAACGCAGCCAATGTCAAAAGCCCTTTCGCATGGCGCGTTCGGACCGCGCCTGCCCATCGCAGCGCAAAAATCGATTGGCTTGACCGCCGCTTAGGACCACAAACCCAAGACATCGAAACAGCGGTGGGTGACTTTGTGGTGCAACGCGCTGACGCATGCTTTACCTACCAATTGGCGGTGGTGGTTGACGACGCCGAACAAGGCATCAGCCATGTGGTTCGTGGGGAAGATCTCGCAGATAACACAGCACGACAAATTTGGCTGCAAGGCTGCCTTAACGTTCCGACCCCACAGTACTTGCACACCCCGCTGGTTTTAGGATCCAACGGCGAAAAGTTATCAAAGCAAAATGACGCGACTGCGTTAGACATCACGCAACCATTGCAAACCTTAAACCGCGCTGCTTCCGTTTTAGGTTTAGCCCCTTGCGAAGGCAGTGTTGCGGAGGCCTTGCTGGCTTGGACACAACAGTGGCCGTTTTCCAAAGCCTAAAATCAGCCCATACCCAACGCTTGCAAACCGCAGCTGCTTTTACCTATGTCGCACCCTTCACCCCTTTCTCCCCCCGTTTCCACATTGAATGCTGAGTCCCCCGTTGACAAACCATTCATGCGAACAATCAAAAGCTTTGTCAAACGCGCAGGTAGAACCACGACCGGCCAAGCGAAGGCGTTTGAAGACTTAGGGCCGCAATTTTTGGTGCCCTACCAATCGTACGCACTCGACTTAGCCGCGGCGTTTTCCAACGAGAAAGACAACGTGCACCTTGCCAACGCGCCTTTGGTTTTGGAAATCGGTTTTGGCATGGGTGAAGCAACAGCGCACATTGCCGCTGTGATGCCCGACACCCGATTTTTATGTTGCGAGGTGCATGAACCAGGCGTGGGCGCTTTGCTTAAACGCATTGGTGAACAAAACTTGCACAACATTCGAATCTGCGCACACGACGCCGTCGAAGTCATTGACCACATGATTCCCCTGCAGTCCCTAGACGGTGCGCACATTTTTTTTCCAGACCCCTGGCATAAAACCAAACACAACAAGCGCCGGCTGATTCAGTCGCCCTTGATTGCCAAACTCAGCCAACGGCTCAAAGTGGGCGCCTACTTGCACTGCGCAACTGACTGGCAGCCTTATGCGGAACAAATTTTGGAAGTTTTAAGCAGCGAACCTTTGCTTAAAAACCGGGCTACTGCGAGTCATCCAGATTTAGAAGGCTATGCGCCCAAGCCGCACTACCGCCCGCTCACCAAGTTTGAAAACCGCGGCATCAAACTCGGCCACGGGGTATGGGACATCGTATTTGAGCGCGTCTAAGCCGCCACCGCACCGTGACGGCGTCGGGCCCAGTCGCGTGGTCTTGCCCCAAGGCGAGTGGCCTACGCTCTTAGATTTTTTAGTCGAACGCTTTGCGCATATTGGGCGCGAGGAGTGGTTGATACGCATGCAAAACGGCGACGTCTTGGATGACCAAGGCAAGGCTTTGAACGCGCAAGCGGGATACACCCCGCTGCAGACCATTCACTACTTTCGTGCACTCCATCAAGAAACACCGATCCCATTTCAAGAAACCGTCTTGTTTCAAAACGAACACTTGGTCGTGGTGGACAAGCCCCATTTTTTACCCGTCATGCCTTCAGGAAAATACCTGCAAGAAACGGTTTTGGTTCGACTCAAAAAGAAACTGGGTTTAAACGATTTAGTGCCGATTCACCGCATAGACCGCGACACCGCCGGCCTGGTGCTTTTCTCTTCGAATCCAGACACCCGCGACGCCTACCACGCGCTGTTTCGTGACCGCGAAATCGATAAAACCTACGAAGCCATCGCGCCTTGGAACCCAGCGTTGGACTGGCCGCAAACGCGAGAAAGCCGGATCGAAGTGTCTTCCCATTTCATGCAACAAGCCGAAGTACCCGGAACCCCCAACGCCTTAACCCACATCACACCCATCGAAATCTTGGGCCCATGGGCGCGGTACCAGTTACAACCCGTGAGCGGCCAGCGTCACCAATTGCGCGTACACATGGCCGCCTTGGGTCTTCCGCTGCTTTGGGATGGCATGTATCCAACGCTCACGCCTGAAGGATCAAGCGATTTCAGCAAGCCGCTGCAGCTGTTAGCGAAGTCGATTGCGTTTATGGATCCCGTGAGTAAGAAAGCCATGGTTTTTGAAAGTCACCAACGCCTCATTGACTTGGCGGATTTAGCCTAGCTATTTAAGGGGATGCAAGGCTAAATTTTCCAATCGCATACGGGCAGCGCTTTGACCGTCCACTGGCAACTGCTGTTTTGCCCGCACGTAGTGCTCTGAAAAAACATCCAGATAAGCCTCGAGGGTTTGGGCGGCATGCGTTTCATCAGCCAACTCTAAACACAGCGCTGCGACTTCACTGGTACAAAAGTGGTCGTCTCTGTGCGATCGGCGCAGTTGGTAACGCGATATTTGCGCGGGCGCCAAACTTAAAACAGGAAAAGCATCGAGGTACGGGCTTTTACGAAACATCTTACGAGCCTCAGACCACGTGCCATCGAGCAAAATAAATAAAGGGCGCTTTGGGGGTGTTGCATCTGTAGTTTGAAGCAAATCGTCCACAACTCGGGTTGGTGCAACAAACTCGCCAGGGAACACCACATAAGGTTGCCATTGCGGATCTACCAACAAGGCTAAAAGCTGCGGAGCGACTTCAGTGCGCGACCAAGAAAATGCAAACGTATCGCTAACCACATCGGCCAGTAGCCAGCCCGTGTTACTGGGTTTGAGTGGCTCAATATCTGCCATCAACAAACACATCCCAGAGCGCGTTGGGACGCGGGGTCGCAATGCACAAAGGCAGTGACTCAACACCAAACGGCAGCCCAAGCACCGCTCGCCTTTCACACCCCCGCGAGCGAGAAAGGGTTTAGAGCTGCGTTCTAAGCGCTGGGCGCGAAGTTGCGCGACGGCATGAATGGAATGGATCAAGGCGCTCTATGCTTTCTTGCTTGCGATGACTGCTTTACGCTGACTTTGTTTGAATTTACGCTACCGTCGCATGGCATTCATGGCCGCACACGTCAGATCACCGAAATAAGTACCTAGAATCGATAGCACCCCCAACAACCAGAGGATTTTGATATGGATAACGGTGCTTATGAAAAATACCGCCTGGAAAATCCGGTGGTCAATACGCTGCTGACGACCTATGAACATCTAACCATGTTTCCTGAAAAATTGACGAATACGGAAATCTTCCTGATTGCAGTCTTCCTATTGCTTGCGATCTATGCAGTTATAAGGCTGATTAAGAAATTGAAAAAATTGGGCTCGTAGCTTGAAACCAAATCGAGTAAAAAGCACGCCATGCGTTCGAAGTGCGATGTCTCAGAGCAAACGGTTAAAGGTAACGACATGATCAACCTCGGCGCGTATGCCGATCCATTCACCCACGGAATGGTCATGGTGGCTAGGGACGTGCGCTAAAACAGTTTCTCCGGTTTTTAAGCGCAGGGTATATAAAAATTCAGAGCCGCGAAATGATTTGCGAATGATCTCGGCTTTGACCGGTGCGTCGTCGTCGTGAACGATGTCATCGGCACGCAGCAGCACATCACATTCGCCTAATGCAAACGTGCTGGGCAGTGGACACTCGGCCACATCGACCAAGTCACCCATGGGCGTGTGCACCACCACGTGATTGTTTCTTTCACTCAGTGTGGCATGCGTAAATACACCGTGGCCAATGAACTCAGCTACAAAGCGCGTGGCAGGGCGGTGGTACAGCGTATAGGCATCGTCCCACTGGTGCAAGCGGCCTTCCGACATGACGCCAATTACGTCGCCAATGGCAAAGGCTTCCATCTGGTCATGCGTCACAAACAAGGCGGTGGTTTGCGCTTCTTTCAAAATGTTGCGCACTTCCAAGGCCAAGCGCTCACGCAGTTCCACATCCAAGTTAGAGAACGGCTCGTCAAGCAACAACAGTTGCGGCTTGGGTGCCAATGCACGGGCCAAGGCCACGCGCTGCTGCTGACCGCCAGACAGTTCGTGGGGGTAACGCTGTGCGCTGGTACTCAAGCCCACCAGCGATAGCACCTCGCGCACACGCGCTTCGCTCTCGTTACGGGGCAACTTGTGCAGGCCAAAGCGCACGTTGTCGTGCACGCTTAAATGGGGGAACAAGGCATAGTCTTGAAACACCATGCCAATGCGGCGCGACTCGGGAGCCACATGCACTTGGCCACTGCTGACCACCGATTGGGCCAAACGAATTTCACCCGCACTGGCACGTTCCAGACCCGCCACTGCACGCAACAGCGTGGTTTTGCCGCAGCCAGAGGGGCCAATGAGCACGCCCATTTCACCAGCATGCAGACCCAAAGTCACCCGGTCCACTGAGGGGTGGGCTCGTTCGGGGTAGCTAACGGAGAGCTGCGCGACATCTAAAAACATTCCCCCATTGTAGAGACGGCGGTTTTACGTCATGCCATGTACGGCTGCCTACAATGCCGCATGGTTTTTAGCTCCCGCTTGTTTTTACGCTTTGTGTTGGTCGTGCTGGCCATGCTGTTGGCACTCCCAGTGTTGACCGTGCTATTTTCTTGGACACAGTGGAACGACGCCTCCGCCAGCATCTTGGCCGAGATGGCGAGCACGGTGCTGCCCGACTATGTGGGTACCTCGCTTCTGTTGTGCGTGTTGGTGAGTGTGGGCGTGATCAGCATGGGCACGGTGTCTGCTGCGGCGGTCACGTTGTTTGACTTTCCGATGCGCCGCAGCTTGGAATGGGCGCTGCTGTTGCCCTTGGCCATGCCTGCTTACGTGGTGGCATATGCCTACACCGACTACTTGCAATTCAGCGGCCCCCTGCAAACCAGCATTCGCGCAGTGTTTGGTTTAGAAGGCCGCGTGTTTCCTGAAGTGCGCAATGTGTGGGGCGCGACCTGTGTTTTTACACTCGCGCTTTATCCGTATGTGTATTTGCTCGCACGCACCGCCTTGTCTGAGCGTGCCAACCATTTGATGGAAGCGGCTCGTTTGCTGGGTGCGCCCCTGTCGCGTCGCATCCTGCGCGTGGCATTGCCGCTGGCTCGCCCCGCCATTGCGGCAGGCACGGCCTTGGCCTTGATGGAAACGCTGGCTGACTTTGGCGTGTCAAGCTACTTCGGCATTCAAACCTTCACCGCTGGTATTTACAAAGCGTGGCTGGTGATGGACAACCGCATTGCCGCTGCGCAGTTGGCTACTTTTCTCTTGCTTGTGGTTGTGGTTTTGTTGACGGCCGAGCAACGTGCGCAATCGCGCTTGCGTTTTTCTATCGCACGTGTCGACTGCCACGGCAGCGAATCGCAGCCTTTGAAGTTACACGGTATGTCTGCTGCTTTTGCGTGGACGCTGTGCGTGCTGCCTGTGTTGTTTGGCTTTGTGTTGCCCGTGCTTTTCATGTTTCGTGCTTTGCTGCTAGGTGACGGCGTGATGGATTTACCTTGGTCACGCTTTGCTCAATGGTCGATCACCAGCTTGTCGTTGGGAGCCATGACGGCGCTGTTGGCAGTCGGAGCTGCTTTGTTGCTAGCCGCACAAGCCCGCCTGCACCCGAATTGGCTGACGCGCAAAGTCATGGGCGTGGTGAGCCTGGGCTATGCGGTACCGGGCGCGGTGATTGTGGTGGGTTTGCTGTTACCTGTGGGCTGGGTGCAAGCCACTTGGCCCCAATCAGGCGTGGGCTTTTGGCTTACGGCCACAGTGCTGGGTTTGGTCTGGGCTTATCTTGTGCGTTTTATTGCTGTGGCTTTGCAGTCGGTGCAAAGCGGCTACGCGCGTGTGCCTGCCTCGCTAGACGACAGCGCACGCATGTTGGGCACATCAGGCTTTTCGTTGGTCAGTCGCGTGCATTGGCCCTTACTCAAAAAACCCGTGGCCGCTGCCGCCTTGCTGGTGCTGGTCGATGTGATGAAAGAGCTGCCCGCCACCTTGGTCCTACGCCCATTCAACACGGACACTTTGGCGGTGATGGCCTACCAATTGGCCCGCGATGAGCGCTTGGGCGAAGCCGCTTTGCCCTCGTTGGCCTTGGTGCTGGTGGGTTTGCTGCCCGTCATTTTGCTCAGCCGCACGCTGCGGCGCAACTGACAAATTTAGACTAAAACTGGACTTTTTTTAAGGACATTTGATCCAAGTCAAATGATAATGATTCGCATTTGATGTAGACTTCCTTCAAGTATTTTTAACTTGGAGTCTCCTCATGCGTCGCACCCTCACGGTTTTTTCCGTGGCAATTTCTGCTGTTACCGCTGGCTTGTTCAGCCCGTCGGTCTCAGCCAACGAGCAGATCATCAACCTCTACTCAGCCCGCCATTACCCCACCGACGAAGCGCTTTACAGCGACTTCACCAAAGCTACCGGCATCAAAATCAACCGCGTCGACTCCGACGACGCAGGCATCATCGCCCGCCTCAAAGCCGAGGGCAGCGCATCCCCTGCAGACCTGATCTTGCTGGTGGACGCCGCCCGCTTGTGGCGCGGCGAGGCGGACGGCATGTTCTTGCCCATCAAGTCGAAAACCTTAGAAGCCGCCATTCCTGCCCAGCTTCGGTCCAAACCCACCGACGACGGAACCGCTTGGTTTGGTTTGTCCACCCGGGCGCGGGTGGTGGTCTACGACAAGCTCAAAATCAAACGTGAAGACGTAGACACCTACGAAGAATTGGGCGACCCCAAAAACAAAGGCAAGCTGTGCATCCGATCGGGCTCGCACCCCTACAACCTGAGCTTGTTTGGCGCGATGACCGAGCACCTCGGCGCTGAAAGAACTGAGGCTTGGCTCAAAGGCATGGTCAACAACATGGCCCGCTCGCCCAAGGGCGGTGACACCGATCAAATCAAAGCCGTAGCCAGCGGCGAGTGCGGTATTGCCGTAACCAACACCTATTACTTGGCGCGCTTGATGCGCTCCACCAACCCCGCTGACATCGCAGTCATGGAGCGCGTGGGCGTGGTGTTTCCCAACCAACAAAGCTGGGGCACACATGTAAACGTGGCTGGAGGTGCGGTGGCGCGCTACGCAAAGAACCAGGCCAACGCCGTGAATTTTTTGGAATACCTCGTGAGCTCGGAGGCACAAAATCACTTTGCCAATGGCAACAACGAATGGCCCGTGGTCAAAGGCTTGAAGCTGGATAACCCCGCCCTCCAAGCCATGACAGGCGGTAGTTTTAAAAGTGAGCTCGTGCCGATTCGTATCGTAGGGATGAATCAAATCAAGGTGCAACAAATGTTGGATCGCGTGGGGTTTAAGTAAACGGTATATTCACCTCTTCCTCTGATGTGAATCGCCCCGCTTGACTTCTTTCCCCGCTCCCAACCTCCCCATCCGACTTGAACAACGCGCCATAGAGACGTTTGAAAACGTGGTGGGTAGCACCGCGGTTTTCCGTATTCGCCCTGGGCAACACGCCATGGCGCAGTGCATCGCTCAAACGCTCAGCCGAGCTGATCTAGGCGATTCAGACCAGCCCGCCAAGGCCATTGCAGTGATTCAAGCGGGGACTGGCGTTGGCAAATCAGCCGCTTACGCCAGCACCGCCATTGCTATGGCCTTAGAGCGAAAAACACGGGTGATTATTTCTACCGCAACGGTCGCATTGCAAGAACAGCTCATGCAAAAAGACCTCCCGGCGCTGGCGGCGGTCATGGCGCAGCCCTTTGCCTATGCTTTAGCGAAAGGCCGCGGTCGGTATGTTTGCAAGGTCAAACTCGAACGCCTGGTCGGTGTAGGCGGTGTTGAAGAGGATATGTTTGAAGAAGAGTTCCCAACGGCGGCGTTGGCCACGGCAAGCCAAGAGGCGCTAGAAGAACGCCGCACTCGGATTTACGAACATATGGCCAACCTGCTGGCCAACGCACGCTGGAACGGCGACCGCGATAGCCTCAACGATGCGCCTGATCCAAGCGACTGGGCCACCGTAGCCGCAGAGCGCCATACCTGTACTGCCCGCCATTGCCCGCGTTACCGCGAATGCAGTTACTACACGGCACGCACCCAACTGGCAGAAGCCAATGTGATCGTCGCCAACCATGATTTGGTTCTCGCTTCATTGGGGATGAAAACTCTGCCCGAGCTAGACAATTGTTTGGTGGTATTTGACGAAGGCCACCATCTTCCCGCCGTCGCCTTAGACCAATTTAGCAGTGCGATGGATGTCACCAGCCTGCGCTGGCTCGATAAATTGCCCAAAATTTTGCAAGAAGTCAGTAGCGCCTTGCAACTGGTTTTAACTGAAGACGTCACCACCGTCGCAAGCCAACTCAAAGTTGCGCTCAACCAACTCGCCCGACTCGCGCTTGACCTTATTCACGCCAGCACCCAGGGCAAAGACGGAACGCTTAGGTTTGCCCATGGGGTTTTGCCAGAGACGTTGACAGAACCCGTGCGTTTGATTCATGCGCAAGCGCTAGGTCTGTCTAAAGCACTTGAAGCGCTTGGGGGCGAAGTAAAAAACGTGGCTAAGGAAGACCCAAGCCAGGGGCTGCAATGCGCCCAGCTTTACGCCAAGCTCGGTGCGCTGGCTCCTAAGCTTGCCAGCGTAGTCTCTACCTCCGAATTACTTTTGGAACACGGCCCACAACCGCTTGCGAAATGGTTGAAATGCCAAAGCGAGAGCGGCTTCTTGGTCCTCACGGCCCACGCCTGCCCCATGGTTCCGGGCGACTTGCTGCGGCAGTTTTTGTGGAGCCAGGTTCGCGCTGCGGTAGTGACTTCAGCCTCTCTCACCAGCTGTGGAAGCTTTGATTATTTTTTACAAGAAGCGGGTCTATCGAATAACACCAATGTGACCACGCTAGAAGTTGAGAGCCCCTTTGACTATGCAGTTCAAGGTACGCTCACGGTGGTTCACACCCTGGCCGAACCTAAAAATGCCGATGCGTATACGGCGGAGATGGTGGGCTATTTAATGCAAGACCTGGCAAAAGTTGAGCGTGGCGCACTCGTTTTATTTACCTCGCGGGCGCAAATGCGTTCTGCTATTGACGCCGTACCCTCGGCTTTGCGCGAAGCGGTCTTGGTTCAAGGCGTGATGTCACGAGCGCGTTTGATCGCAACCCATACGGCCCGCATAGAGTCTGGCTTTGCTTCTATTTTGTTTGGCTTACAGTCTTTTGGCGAAGGCTTGGATTTACCAGGCGCACTGTGTGAAACCGTTTTTATTGCCAAGCTGCCTTTTGCACCGCCTTCTGACCCTGTTGACGAAGCCCGCGCCGAATGGCTGCGTAAGGTTGGGCGAGATCCGTTTAGCGAACTGGTGATCCCCGCAACCGGAATCAAACTATTGCAATGGACCGGGCGCGCCATTCGCACCGAAGAGGACCGCGCTCATGTGATTTGCTATGACAAGCGCCTGATCCTGCAAAGCTATGGAAAACGCATGCTCCAAGGCTTACCGCCGTATCAGTTTTTAGAGCGACGTTAATCAGTTATTTTTCACCGTTTCTAAGCAGGTACCTTGCGAAGAAGCCACCCCGCGAAAGTCACTCGTCCAGAGTAGGGCTTGGGTATGAATCTGGATGCGTTCGTTGTCTATGGCTGTCATAACTACGGGGCCAGCCATTGAAAATGCATAAACCGGCAAGCCATCGATATGAACAGAAACGGGCTGACTGTTTTGAAATCGAATATCGACCTGTCGATTCCAAATACTTCGCGTAGGAAGATAAAAAGCCGCACACGTGAACTGTGTGGTTTTTACTGTGCTTGCAATTGCAACAGGGCTACCAACCAGCGATGCGGTCGCTATGGCTAGCACCAGACTCAGCAGACCCTTCCATCGCATAGTTTTTTAAATTTACATTTTGGTAAATTGTTGAACAAGTGCCTCTACCGAGTCTTGCGACAAGCGGCAACCATATTGCGATACCACCTTCGCCGCAGCCAAGTTACCTAAAGCGGCAGCCTTTGCCGTGCTGTGGCCTTGGGTGACGGCGTATAAAAATGCGCCTGCAAACATATCGCCCGCACCATTGCTGTCAACGGCTTTCACTGGCGTAGCAGCCACCGTGGTGATGCTTTCGCCTTCAATCACCAGACATCCTTTGGCGCTGCGCGTCAAACACACCACCCGCGCCAACGCGGAGATTTTTTTACACACTACGTCAAGATCCGTTTCTCCAAACCACACTTGCGCTTCTTCTTCATTACAAAACAAGTACTCCACCCCATCGCCAAGCATCGCCTCGACCCCAGGCCGACAAAAGTTGATCATGCTCATGTCGCTCAGGGTCACGGCCAATGCGACGCCCGCTTTGCGTGCAATGTCCCGGCCTTGTAAAGCCGCCGCTAAACCCGTGGGCGACGCTGCCAAATAACCCTCCATGTAATACACCTTGGAGCGTGCGATGTCATGGGGGTGAAGCGCTGAATAGTCCAACTCCGCGGTAGCTCCCAAAAACGTGCTCATGCTGCGTTCGGCGTCGGGCGTGACCATCACGATACAGCTTCCGGTTTGTCCTAGTGCGGGTGGGGTGTGCGTCAGATTCGTGGCGACACCGTGGGCCACCAAATCTTCGCGGTAAAAATCACCCAAGTCATCATGCGCCACACGACATGAGTAAAACGCTTTGCCACCCAACTGGGCCAAGGCGACGACGGTATTTCCCGCCGAGCCTCCTCCGGTTTTGCGGGCATGTAGTCCTTGCATGTGGTGCAAGAGTTCGGCGCGACGCGGCGCGTCGATCAAAGTCATATGGCGTTTTTCAACACCCGCCGTCTTTAAGAGTTCGTCGGAGACTTCGTATTCAGAATCGACTAAGGCGTTGCCAATGGCGTAAAGGTCGTAAGTGGTCATGGTTTATTGTTCTGCAAAAGCGCGTTCAATGACAAAGTCGCCCTGTTTGGTGGTATTGCCTTCCATAAAACCACGCTTTTCCAGCATGTGTTTTAAGTCGCGCAACATCCCAGGGCTGCCGCACAACATGACACGGTCATGGGCGGGATCCAATGGGGGCAAGCCCAAATCCATTTGGAGCTTACCTGAATCCAGCAACTCGGTGATACGGCCTTGGTTTTTATAAGGCTCGCGCGTGACGGTCGGGTAATACAGCATTTGGGCACTCACCATATCGCCCAAAAACTCATGCTCAGGCAAATCGTGGGTCAGGTATTCGTTGTAAGCCAACTCGGCCACTTCACGAACCCCATGCACCAAGATCACTTTTTCAAACCGCTCATAGGTCGCTGGATCGCGCACGATACTTAAAAACGGTGCCACCCCCGTTCCGGTGCCAAAAAGGTAGAGGTTTTTGCCTTTGAGCAGGTAATCAATCAGCAAAGTGCCTGTGGGTTTTTTGCCCACCACGATTTTGTCGCCGACTTGGATGTGCTGTAAGCGCGAGGTGAGCGGACCGTCTTGTACTTTGATACTTAAAAACTCAAGGTGTTCTTCGTAGTTGGCGCTGGCAATGCTGTAAGCCCGAAGCAATGGCTTGCCCGTCTCAGTGCGAAGGCCGATCATGGTGAAGTGGCCGTTTGAGAAGCGCAAACTGGTATCGCGGGTGGTAGTAAAGCTAAATAACCGGTCGGTCCAATGGTGAACGCTTAAAACGGTTTCTTCCAAAAATGCACTCATGGGGGCCTTAAAGAGAGTCAACAACGCCACTGTGGCAAACCCTAGAGTGTAAAACCTCACGCCTTCGCTTCGCGTTATATGGTTATAGGCCTAGGTTTTTAACCCGCATATTTCTGCCATGATTGAGGTATGTCAACTTCAGACCTTGTGCCACCTTCCCAAGCTTCATCGCCTTCCGACATGCTGGTCGCCTGCCTGTGCGCCCAGTGGTGTGGCACCTGCCGCGACTACCAAAGCCTGTTTGACCAGCTCCGAGCCGAATTTGCGCCGGTCAAGTTTGTTTGGGTGGACATCGAAGACCATGCCGATTGGGTCGACCCCATCGAAGTAGAAAACTTTCCCACGCTTTTGATTGCCCAAGGCGAGACGCCGGTTTTCTTTGGCACCTTAACGCCTCATATCGAAACCCTGCGTCGCCTGATTCAAAGCCAAATGCAATCCAATACACCGTTCAAAGGTGACCCCGAGGTACGGGGATTGGTCAGTCGATTGCGTTCACAACACTAGTTACGCGTCAGAGTTTTGCGCTGACCCATGCTTGGGCACTGGCCAAGGCCGCTGCAAGATGAGCAGGTTCGGTACCACCAGCCATAGCCATATCGGGCTTGCCCCCGCCTTTACCGCCAACCTGCGCTGCTAAAAAGTTAACCAACTCGCCGGCTTTAACTTTGGCGGTCGTATCTTGGGTTACGCCGACTGCAATTTGTACTTTGTCGCCTTCAACCGTACCCAACACAATCACTGCTGTTTTCAGCTTGTCTTTGAGCTTGTCCATGGTATCGCGCAAAGTTTTGGTATCCGCACCAAGCAGTTGGGCTGACAAAAACTTCACGCCTTGGAGGTCTACGGCCTGAGTTAACAACTCATCGCCCTGGGCAGAGGCTAATTTGCCTTTGAGCGCGGTGACTTCTTTTTCTAAGGCCTTCACATGGTCCACCACCTGCGACAAACGGTTTGCCAATTCTGCGACCGGGGCTTTGAGCGTAGCGGCTGCCTGGCCCACGGTGTCTTCGAGTTGCTGCAAATACGCCAATGCATTTTCACCAGTTACAGCTTCGATGCGACGCACGCCTGAGGCCACGCCGCTCTCGCCTACGATCTTGAACATCCCAATGTCGCCAGTCGCTTTGACGTGGGTACCACCGCAGAGTTCGCGGGTAGAACCGATATCTAAGACACGTACCGTTTCACCGTACTTCTCACCAAACAACATCATCGCGCCAGTTTTTTGCGCCGACTCAATATCCATGAGTTCCGCTTTGGTTGCCGCATTATTCAAGATCTGCGCGTTCACCAATCCTTCGATTTGGCGTACTTGGGCGTCGGTCACAGGCGCGTTGTGGGTAAAGTCAAAACGGGTTCGCTCCGCGTTGACCAAGGAGCCTTTTTGAACCACATGGTCGCCCAACACATCGCGCAAGGCTTGGTGCATCAAATGGGTCGCGCTGTGGTTGCGCATGGCCGCGTTACGCACGGGAACATCCACCGTCGCGGTCACGCTGTCACCCACATTGAGCGTGCCTTGGGCGATGGTACCTTGGTGACCAAACACATCGGCCTTGATCTTTTGGGTATCGCCCACTTCAAAGCGAGCCGAGCCGCTGGTGAGAACCCCCACGTCGCCCACTTGCCCACCGCTCTCGGAGTAAAACGGGGTTGCGTCTAAAACCACCACGCCTTGCTGGCCTGAATTCAGCGCGGCCACAGATACGCCTTCATGGTACAGCGCCACAATTTTGGCGGTGCTGTCTAAGCGGTCATAGCCGACGAAAGCATTGCCCTCACCGGTGTAATCCAAGGCGCGGTCCATTTTGAATTTTCCGGCGGCGCGGCCTTGGGATTTCTGGCGCTCCATCGCCGCTGCAAAGCCGGCCTCATCAACACTTAAATCGCGCTCGCGGCACACATCGGCAGACAAGTCCAACGGGAAACCGTAGGTGTCATGCAGCTTGAACGCTACGTCACCCGGCAACATCTTGACTCCGCCTTGCAAGGCCTCATCCAAAATGTTCATCCCGATTTCGAGGGTTTCAAAAAAGCGCTCTTCTTCAACGCGCAAAATTTCGGTGATTCTGTCCGCCTGACCCGCCATATTGGGATAAGCCCCGCCCATGAGTTTGACCAGGTCAGGGACCAGCTTGTGAAAGAAAGGCGTCTTCTTACCCAGCAAATAACCGTGGCGAATGGCGCGGCGGATGATACGGCGCTGCACATAGCCCCGCCCTTCGTTGCTGGGTACCACGCCGTCGCTCACCAAGAATGCGGTCGCGCGAATATGGTCGGCAATCACGCGCAGGCTCTTGTGGCTCAAATCAGTGCAACCCGTTTCGCGGGCAGCGGCCTTGATCAGCGCGTCAAAAATATCGATTTCGTAGTTGCTGTGCACGTGCTGCAAGATGGCCGCAAGGCGTTCGAGTCCCATGCCGGTGTCCACGCAGGGCGCGGGCAGCGGCGTGACCGAGCCGTCTTCGTGCATATTGAATTGCATGAACACGTTATTCCAAATTTCAATGAAGCGGTCGCCGTCTTCGTCGGGGCTGCCGGGTGGGCCACCGGGAATGTGGTCACCGTGGTCGTAAAAGATTTCAGAGCAAGGGCCGCATGGGCCGGTGTCAGCCATCATCCAGAAGTTATCTGATTTGTAGCGCCCGCCCTTGTTATCACCAATACGAATCACGCGCTCAGGCGGCAGGCCAATTTCTTTGGTCCAGATGTCAAAGGCCTCGTCGTCTTCTTGGTACACCGTTGCGAGCAAACGCTCCTTGGGCAATTTGTAAACCTCGGTGAGCAACTCCCAGGCCCACTTGAGCGACTCGCGCTTGAAGTAGTCGCCAAAACTCCAGTTACCCATCATCTCGAAGAAGGTGTGGTGGCGAGCGGTATAGCCTACGTTTTCTAAGTCGTTGTGTTTGCCACCCGCACGCAAACAGGCTTGTACCGACGCCGCACGCACATAAGAGCGCTTGTCGGACCCCAAAAATACATCCTTGAACTGCACCATGCCCGAGTTGGTAAACATCAACGTGGGGTCGTTTCCAGGCACCAAAGGGCTGCTAGCGACCACGGTATGGCCCTTGGATGCAAAGAAATCAAGGAAGGTTTTGCGAATGTCGGCAACACTCATCGCATGGGCTTGGGTCATGTCTATAGCTCTTGAAAAGTCAACCGCCCATTATCGCCGCATGCGCTGGAGCCTGGCAGCGCCATGCCCATTGGGGGTCAAGGACGCCCCACGCAATCGAAATCTCAGAAAAACCAGTAATTTACCAAAAGCCGTAGTACGCAACCAAACCCCTCCAAAGCGCATCCCTTTCACGGCCCATTCGAGTTTTTCCCGCACTTGCTGTCGCATTGGCACCTAAATGCACCATGACCAATTTTTGCGATGGATCCACAAAAATAGATTGTCCGTACACCCCCAAGAGAGCAAATCGGCGCTGTTGCCCAGGAAAAGTCCACACTTGGTAGCCATATCCAGAGTACGGGGTCGCTTTGTTGGGAGCAAAAGCTTCGGGGTGGCGTCGCCAGTC
>Ga0247844_1002399_pt1 | contig 30722 bp, 38 predicted proteins | sample LaCtaG_FD_192421 | JGI IMG/M metagenome (GOLD analysis project Ga0247844, IMG submission 192421) | Freshwater microbial communities from meromictic Lake La Cruz, Castile-La Mancha, Spain - LaCruzMarch201714.5m_1 | ecosystem: Environmental > Aquatic > Freshwater > Lake | place: Spain: Castile-La...
CCCGCTAAGGTAAAGCCAGCCGCCCATCGTGGTTGGCAGTGTGAGGCCTTTCAAATCGCACCCGCTAAGGTAAAGCGAGCCGCCCATCGTGGTTGGCAATGTGAGGCCTTTCAAATCGCACCCGCGAAGGTCAAGCGAGCCGCTGCCATTGTAATTTTCAATTATTTTTTGTGCGCTTTTCATTGTTGAAATTTTAGTTAAATGATGTGCAAATGTATGATACCGAATTTAATCGGTTTTTTGTTTTCGACCAAACGCGAATTTTATTCGACAAACGACCGCTTAAAATACGACCGCATAAGTTTTGATTTTTTGGCCTCCAATGCGAGCGCTAAATCTGAAATAGTGATCTTTCCATCACAGTACGAATTTAGGCGCATGTATTTTCCGTTTACCAATTTATAGCCGTCTAAACCCGCGTTTTTGTAGTATTGCGGGTTGTTGTATCCCTGGTAAAGCACCGTATTATCGGGCATCCCAACAAATGAAGGCGCAAAAACGCAAGCGTACACATCGCACGGCCTTGTAAGCGGCTTCCCTTTGGCGCATTTCAGCATGTACTGCCTTGTAAGCGACATAATTCCTTTTATATCCCTGTCGTAGCACATGCCCTTTACATCGGCTAAGCGAGCAGGAACGCCCGAAATTTGGATGTTTTCAAGGCCCGTGCGGGTGAACTGAATACATGCGGCGGCGTTACCATCGTCCCGAATAACAAAGGGATTCATGCCGCATTCTGACAAATATACCATGTAGTAAGCAAGTAGTGTGCTACCCGTTTCGTTTGCGATGCTTTGCGTTTCGGCTTTGAATATCCTAAATTCGTATTCGTCAAGATGCTTTTGCGCTTCCAATTCAAAACAGGCAATTGCATGGGTTGAGGTGTCCGAATTTTCGTACACTGGCGAAATGTACGATTGTTCGAAATACTGAATTGCGTCCGAAAACTGCGAGCGCCACAAAAACAGCACAAAAGCGATTGCAAGGGTAAAGGATAGTTTGCCAAACGTTGGCTTAACAATGACAGGCCAAATGAATTTTGCAAGGGCTACCGACCACCTGGTAAAAAACACAAGCACCCTAAAGGCTTGCATGATGCCCCACACCAAGGCGAAGCAAAACAAGAAAGCGATTAGGGCGCTTTGCGTTAAAAGTGTTTGGGCTATGTTGGTCATTATGCCTCTTTTATATAGCCATACATTTGGCCTTCTTTCGTAATGTTTCGCACAACAAAAAGGCATTTTTTGCCCGCAAATGCGCGAAGGTTGCCCTTTTGGTCGGCTGGAATTTCAACTTCTTGAAACGTATCGCGGTATCCATCAGTACCGCGTATTCCCAAAACACGAAACACGCTAAACCCGAATTTAACCGGGGTGTAGCCATTTGCTATGGCGTTTTCGGTGTATTCGGTGTAGTATGCGCCTGAACGCACGCCCTCTAATACCGCGTCCATTGAATCGGTTATTGGGGCTGTAATTTTTTTAGTTGACATGATCTTTATTTTTTTTGCGTTATGCCTTATTGGCCTTACAAAGATACAAATGGAGTACATAATTATCTAACCGTATCGACGAACGTGCTAAAAAATCCGACGAACGTACAAAATTCATCGACCAAAAGAAAAAGGCCCGCGCTTTTTAGCGAAGGCCTAACCTAAAATCCCATTAACTAACCAATTCTTTTGGCTCTTATCTCCAAAGAACTTGCGTTCCTAAGTCGTTTTGAATTTTCAAAGTGTCGCAGTCGTTCCCATATTGCCAAACTTGGCACTTTGCGTCAAAAACAGCGATTTTGTTTTCCGAAATAACAATTGGAATAGCCAAACGACCTTTTTGCGCACCATCAAAAACTAAGATCATTGAATCCTTGGTGAAACAGTACACAAATTTAGTTTGGTCGGCTTGGTAGTTCCATGCGCCAAATATTTTGCATTGATCTTCTTTTTCGCAGGATGGGAAAATAAGCGCACAAAGCAAAAGCAAAAATAGTATTTTTTTCATTGTTTGTTATTTTGTTGGGTTTTTACAAATTTATGGGTTTATTTTGGATATTGAACCTCCAAATTTCGGGCAATGCGGCCCGTAATGCGCAAGGCAATCGTTTCACCGCGCTGGAATATTTGCGCCCCGTCTGCATCGGGCAAAAAGCGGACGGCGGTATATCCAATATCAGTAGGCTCAGGCCTTACGTCCTTAACCTTTATCCAGTGCTCAGGCGCTGATTTTGCGGCCTTGAAGTATTCTACCTGTTGCTGTGTGTAGTCGTCTGTAACGGTCAATGTGTAAGATTCGTACGCCTCCAGCCCTTGCGCTGACAGCCCCTTGTATTTGGCGTTTTCTGCACTTGCTGTTGAACAAAGTACATCGGTAGCAATTTCCGTAAATTCACTGTTTATTGTGCGGTCGTCAATATCACAAACGAGCGTACAAATGCCGCCATACGGGGACACAAAGTATAAGTCTGTTACATTTTCGTTGTTCGCACATGAATGATCTACCGAAAATCGCAAATCTTGCGTTTGGCCTAACACGGTTGTGCTGTTCATGATCTCAACGCGGCATGTGTAGTAATCTATTTCACTGGCACTATTAATCAGTGTCGAAAGCGTTACAACCCTTTCAACAGATGTATTAACGCATAGGCTTTGCCACCAATCGACAAGCGAGTAAGAAGCAAGCACGGTATCAAACAAAGAAGCCGTGCCGACCTTAAAAATGCGTATGCGCAAACGGTAGCCCGTAGCAGCCGCGTATGTGCTTGCAAAGGTGTTGTACATCCAAAGCCACGCAAAGGACGTTTCTGTTAGCCTGGTAGTTTCGGGCTGGCTTGTGAGAAATTGAACAAGTGAGGTAAACGGCGGCAAATTGCCGGCAAAAAAACGGCGCGTTTTGTAAGTTTCCTCAATGGGAAACACGGCGTTAATAACCAAATAATCCTCTGTTTGTAGGGTTGTTCCATAAAGCACTTGACACGTTTGATCTCGATACGTCCAGCCGTATTGCAAAGCAAAGCGGCCCGTTAAGGTGTCAAGCGTTCCCGATGTTTCGGAACTTGCTGACAAGTCCGGCATTGGGGTGTAGAGCGTTTTTTTGGCCGCTTTCATGTAGTCAATACATTCAGCATCAACGGTGGCGCAACCCCGCTTTAGATTTATGGCTTCAAATTCAGTCACGGGTATAAAATCGCTTGCGGCACTGCTCCATTTCATTAAGCGTACAACAAGTTGATAGCCGTTTGAGTAATCAGGCGAAGTTCCGTTTGTTGCGGTTGCCGACCCACCCAAAGAAGTAACAGCCGTAAATACCATATTTGCCCCGGTAAAGTTGCCTTGCTCCCGGCAATCATTCCAGGTAAGTATTACGTTTATTGTGCCTGTTAGCGTAAGTCGCGCGCTCGATGCTTGCGCAAACTTAATATTTGCATTCAGCATGTTTCTAAGGTTCGATGCGGTTTCGATGCCGTTTGTCGTCACTTTGAAACTATTGCTTGTGTAGTTGCTACCTGATTGAACCGTAAATGTGTAGCCCCATATTTTGAGTATAGTTCCGTTTGCGGGTACGGTCGGCGTTGCCGGTATTACAAAAGCAACCGTTGCTTTCGATCCCGCTCCGGTTATCACATCGGCGCTGTCGGGCTGCAAACACCACTGTAAACAGTCGCTTACGGGAATAGGTAGCGGTTTTGTGCCTGTGTATGGGTAGGCAATACTTTCGCCCGGATCGGAAATTATGGTTAATGCCATTCTTTTTTTTGCAAAATTACGGGAAAAATGGCAATAAAAAAGCCCCGCGTTTGCAAGGCTCGGTATTCCGTTTTGTTGTGTTTATGATTGAAGTATGCAAACTAATCTGGTTTTTAAAAATTTCTGCGTGTAAACTTCACCTTCTTTTCCTTTTGGCGATGTTGAAACAGTTAGCATTTTTTCGGTCTGTGAAATGATGCTATTTATTTTATAAACCGATCCAAAATTCCACATCAAAAAATCACCCTCTTTTATTTCGGATGCTGGCGTTCCAAGTACTACGCCGATTGACTGAAGGCGCATTGCGCGTGGGTTGTTAATGCTTACGGTTGCGTATTTCATTGCGTTTTATTTTTGGTTGAACGATGTGACAAAGATAATAGCAGCCCCTTTGTTTTTATAATCGTATCGACGAAACACCACTTTTTATCGACGAACGTATGTAAGTGATCGACAAAAAGAAAAGCCCGTGTTTTGCACGGGCTTAGTTTACTGGTTTTGGTCTTTACGGTCAAGTATTGTAAGTATCGACCCTAAAACCACTCCGTTTATCATTCCGATAAGGTAGAAAAGTATTATTAGAAGGTTCATTGCTTGTTTTTTTATTGGTTAAGTCCTTTATATTTTTCCGGCCCCCCGTAAACTTGTCGCAGCGGCTCGTTTTGTATTTTTGGGTTTGGCACTACCCAATCTGTTATTCTCTCAAAAATGCGTAAAATGCCAAACCACAAACATACACCCGCGAATTTCCAAGAAAACAGCAAAAACAGTACGTTCATGTAATTGCCCGAAACACCGCTTATAAAGATGTTGAGCAATAAAAACAAGGCAATGCACACAATCAAAAGGTAGGTTATAAGCGTTGCGGCGGCGGCTACGTTGTGAATATAGCCACCATAAAAAGATGTGCCCCATGCGCTTATGCGTGTTTCGTTAACGGCTGTTTTTGCGACATACCTGGCAAGGCCCAAAAAGCAAAGCAGGATATAAAATATCTGCGTACAAACATAGTTCCCAAAATCCCACCATTGTAAAGTTTGGCCCCAAACCTTTTTCGAAGTTCGGTCAAAGTTGCGCTTCATCTCTTCGATTGTTGCGGCTGTTTGTATACTGTCATTTAATTCGCTTTGCGCATCCATCGAAGCGGTAACGGTTTTGGCTTTTAGCCTTTCCGTTTTTCCTTCTTTTTGATCGGGCATGATAAGCGAAGTTATGCCGTTTTCAACAATTTGGATACCGATTAGTTTTCCCGCGTTGTCTGAATCGGAAAAAGCCGCGTTGGCTCTTAATAATTCCGAGTAGGACATTTGTCCGTTTCCGTTTCTGGAAACTACCGCTTTTTCAAAAATAAATTTTACGGTTCCTACCGGACGGACATTTTCAAAGCGGAATTGTCCTAAGTATTCGGAAACGCGGACGGATTTTTGAGCGGATACGGAAACAGGTAGGACAAAAAACAAAGCGGACAAACAAAGCGACCAAAGCGCGTGTATTTTCCTGTCGGCTGGCTGTCCGGTTGGTTCGATCAACTTTTGGGGTTCCACCCACCGGACAAAGTGGAACGAAAATTCATTAAGGTAGTCCAAGTATTGCGACCACGTTTCCGCTTTGTAGTCGTGTTGGCTTATTGGGTTTTGCGTATCATCTGCCTGGTAAGGTGGCGTTTGTCGATCAAACACAAGCGTTTTGTTTCCCGTGTATAATAGCCCGACCATGCTACGAAAGCCTATAACAACAATCCATTGCCCGTCTTTTTGTTTTGCTTGTGCCGCTTCGCTTGCCAAAAGCAAATCCGCATTTGTGTAGTCTTCGCTTTTGCTCATTATCAGCACATCGGGGCTGATTGTGATCGAAGGCAAAGCGGCCTGTGTAGGCTCTTTGATAGCGTAGGATATTTCCAGTCCCTTGCCCATATTGTAGACCACACTTGCAATAATAAGCGCTGCAAGCAAAAGCAATAGGCAAAAATTCATAGTGAGAATAAAGGCGCTACTGCCCCACGAAATTACAAGTAAAAGCAACTCATCACCGTTGGGGTTAAGCGGCAAAAGCATGTAAGCCGCTATGGTAAGACTGAATCCGAGTAGGCAACAAACCCCTACCCCGAACAAAATTAGTTGTTGAAGCCGGGGCAAACCCGGTGCAAGTGGAACTTTCATGCGCGTTGGTATTTTATTGTGAATGAATTAGTTATGAAAAGTGCAATTCGAATTGCACCGAATACGACGTTTTTTTAAACCCCCTCCCCCACCGATAGGGGGCTATTTTTCATTAAGGGCACTGTGATCTTTTTTGAGCATCCGTTCACCGTACCCCCGACCGTTTGGGCGAAGGATTTTAATGATGTCGGATAGGCTGTATTTTTCCAACATTAACCGCTTAACACGCAATGCCCTTTGCAAGTCAGGGGTGTACCCCACATGCTTAACTTTGAGCGCGTTTATTTCGCCCACTGTTAATTCCACTTGCTTTTTTACGTCCCAGTCGAATACACCCTTTGCTTTTTCGAAGGAAGATAGGGTGTTAAGTGCGGGGTTTGCGGTAATGTCGTACACTGCCATAAGCCTATTTTTTCAGTTCATTAAATGAAACATAGAACACCCCTGCGCATAATGCAGCCATAATAAAGGCCAAAACTATTGCTGTCGGGTAGGTTCCTGTGTTGAATACCTCAGTTACAATGCCCAAAAAACGGGTAGGATAGCCGTCTTTGCCAAACCCCGTCAAGCCCCCATAAATGCGCATAAAGTTGCAAAATGCTTCATAAACGATCATTACACCCACAAGCGCACGGCCCGCCTTTGTCGATACCCCGGCCAATGTCATAGCAAACGGAAACGCGGAAAATAAGGACGTAAGCAAAACGGACATGCTTATGTGGCCGGAAATATCGGACGTAACAGCCCACATGTTTTGGACGCTGGCAATGGCAGGAACAAGCATACAAACGTACAAAATTCCGGTTTGTCCGGTTGTCCGTTTCCGCGTTGTTTCCGATTGTGTTTCCGTTTCCGGTTTGATTTCCGCTTTAACGTCCGGCGTAATGTCCTTTGGCTTTTCCGTTTCCGGTTGTGGTTCCGGTTGTGGTTGTGGTAAAATGTCCGGTTGCGGCGTTTCCGGTTCCATTTTTGATTCCGCCAAAACAACCGGTTTATTTTCTTTTGGCGGCGCTTTTGTCCGACCTTTTGTTTCCGGGTAAAGTGCGGACATTTCCGCTTGCGTTGGGACGCGGCTTCGATCAAACGATGTGCCGATATTTCGGCTCCAGCGTTTCCGCATGGCCTCAATTTTTAGCGGATCATTTCCACAAAGTTCTGCAAGTGTTGGCCCGCTTGCATCGGGTGCGTTACTCATTGTTGCGTTTTCCATGTTAATGAATTTTGAATGACAAATGTAACACGTTTATTTGATTGTGCAAAATAAAAAAGCCGTGCATTTGGTGCGCGGCTTTTTATAAGACAAAAAATAACCCTATTCAAATTTGACTTGGTATTCCCTGTACCCCGAATGGTATACAAGGCTATATTTTTGCCATTTAGGCTTAGACGTACATTCAGTCCTAACAACCGATTGTTCTTTTAAGAAGTCTTCTTGGACTTCGCTTTCGCTCCAAGAGCGGAGCGACATTTTCCCGGTAAAGCCGCTGTTCGCTGGCCCTTTCATGCCGTCATCAGAAGGGTTATCAGACGTAGAGTATTCCATTTCCCGGCGGTCAAAGTATCTGGCTAATCCTGTAGGTGTATGCTCCCATGTGTCGCCATTTTTCCCGGTATGTACTTTTTTGAAATCGCTCATTTTGTTTTATTTTTTGCGTTTCGTCTTATTGACCTTACAAAGATATAGACAAGGCAAACAAAAAAAGAACCGTATCGACCAAAACACGTTTTTTATCGACCAACGTACAAAATTCATCGACCAACGAATTTTTACGAAAGGATTACGAAAGAAATACGAAAGGGCTAAACAGGATTCACCATAAAAAAATCATTCATTGGGTAGAAAGGCAGTGGCGCTCTACAATCCATGTGTACCCATGTTTTTGTAAAGTCCGGGTTTTCGATTGTGTAAATTCCGATTGCGGCAAACTTGCTATAATTGGCCCGCATTGCTTCGATAATTTGGAGTGGGGTATATTTTTCGCTTGAAACGTCCAGGGCGTTTGATAACTTATGTTGCGACCAATCACCGCCCGTTTTTGTTCTTGGTAGCCGATAGCCGCGCTCGTCAAGAATGCCGCCCTTGTGCCAGTTGTTCGCTTGGATAGGGCTGTCTAAAATATCCCTCAAAAGTTGCGCACCTTTGATTATGTTTTGGTTTATAAACCACAAACAGCGCTGATCGCCTTTATAAAAACGGTGTATTTGCGGCGGCACAAATTCCTGTATGACAAAATTTTTAGAAACTTTCATTTTTGGGGTTTTTACAAAGGTAGGGGAAAAGGAAAAGCCCCGCAATTTGCGAGGCTTTTAAAAGCAAGAAAACCACCAGTTTATAATTCTACGCTGCCAATTTTGTAGGCCGCAAGGATGACTTTTGCGTTTCCCTCCGTTGTATATCCTTCGATCTCCATAAAATCATCACTCTCGTTTACTTTGGTGTTTTTAAGCGACACGGCCACGTCGTTAACAATTTTACCGGCTTGCCAGCGTGTTACGCCTGTGTCAATTTCCGCGTAGTGGTCTTCACCGTTGCTGGTTTCGAGCATGTGTATGGACATGTTTTGGCGAAAGGAATTTAAAGGCCATTGCATTGCGTTTTTATGTGTGAATTAATGATACAAAGATAAAAACCAGCGACTTATTTTTCATTCCTTATCGACCAAAATGCGCTTTTTATCGACAAATAAAAAAGGCTCACCAAATTGGCAAGCCTAAAAATCGGTTTTATCTTGGAGGATTATGCTTTAGCGGGTTTTGGCGGGTTTTTTACCAAACCCCAAATGATGCTGCCCAGGGCAAACAAAGACGTAATGATCGCGCCATAGTTTTTGCTGATAATGGCATCAAACAATCCTTTGAGCGACGGAACAAGGTCACCAAGCGCGGGGGAAAAAGCGGTAAGGATGCCAAGCAAATAACCCCATGTGTTTGGGTTTTGCAGCCATGCGATAAAGCCTACAAACTTCGCATCTTTCAAAAACAGGCGCACGTTGCCAATAAGGCCAACGATACCCAAAAGGTAGGCCACTACATCATTTGCAATATCGGTAGTAAGGCCAAATCCAACACCTACCAACATAATCAGGGAAAAAAGGAAGTTTTCGCGCTTCCAAATCGGTTCATTTTTCATTTTCGATATTTTTTATTTGATTTAAAATTGTTTTTGACTGGCTTAGCGCTCTTTCAAAGCGCAAAGAATCCTCCCTTAGTTTCTGTGAAAGGCTATCATTCACGCACTCAATGTGCGTTATGTCCGTTTTCCATTTTGGCGGCTCTATCTTAGTTGCTTCAAAATAAAAAAGCAAGCCTAAAAAAGCAAAAACCTCAAAAGCAATAAACAATAATGTTTTCATTTTAATTTTTTCAATGTTTTTGTTGCCTGTTTAACGTTCCGTTCAACTTCGGCCTGTTTTTGATAGATCGCCCCAATTTGCTCCATAAGTTTGATCTGTTGATCTTTCAATCGCTCGACCTGTTTTGTAGCATCTTCTTTGCACATCACTAATTCGGCTTGCATCTTCATTTTTTCGGCATCTTTGTTTCTGATTGTTGCTGATAAATACATGATTGCAAGTATCAAAGCAACAATAAAGAATACTACAATATTGCGCACGGCTAACTTAGAGAGCCCCCATGCGTCAAATTCTCTTTCTTGTTCTAACGGTTCTGACATGACAATGGTTTTATGGGGGTATGCCGCAAATTTACGGCCAAAAAACCAAAACTACACACTTATTGTTGGGTTTGGTAGTTTAAAATATATGTACCAGCAGCGAGCGCCGTGTTTACATTTATTGTAAAGTTCGATGTGGTTTGTGTGCCTATAAAAAAGTTTGTCGATTGCCCGGCGGCGGCGGCGTTTCTTGCCGTCAATGACACAAAAGGCACACTCGCATATGTGCCCACATAAGCAACATTAACCAGCGAACCAGCCGCAATTCCTGTACCGCTCACTACAAGCGTTAATTGGCCCGCTTTGTCGTTGCTCGAAAAGGCTTTTTTTACGGTTCCTGTACTACCCATGCCCACCTGTTTTGTCGTAGTTGGCGAACCATAAGCAAGGATTGTTTTAAAAACAGACGTAGAACTATCAATTTTGCCTTCAATTACGCGAAGGCTAGTATTGCTCCAAAGGCCCGGTATTTTTGTCGTGTTTCGGTTTGCTGTGACACCAAGCGGAATGCCTAAAGGCTTGTTATTACCAATGCGTAGGCTTACACTTGAATTGGGCGTTGTGTAGTACGCAAGAGCGCCTGTTGAATTTATTGACAGCAGGGTGTCGCCTAGGTTGCTGCTAATTATATCAAACGATCCATTGTTTTCACTACCGACATACCAAGTATCTCCGGTGGATGCTGTTGTATTCCAAAGGCGAACATGCGGCGAAGACGTGGACGCTGTTAGGCTGCCTGTGCCACGAAATACGCCCGTTCCGTCTACCCTTGTGGCTGTTGTTGAATATAAGCCAAAGCCTGCCAATGGAGCGCCGCCTATGCCTACTCTTGTGCCGTCAAACTGGAAATTTGAACTACCTGTAATAGTGCTTCCCCCGTTCCAATATGTTACATAATTTGCCGTCCCTGACCCCGTTACACCACCGCCTCCAGCCGTGCCAGGTGCCCACTTACCGCTATTCCACACAAGCGCCTGACCGTTTGACGTTCCGACAATCTGCTTTAGTGTTCCCAATGAATTTATGCCCACAACCGCCGGAAATGACGGTGTGGCCTCAATTGTATTGAAAGCCACGCTATCCCCTTGCATGTAGGTATATTCTGTGCTTGTAAGTCCAAAAACCTTATCAGATGATATGTAATAGTCGACATCCGATTGCCCTAAAATTACCGATCCGGCATTTCCTGACCATTTTTGTATTTCGGGGTCGTTTCCAGTTGAAACAATGTTAAACGGCACTTTGCCGCCCGCCGTATCGGTTGCCGTGAATGTAATTGTATTGGTAATAGTTGGCACAACATTCCAAGGCACGGTGCCGCTACCGCCATAAATGCCGTTCCCTAAACCTGTTGTAGCGATTGTAATAATGCCGTTTAATCCCGTTCCTGTGGTTGTTAGGGTAATGTTTGCCCCCTCTGCCAATTGAATAGAACCGCCCGAATTAGAAAGCGTTGCCGTATGAGTTGTAGATGTGCTTGTGTTGGCGATTGTTTGCAATTCGTTTGTCGTGCTACCATCTACCTCGGTTGCGGTAATCGTAATTTGCCCGCCGTTTGCCGATGTTGTTTCGCTTATTGAATTTATGCCCGCCGCATTGATCGTTACGCCTGTTGCTCCGCTTGTGTTCGAAAGCAAAACCGATGATGTGCCACTGCCAGCGCCCACACCTAAAAGCCCCTCGTTTGCGGTATTTCCATCTATTTCGGTGCCTGTAATGGTAAAGTTAGGGTAGGTTCCTGTCACAACATTAATGCCCGCGCCGCTTATTACTACCGTTTGATCGGGCGAAGTGTTGGCGATTGTGATTGTATCGGCTGTTCTTGTAAGGTTTATACTTGCGCCTTCTTTCAGCACAATAGCGCCACCACCGCCCGACAAAGCAATATTGTACTGTGTCGGCCCGACCCCTGTTGCGCTCAAAACTTGTGCCGATCCAGCCGCAGCCGTAACAATAAACTTTTGGTTTGTCGTGTCGAGCGTGACGGTTGCACCCCCATTGCCCACAATTGTAACCGTATCGCCTCGCATGACTTTAGCGAACTTTGTGCTATCTGAAATATAGAACAGTTTGCCAGGCACATTACAAGGGCATTCTAATGCCGCCTTAAACGCTGCCAAATTTGCAAAAGACGTTCCCGAAAGGTTGATCGTAAACGTTTCGGGGTTTGGTATGATCTCTTTTATAATCGCATTATTGCCCTGCCATTGGATTATGTAGGGCGCGTCAATCCACTTTACAACGGTGCCGCTTTTTTTAATGAGCAACCCGCAAAAAAAGCGGGTTTGTGTTTGGCCCGTGCAAATGTCACAACGTACCCCGGATAGATCGCCACAATAACACTCAAATGTGAATGTTTGCGCGTCCATAAATGAAGCAAGCAGGGCAAAAAATGCGAATAAAAGTATTTTTTTCATTTTATCGTCTTTTAAAAACTACGCCAAATGTCAATTCGCTACCAAGCAGATAAGCGGCGGACGTACAAGCGCTTTGAATCAATATGTCGAGCGCCTTATGTTTTAATGATCTCGTTTTCCATGTTTTTGAAACATGCGCCGTGCCTACGATTGAAGCACTTGCAAGCCCGATGTTATGGACGGCGTAAAGCATGTGGTAACTGTCTGTTAATTGCACGGGAATATACCAAGGGCGGGTATACTTGTTTTTCAACGACAGATTATTGTCCCAATATTGGCGGTTTGCTTTTGGGAACAGATCAAAGAATCGGTCTTTACGCCACATTGTAGCCTCGCGAAGCCCACCCGAAACGCCTGACGTAAAGCCTAGGCAAGCGGGCGCAATAGCGCGTTTAAAGGATGCTTTGAAGTCGTATTTTTCTTGCGCGTTTGCAAGGAAAGAAAGCGCCAAAAACAGGCACAAAAAAAGATTTTTCATTGTATGCGTTTTTTATGATGAAAAAAATTGTTACTCACTTGTGCGAACCCATCCAAGCGAACTATAATACTTGAATGTAAAGACTGAATATCGCGGCGCTGTGGTTGGGACGGTTCCGAAAATCGGGGTTGCGTCTGCGCTGTCGATCGTTAATGTTGTGACGATGTTGTTAAATACAAGCCTCGATACAAACCCATCCGAAACACTGCCAGGCAGTGAAAAAGTAAACGTGGATTGCGTGCCGCCCTGGTCAATAAAATTATCGGTCTTAGTGCTTGATAATTCAATTGGGCCTAAAGTGCCTGTGATAGTGTTGTATAATTGTGATGCGCGGGGTAGCGAAGGTTCGTATTTTGAAGTAACGCCGCTATAAATCAACATTTGCCCGTCTAGCGGTTCCGTTGTGGCTATCTCAACGCCTTGCAGTTTTTGGACCTTTGCGCGTTCGCTGTTGCCTGTTAAGTCGCCATTGAGCGGCAAAGTATCTGCTGAAAACACCTCGCCATTCCATCGCCAAACTTCGCCCACGTTTGGCGGTATGGTATCGAATTGGGCATGTGCCGAAAAAGAACAACACAAAAGTAGCACAAAAATAAATAGGCGCATAGATTTTGGTTTTAAATGAAGGGTAGCCGACATTTTAAGTGATCGGCTACCTTTCTGAATTTATCGTAACACAGTGACCGAAAAAGTGCCTGCCGATGGATTCACGGCCGCGGCTGTTGCATTTTGGTAGCGAATCCAAACAGTATCAGTAGTTACCCGCGCATTATACATGCCGCCCGTTGGGATATTTGAAGGTAGGCCCAAAATAACCTTTTCCCCTGCAACCGCTCCAACTACGCGAATGCCTAAATCGGCTGTTAAGTTTGAATTGACAGACCCAAAATCAAGTGTTGCGCTTGCGTCCATCTTTTTGACAGCCGCCGCATACCAGGTACCCGCGATGCGGTCATAAACTTGCAAAGCTCTCGAAGTACTTACGCTCGAATTATACCATAGGTGCGAAGTAGTACCAAGGATTGGGCGAAGTGAAGGCGCTACCTTTGAGTAAGAAACAGGAAGTCGAGCGTTTACCGCTTGCGCATTGGCAAATGATGCACAAAAAAGCACAAGGCAAAGTGCAAAAAATAGTTGTTTCATGTTTTATTTGTTTGTTTTTTATGAAAAAATGGCCCGCCTGTTAAACAGACAGGCCATAATATGAAGTGTTTACCAGGGTCAAAACTAAGCAACGGTGTACGCTTCGCCGCAACGGTCGAGTGTCAATGTAACGCCGCCCAAAACAAGCACGGTATTTACAGGGACATAAAACACAAGATCGTAAGAAGTCGTGTTGTCTGTCACGCCAATACTGCCGTATTTGTTTGCACCAAGACCCGCCGTCAAAGCGGCATCTAATTTGGTTGCAACTTGCGCGGCTGTGGTTGTGCCGGGTGTGATCGAAGTCAATGGAGACGATACGCCGTTGATTGTAAACGCGGTTGAAGCGCCGCCTGTGAAGGCCGACACGGCAACACGGCAAAGGCCGCGCTTAACGCAACGCGCCGTTCCTGCATTCACAGTTGTAGATGTGTTGTGCAGCATAGAAACGATCACACATTCGCCGTTGATCGAATATTCGGTGTTAGCGGCCAAAGTACGCGCTTGGATACCAGGGATACCTTCGCCGTCATCGTCAAAGCCGTTCGCCTTGAGTGCGTTGGAAATAGCGGCGGTAACGGCTGCCACACCTGTAACGGCGGGCGAAAACGTAACAGTTACATTGGTGCCAGCCGCGTTTTTGAAAATGATGTTGTTAACCGCGTTTGCGGTCGGAATCAAAACGGTATAAGTGCATTCGGTTTCGGCTGTGCCGGGGCAACAACCGCTTGCCGTTTTCCCAATCTTCGCCAAATTGTTGGCGTTTTGGGTAGGGTTTAAAAGTTCGCGAATCATAGTTTTTGATCGTTTATTTGTTATCAATTGGTTGTTTACCGTCCAAAACGCGGTAAAAATTTGCAAGTTCAATATCGCCCCACTTTCCAAGCGGGCAATGTGTTATTTCGGTGCGTAGTTTTTTGGGGTTGTAGTTTTCCATGCTTTTTGATTTCAAGTCTAAAAAACACCCACAAACGCCGCATTTGTTTTCCTTTTCAAGTCGATGCTCACAAGTACTGCAAACATCTAATCTTTTTTGTGCCGTTTCATCGTCTGTTTCAGATTCAACAAGGATGTTTTTGGCTAAAAAGTGTTGCGCTTTTAATATCAGATCATTCATTATAGGTATGTTTTACGGTCGTTATTCAGTCCCCATCTACGCCCGCTTGACTTTGGCGTTTCGCAGTCCACCCCGCAAAGTTCCATTTGGGTAAATGTGCAAGTTCCAGCGTCTTTTACTTTTCGAATCCACCGGAACATATTACTTGAAACAAGGTCAATTTGGCGCAAAACGTTTTGCTGAATAAATGCTATCTCGCTTGGTTTTGCGTCCCTTTGCCCGTTATTATCCGCCTCAACTACCGTTATGCCCTTTGCGCCCGATGTGTAGGTGTCAAACCCGACGCTATGGTAGTATGTTTTGAGCGCCAAAATTTGGCACAAATAACTATCCCAAAGCGTATTCAAACAAGCCACCGTAAATTTGCTTACGGTTATCCAGTTTGTGCCCGTTAGCGGGTCATTTGTATTGGTCCCTACGGTTGATTTAAACAGGCATCCGTTGCGGACCACAATCGCATTGAGCGCATAAGAAGTGCCGCTTTGCCAGTCCACCTGACTTGTTACGTCTGTGACATTCGCAGTCATATACTCGTAAAAATCAGGCCCGAAACAAGTAATAATGTAATTCTGCTCAACCTGCAAAATCAAATTGCAAATATTGGCCGTCGGGTAGTTTGCTAACACCGGGGCATGTTTTACAACGTCATTTGCAGATAAGATAGGCATTATTCGATTGTGTTTTGCGGATCCGTTACCGGGTTTGCCGTTTTGGGTGCGTTTGCATTTTTCTGACCCTCGATGTACATTTCCACCATATCCTTTACCGGACTTTCGAATGATATGGAGTAGTCGTTCATTTGCTCCATTCCGACCAACTTCCAAACCTCGCTAAGTATTGCGTTTGTGAAATTCAAAACTTTGTACCGCAGTTCCTTAATCATTGGGTCAACATTCAAAATATAGTCTTCAATAAAGGCGTTTGCGCCGCTCAATCCTACCGCTTGATCGAAAGCCATAAACTTTTTTGTTACCCCATGCGAGCGCAAAATGTATTCCGCATTCTGGTTACCCATTTCGGTGTACCAATTTTCGTTTGTGTTTGGCTTAACCTGGAAAACAAACATTTCTTTTGCTCCAATCGGGCGCGAAGTCACAAGTATGCTTTGCGGGTTCGCTCCTTTTTGCGTGAACTGGTGTTCCATGCGGTCGGCAAAGGAATTAAATCCAAGGCTTTGAGCGTCTTGATCGTCTGCTTCTTCAATCCCTTCAACCTCGATTATCATTTGGCCTGTAAAGTTTCCAGCCGCTTGACGTATCACATAGGTAGCGTCTTGAACTTCGCGGTACTTATATAAGTCACCCGATTCGCTGTCAGGCTTTCCGTACCATGTCCCGTCCCCTTCTTTTAGGTGAAATATCGTTTCATTTGCCCCGATCTCGTTTTGAACAAAATTAGGGAAAAGCGGTATGTGTTCCGGTTTGTTTTCCTGCAAATATTCGTTTGTCCAATATGGCGATATGCCCAAAACGCGCATTTCGCCCGGCTCGGTAAGTTTATACATAGCCGTTTGCGGCTTCACAAACTTCAAAGAAGCGCGAATCACTCCGAGCGTTTCAGCATAGGAAAAACGCACATAGGCGTTACCAGTTTGCTTCAAAGAAGTTGCCAGGCGCTTATGGAATTCAGAAACGCCGCCCTCAAAAGAAACATACGTTTTTAGGGCCGCTTTGTAGTCCTGAATTTCATTTATGGACATTGGCGCTTCTTCCTCCCTTGTATCATATTCGGGGTCTTCGGCCCGCTCAAAATATGCCTTGCCCCCGAATGCGTACTTTACAATCTTGTTTATCGTGCTTCCGTGCGTTGGCGACAATTTCGCAAGCATCAAATACCAATAAAGCAAACTGTGTCCCGTTTCCTTTGTCGTGCCCGCATACGGCACATACTTATAGGTGTCAAAGAACTTTTTAAGCCAATCCGCATCCCCTATTTCCTGTGGAATAGGGTCTGGAAGTTGGGGCAACTGAACAGATCGAAAAGCGCTGCGCATGTTAGCAGACACCGCAGCATTGTCTATTTGCTGTTGTGTTAATGTATCATCGCAACAATTATTTGCCATTATTCAGTTACCCCGTTTTTACTCGATTATGGTTTTTTGATCTCTTTTTCGATCTGCTTTTCGGTTGCGTTTTCCACCATTTCAATGAAAGGATGGTTTTGCAAGTAAAGCGCCTTCATTTGCTCCTGCGTTGCTTGCTTTTTCACGACAGTGCGCTTAGGCCCGCCTGGATAGGTTTCAACTTCCACGCTTTCGTCTTTGCCGTGCAGCGTCACAACCTCATCTCCGACATTTACGAAAAGTTGCGGGTATTGTAGCGCAACGTCTTTTAATTTGTAGTGTGCCATGTTTTTTGGGGTTTATAGCGCTTCAATCGCTGTGTCGGTTAAGGTTGCGTAAGGTGCCAGGGACTTAGTAATCCCGTCCACGTTCCATTCATGCCGTGCTTCATTTTCGGCAGTATCAGAAAGCGCATTGGGTGTAAGTCGAGCGGGCTGCAATTTGTTGACCGTGAAGCCGCCTGTTGCTGCTGAATCAATTTCAATGCCTTGCACAATCCGAGCGCCGTTTGTCATCACATGCACGAATACAAGTTGACAGCAAGCCGCCGCTAAATCGGTTGTGGATTTCAAAACGCTCGAAAGGCCCGCAAATTTGATAAACAAGGCTTGTACATAGCGAAGTCGCAAGTTTGTACGTTCACCCGTTTGGTTAAAAAAACTGGTACGGTCGGAATCTGGAACTAATTTTTTCCATTTTCCGGTGGTGGACATCGTAAAGCCAGAAATAGCCCCCGATGTTGTCGCAATTGCGGTAATATATTCAGCACTCACATAGTATGAGTACTGTACACCGCCCTCGGACGGCGTACAGGCGCTTGCGCTATTGAGGGCTACTACATCACATGCCATAATTTTAGATTTTTGAGGTTAAAAAATACGGTTGTGATTATGGGTTGATTACCGCGCGGGTAGATGCGTTCAAAATGGTAGATGCGCTTACAACGTAGTCCATGTCGACAATCGCTGCACCCCAACGGAAAGTGGTGTGCATGTACATTTTACCGAGGAAAGGCGCTGCAAGTTGTTGTGTTACCACAAGGCCAAAGCCGTCGAACTGTGAAAGCGGAATGCTGTCCACATCGTAAGCCATGCCAAAGCCACCCGGCGCTACGATTGTAGCACGGTGTGACTCCACGCCTGTGATAGCGTCAAACGTTCCGCACTCATCCCAGCGTACCGCGTACATGCCTTTGTATTTCAACACACCCGGCATTGGGGACATTTTTGGGTCTTCGCGCATCAAAGTGTAGTCCCAGGAAACGCCAGCATTTGCGCCTGTGCTGATAAGGAAGTCTTCCAGCGCACGGAAAAGCGCATCGGTCAACAACAAGATAGGACGCACATAGCGCGTTCCGATCCGGTAACCGTTCTTAATCATGGTTTTCAGCACAGGCTTCGCGTTCTTCTCAAGTTGCGCGATCAAGTCTGCAATATCGCCCGTATAGTCACCAGTTGCCGAAATGTCGGTAGTAGCGATATTTACGTTGAACTGTGGAACGCCCTGCGATTTCAGGCCGTCCAAAATCGTAACGATGCCCGCACAAGTGCCGCTGTCCATTTGTTGCGCCTTGTAAGCCGCCCAACTTTCAGGTGATGTGCCGTTGTTGAGGTATAACGCGCTGGTATCGGACGTGGTAATGATCGAACTGTTCGCGAAATTGTAAAGTGCGCTGCATGAATTGCCCAATCCCGTGTAAATGTTGTCCAAAAGCAACTGCAAAAAGCCTTGCGTTTCGGCTGTTGCTTGCAAATTGCGAACGTCGTTGTTATTTGCGGTTCCGAAGATGCCCTCCAAGCAGTCGCCCCAAAGAGCATCGGGGCACTCTTCGCCCATGTATTCAACCGGGCAAGTGTCAAAAACATCGGTGTTCAAACGGATTTTGCCGGAAGGCGACCAGGTGCAGCCGTTTGTACGGGCGCGTAGCATGTGTTCACCGGGGCGCATTGAAGCAATACGCGCTTTTTTGTCGCTGCCTACTTTCAGGAATGAATACAAGCCCAAAGTATCGGTAGCCAAATTGGTTTCCCGGATAGCGATTTTGTTAAAGATATTAAGGGCGCTCCGTGTTGGTACGCTTACCGTCCGGGTAAAGCCTTGCCCTGCGAGTTCTATGCCGCCGTTTCCTACGATAACAGTAGGCAAAAACGAACCATTAAAAGATTGTGCCATATTATTTTTTGTTTTTTAGGATTCTTTGTTGATTATTTCGCTTTGAAACCAAAACGCGCATCCATTTCAGCCGCTTCAATGACAATCGCACCGGACGGCGTTACTTTTGGCTTGAATTGGTCGCCGCCTTCACCTTCGTTCTTTTCAGTCACACGGCCCGCTTTCAGCGTTGATACTTCACCTGCAAGGGTTGTGATCTTTTTTTGCAAATCGGCATTTGCGTTTTCTTTTTCAGCAATTGCAGCCGTGAGGTTTTCGGCATTTTGTACCGCTTCTGCAAGTTTGCTGTCTGCCTCCGCTTTTTGAGCGTTTAGCGTTTCGATCATGCTTTCGGCGTTGGTAAGGCGCTCGGTAATGTCTGCAAACTTCGCGTCTATTCCTTTTTGCGCTTCAACCAAAGCGTCTGCTTTGATCTGCTCAATGTTTTGCACGTTTTCAAGTGCGCCGTCAATTTCGGCTTCCGTTACCGTTTCCGGGTCAAATCCAAAAAACGAGGTTAGTTTCCCCATTATTTCGGAATAAAATTTAGATGTTGCGATGTTCCACATTTGATTTTTTTGTTACATGCGCTTTTTCTTTGCCCATCTTTGAGCGCGTAAAAGTGCCAGGTTAAAGTTTCCAATGTTATCGACAAGCCCCCTGCTTTTTGCATCTTCCGCAAAGAACATAGCGCCGTTGAGTGTTGATTGTATTTTAGATTCGCTACCTTTTAACGGGCGCATTGATTGTACTTCTTTTTGGAACACGGCAGCATGCTGATCTGCCATTTGGACATATTTAGAAAAGTCCCCTTCTTGGGCCGCTCGAAATGCAGCGTTTTTGTCGGGTGACTTGCTTGCATATATGTCCATGTTGTTTTCCGTGTAATACTCCAAAAACTTCTTATCCAGCGAAAATAACACGCCAATACTGCCAAATTGCGCCCCTTCTGTTGCGGCGATTATTTCATCTGTTGCGCTTGCCGCTAAGTATGCAGCGCTGCCAGCCATCCAAGCATAAGAAATAACAGGCTTGTTTCTTTCTTGAATTACGTTTTTCATCATTGCCCCGGCTGTTGCTTCACCGCCGCCGCTATTGATTTCAAGGATTATGCTTGAAATGTTTGGGTTTTGATATGCCGCCCGAAAATCTCTAACCAGGGATTCAACACCGCTGCTGCTCAACCCATCATTCACACGCATAGCGCCCGACAATTTTAGCACCGCGATTGAATTAGCGGGCGTTAATTGTGCGTTGTAGATAAGTTTGGAATCGTTAATCGGTGTACTGTCGGCTGCGTAAACTAACCCCGCGTTTGCTTTGCGGCGCTCAGAAAGTCCAATTTCGTTAACAGAAAAACCAGACTGCCGCAACATTAAGTCGTGCAAATACTGGTTTAATACTTCAATTCCGAATGTTTGGTCAATGTGCCAAACGCCCGAAATTATCAGTTCGTCTATCTTTCTGTTGCTAAAATCTAACATGCCCCAAAGGTAAGGGGCTAAAAACGTAATAATATAGAGCGTTGTACAAACTATGCCATAATATGTACTACTTTTTTGTATGGTATAAAGCAAAAGCCCGCTTGTTGGGCGAGGCTTTTGTGTTTTCTTGCTTAGATATCGTGTATAAAGGAATTGCACACCCAAACAAAGTATTCCGGACTTCCTGGAAAAAATATTAAATGTTGCCAGTCGCCGCGCTTTTTCTTCCTTTGTGGTTGTAAGTAGCCAAAACACCATTTTCGAACTTTCCTGCGAGGATTTAAAAATTCTACCGGATGGCTTGTGTCTTTTGTTTTAACATCTTTCTCGCTCATTTTTACGCTTAGTCTTTTGAAATAAAAAAAATACGGCATTCGATAACCTGAATTTTTTCGCCTTTTATTTCTCGAACTTTTTGCGCTTTTATCTCTATTTGCGCACCATTGCCCACAATATCAGCAAGTTTTTCGGTATCGGAAACAAATGTGCCTTTGTGGTATCCAATACGCTGGATCATTTTTGATTTGTAAAGTTCCATTTTTTTTGGATTGTACTTTGCGCTCATTTTTGTGAATTTTAAAGGTGAATAATATTGTTGCACAAATGTAGCACAATAATATTATACTACCAAATAAAAACGGCATCCAGTTTCCCGAATGCCGCTAAAATTCACCAATAAAAAAACGCATCTTAGGGCTAACCCTTTTTATCTTTCATTTGCTTGTCAAGCCTGTGGCAAATGTGGGTAACTTGCCGCCGTGTTAAGCAATACTTTATTTGTAACTGATTTATACTTGCCCCGTCTTTCTTGTCGCTCCACACCATCCACTGACAAACTTCAACATGGCTAAACGTAGAAAAGTACGTTTTCAGCACATCGGGCAATTGATCGAACGAATCGACAGTGCAAATGTGCAACTTTTCACAAAGTAACACCGCGTTTTTTTCGATTATTTCTTGTATATTTTTTTGGTGCATCAGTTTGCCGAATATGCCAAATCCATTTTAAATTTTGTGCCGTCCTTATTTTCATCAAAATATGTGCAAATTCCAGATTCATCTGCAAGGCGTTCAAATATCTGATAAGACGGCGAATCAAACCGGACAAATACAAAGTAGTGCGCTCGCTTGCATGGTTTCAAATTGGCAATGATACTTTTAAGCATGACGCAATTTTTTTAAGTTCCACTAAATCAAAATCACAAGTGCAAGCGATGTACGCCCGTATTTTACTGTCACAAATTTCGGTTAATTTTGTGACATCGGCTACCGTTTTTTTGTTTGCCTTCATTGCTTCATACAACCAGGCAGATACCTTTTCGCGTTCACTCATTTACGATGGTCGTTTGCTTGTTTGATACGGCTTGTTTGGCCGCTTCAATATCGGGCCAATAATCGTTAATGGCAATTTTCAAAGGGTCTGTACTCCCACAGCATCCGATCTTTTCGCTGCAAATGGCGTTTTTGTCAACGAATGCCACAATCTCTGACCACTTATTTTTTGTGACCATTTCCAAAAACGGCTCCAACATTTCGGGTTGGATTTTTTCAAAATTAAACACCATCTTGTTTTGGTTTGAAAATTGGAACTTTTATCATTTCATTGATCGGCAAAACGGCCCGGACGCGGTCTATTTTGATGTTGAACTTTTCCGGTATTGATCCTTTCGGGACCGCGCCCCGGCGTACATAATAATCAAAGTCGCTTGTACTTTGCGCCCGCATTCCTGCCATAATCCGGGCAAAGTTTATGCCCTCATTGTTATCTTCGTTATAGTCACCGCGCACACGCGAACCACATGCGTAGACCTGCTCACCTTCGTACATACTTGCGATGTACAAGTATATCACCTTTGTAATTTCGGGCAATTGCTCAAACGATGTAATACCGCGTTCTTTGCGTAGCGCATCAATCAATGTATAGTCAAAGAACACCTTTTCGCCCTTTGGCCTGTTGGCCGCTTGCCTTATGTGCCACTCCCAGCGCTTAACATTGTCGGGCGTTGGGTCATACACCTCTTTTTTAAAAGGGTGCAATGTTTTGAAAGTGTTGTATGCGTCTATTGGTGCCATTGTTGCGCTTTTAATATTCAACTGTTTCAATGCAATTTTGTGGAACATCAAATGTTTCCCCATTGTAGCCAAATGCCGAATAGCCCGTTCCAAACCACTGTTGCTGCATTTCGCTTTCAGTGTATCGGTAAACATCGCCGCCCGAATCGGTCAAAATGATCTCAAACGTTTGGCAGGCCGGGTACTTTATTTTAAACCACCGCCCGTCTGTTTTTTCGCTGTATGCCGTTGGTGAGTAGGAAAAGGAAAAGTAATCTACTCCAATACTGTTAAGCGCATCCACCAAATTTGTAACATACGCCCGGCCCCCGATTGAAACGATATTCAAAATACCCAGGTCGACCGACAATGCTAATTGCTCGATGCCGTCAACTTTGAAGGAACTTATTACAATATCGTCTAAGGTTGTTTGGCGAACAAAAGCCCCAAAGTCTTGGTAATATTCGCATTCTTTGAAACGACAAGAACAAGGCCCGTCACAACATGCGGTTTCGGCTGGCTCAATGGTCAAAGTAAGCGGCGTTGGTGTTCCGTCGTTTGCGAAGTCGTTTATTGAAGTTCCTAGGCCAATGATCGGCATGCCGTTAAGCATGAACTTAAACTTTGTCCGCAAATCCCATGCCTGATAATCGCGTTGGGTCATAAAGACAAGCAAATCGACGGTAAAACCCTTTTTGTTTTGGATGCCCAAACCCAAATAAAACAGCACATATAAATCCGATTCGCCTTGCCCGTATATCACCGTCCCGTCAATCGTTGGCTTTACTGTGCCGCCCGGTGACAAATAAATGTCAATGCTTCGCTTTTGGGTTGCATATCCTATGTTTCGCGTTGCCGTTCCTTCAAAATAAAAGTATAGACTATTGTACAAACTTGTTGTAGTCGGACGCTGGAAAATCTTACCAAACGCATACAAAACACGCGGCCCGATATTATACGATATTTGCCCGTTTGTATTATCCCACATGCGCGGTAGGTACGGCGAAGGGTTGGGTGCCGTCCCTGCAAGTAGTTGGTATTGCTTTAGTGTCGTGGGCTGCCCTTCGATTGTAGGCTCATAGAACGGGTTTTGTATTTCCGTTATACTATCGGGCAAATCCAGCCCATTTAGGATTTTGCGGCTATGCGGCGGCTCCGTAAGTTCTAGGCTGTCAATATATGCGTCTGTGCTGTCCGAAAAGCCCAAGCGGGCGTAACGGGTAAGGGTATTTTTGATCGGCTTCAATTGAGCACTATCAATTACCGTTTTTTCTGATAAGTCGATGGGCTGTCGCTCTTCAAAAATAAAGCCCGGCACTACTTCACCGTACACATTCGCCCTTTTTTGTGGGTAGACCGTGACTGTTTTTGTCGTGTAGTCTGTTTGGATGCGCCCGTTTATTTTGTGTATAGCCCCGGCAAAAGCATTGTAAAGGGTGTAATCGGGGTCTATAAGGCTCGTTATTTTGAACGTGTCGCCTCGAACAAGCGTATTTAGTATTAGAAAAACCTCAAAAGACGATCCCTTTTTGAACGTGTAGTTTCTTAGGCTCCCGCTTTCGGGTGTAATGTCGTAGAAAAACCCGACACGTTGCCCCGGATTAAGTACGGCATCTATTGAAAATTCACAAAAGTTCGTTTCCCCTGCTGGTATCTTAATAACGTCTGTAAAATCACCTATTAATTGCCCTGTACTGCTGCTTGTTACGTCTGTTTCAGTCAAAAAACAACGCACCGTTACAAATCCGGTTGAATTGTTTTGTATTAAGTCCTTATGCTTGAATGTAAACAGCGCCTTGTATGGTAGCGGGTTTATATACTCGAATGAATAGCCCGTGCCGTATGCGAACGTGTTGCCCCCAGGATCGTACACGATATTATTAAACGCCCAGGGGTTTTGCGCAGTCAAATAATGAAAGTCGAGCGTGTTTTGAATTATAATTTCCACATCGCCACCCCGGCTTTGCTTGTAAAACGTGCGAGAAAGCAAATAAAGCCACTGGCGGCGCATAAATTCAGTGTCGAATATATTGCCCTCAAGCGTCCAACCGATCTCACAAAAGCCCTGTTTGAGTAGTGCGACCTCTGAAATAAGCGGGCGCAAATCTTCCAAAAACACACCCTTAACAGGCGGATCTGTAAACTGTACGGGTTCATCTTGATCTACCCAGCCGCCATAATCCACATCGGCCCAAAAAGTAGGCACGGCCCCATCTATGTATTTGGGCGCATCCCGGCTTGCGTCTACCCTTGCAGCGCTTAGGGTATCGTTTCCAAGGTTGATCGTATTTAGTTTTTTCGCTTTGGCTAAATCGGCCCAATTATCCGACGATCTGCGAAATTCCAAATCCCAGGTTTTGTCGCTTTCGTTTTTTGAGCGGAAATAGATGCGGTCAAATTGTAATTGGCTTTCGTTGTCGTATGCACGGCATTCTAAATATTCATAGGCATTGTCCAGTATAACAGGACTACCAAACACCGAAAGCGCTAAATCGTTTTTTCGGGTTTGTGGAATTGAAAAAGGTAAAATACCCTCAACTTTCAATTCATTCAAAATCGACAAAGATTCTACGTCCTTGCTTTTTCGGAATGTAAAACCCTTTGGCAAGTCAAGTGTAACCCATTCAGCGCCGAGCGCCTGAGATGCTGAATAAGATACCTTAACTTGTATTTTTGGCATTGGTAAAATTTTTACAAAAGTACGTCAAATTAGCCAATAAAAAAACGCCCTGCGGTTTGCAGAGCGCTTAAATTGAACTCCAATAAGGATCAACTTAAATATAGGCGGCGGGCTAACAAGCCTAGATTTCAGGCTTTAGCACCTGCCGATACTATCCGATTTAGCGAAAATTTGTTTTTCTGCCATTTGGCAAATACACAACCTCCCTGCTTGTAATTACAGTCTTATCCCCATCAATATAGCCTGACGATAACGTAACCGGCTCCAATGGCAAACACGGATTGGAAATCCACTGATCTTTTGGCTTCATGATGCTATTAAGCGCGGAAGTAAAGATATTCTTTTCGCCTGGCTGCATTCCTACTTCTTTGGCGTAGTTATTTGCAGATTCTAAAAGCGTATATTCCGCTTCTTCTGCTGGCGATGTTAGGGTAAATAGTGATCTTGGTTTTACTCGCTGTTTTTCCACCAACTGAATACAAACGGATTTAAGTATTTGGAATTGCTCTTTCCCGGTTGCCGAAAGATCAACTACAATATCATCACCGTTCCAATTTTTAGGAAGTTTGTATTTGTCGGCTCCCACATAGGTAAAGTTCAAGTCTAAAGCGTTGTTGTGCCGCTCGACATTGTAAGGGTCTTTTTTTTCGTATTGCATTGGTGCGTTTTTTAATCTGTGAACGATGCACAAATGTAGACATTATTTCCAAATAACCTAAACCGTTCTATTTTTTAACAAAGATTGTTCGCGTTGTAAACGCTGGTTGCTGTCATTCAATCCAAGCCCGATACTATTTTGCATAACAGGTGCCAAAATTTTTGCAATTTCCCGGCCTGCTATTTCTCCAATCTGTGCGCTTTGGGCATCGGTAAAAGACGCTTGCGAAGGCAAAACTTGAATAAGCGCACTTTGAGCGGGTAGGGCTACTTGTGGCCTAAAATCCAGCGCCCCGCCTTTTTCAAAGAAGCGCGTACCGTTTCCACCAAATGAATTTACCGCGCTTAACTTGCGAAGCATGGGCGCATTGCGTTTGTTTACAATCGCAAAAACCTCATCTTTTTCAACCTCAACCCGTGTACCATCGTCAAATTGACCCTTTGTGCCGCCCTGGCTATGCGGTTTGCCCCCAAACTTACCAAACTTCACCATACCACCGCGCTCGAATTTCTGGTTTTTGATAATCGCAATTTGTGCAAGCGTTGCTACCCCGGCTGCAATTGCGGCTGCAAAGTTTGATGTTGCAAGCGCTCGAACGACGGCTAAAGCGCCCTGTACAATTGCTTCTTTAACTGCCAAATCCTGTCTTTGCTTTGCCGCTTTCTTTTCAATTGTCAGTTTTTTAGCCTCAAACTCTTTGTTAATTTTTTCCTGCAAAACGGCATTGCCTTGTGCCGCGTCCAATCGCTTTTTGTACTCTTCGTCCAAATCGGCTATGGCTTTTTCTTTTGTACTTTCTATTCTTTGCCCTTCGATTTCAAGTACGGCCCCGGCAATGCTTTCGGCTGCGTCAATGGATGCCTGTATGATCTGTTCACGTCTTCTTCTGCGGCGCTCTTCTTCGCTATCTGCTGCCGCTTGTCTTAATGCGTTTTCCTTATCAAGTTCGCTTTTTATTTGCGCCAAATTGGCATCGCTTAAATCAGATTGAAGTTTCAGTAACTCCTGGTTGGTTTTGCGCTCATCGTCTACGATTTCGGCATTCGCAAACTTTGCCCGGTCAATTTCGGCACTAACCGGATCGCTGCCAAGATCGCTACCGGGTGCGGGTGCATTATCAGATAAGGGATTTCTAACACGCTGCGCAATACTTCGATTGTCATTTGCGGCCCCGGACTTGATACGGGCAACCGTTGCATCTATTATTTGAAGTTGTATTTGCGCCTTGGTAAGATCGCCTAATATTTTCGGAATCGCGCCCGTGTTGTTTTGGGTAACGGCAACTTGCAAGCGTTCGGTTAATTCATCCACGCGCTTTTTAACCAGTTCGTAGGCGTTGGCTTGTTCTTTGGCACTTTTGCCTGTTGATGTGCCAATCCCCTCTATCGTCTTTTTCCCCTCTTCAAGCGTTTTTTTTGTTTGCTCCTTTAGCCCATCTGCCGCCGTTTTACCCCCATCGTTGAACTGCCGAAACGCATCTAATGCGTCTTGCTGCGCTGCCGATAAGTTATCTTCTGCGCTGCGCTGCAAAGCGGCAAAGTTTTTGTCTACTCGCTTTAGCGAAGATTCAAGTTCAGAAATATCGCTTTTAAATTGGGCTTTTATGTTCGAGCGCAATTTATTAGGATCAATAACTCCAAAATTTCGAATCGTTTCCCCTGCTGTAAGTTGGCCTAATAATGCCCGATCTGGCGTTGCATCAAGTTCAACCTGTCTAAGTTTTTTCTGAACAATCTCAGATTCTATTTGCTCTTTTGCCCGCAACTTTAGCCGCTCTGTTATTTGCGTTCTAAGTACGTTTGTCGATAGAATCTGCAATCCGTTTAGTTGCTCAATATTTGCCGACTCTAACTGCTGTTGTGTTAATAAGGAAGGGTAAAGTTTTATCAGATCGTTTATTGCGCCTTTCCTTTGATCTTGCGTTGCCCTGCCATCTCTAAGGATATTAAAATTTCGCTCTGTGGCAATACTATCCCTTTCAACTTCTTGCGCCGCTTTCTGAAATGATGCTGATAGTATATCATTCGCCTGTGCTGCCCCGCTTGTTGCTGCCCCAAAATCAAAAAGTCTGCCATATGCGCCCGAAAGGGTGTCGACAAGATCAGTGGCCCCGTCAACAATGCCCTTTAGGGAATCGGCCAGCGCCCCGTCTGCAAATAAATTTTGGAAAGCGTTTGAAAGAGATTGTACAGACGCTCCAAGGGTTGCGTTTTTCTTTTCGTATTCTTGCGTAACGCTTGATGTTTCGTTAAGCGCCCGGCCTGCTTGCGCCGTTCTTTTGCTTAACAGGTCAAGATTGCCCCCTAATTTGCCTACAACCTCAACCGTGCCTATACCGTCTAAATCCAACTGCTTTAAAAGTTTTTCAAGTTCGGTATTGCTAAGGTTTTTGTCGTTTACCTTGCCCAAAAACAACTCAACCGCGCCAAATAAATCCTTATTTACAAGTTCTGTAAATTCCTTTGCCGAAACACCCGCCGCTTTTGCAAACTCCCCAGGCGAAGCGGCAACACGTTGCAAAACGCGAACAAAACCAGACGCGCCCCGCTCTGCATTTACCCCTAACTCGTCAAGGGTTGCGGACACCCCGATAATATCACCGGACGATATGCCAAACTGTTGACCTAATCCAGCGATACGACCCGTAAAGTCTGCAATAGTGCCAGCGCTTGCGGCTCCTTCGGCTTCCAAAAAGTTAAGCGCGTTGCCGATTTGCAAAATATCAGCGCCTACATTGTCTGTCTTAATGTCATTTAGAACGTTTCGAAGTTTGCCTATTACATCTGTGGTTTGTTCCACGCTACCGCCAAATTGATCTCCAAGGGCAACGTTTACCACGTCCACTGATTCGACAAACCCCTGTAATTGATCTTGCGCAACGCCCAGTTTGCCGCCAATTTCTGCAATGCCCAACTGATCGACAAGTGAAGTTCGGGTGTTGCGCTGTTCTAATACGTCGGATAGTTTTTGCACTTGCTCCGTGCTGATATTGGCCGCTTTCGCTACGTCTGCTATTTTGTCCGATACTTGCGCGTTTACTTGTATTGCCGTTTGCCCGATGCTTACTATTCCTTGTATAGTTGCAATAATGCCCCCGCCTATCAATCCGCCCGTTACAATATCTGTCAGGCTTAACAGCGCACTTTTATAATTCCCGACATTGCCCGTAAACCGCCCTAAACTTTCTTCAATGCCCCCGATTTCCTTCTTTACCCGTGCCGCGCTGGAAACAAGCCCCTTGCCAAAATCGCTATTGCGTTCTGCTGCTGATAGTTTCGTTATTTGGTCTGTTAATTTGGAATATTCCAAGCGAAGGCCTGCTAATGAATCTTTGGGCACCTGCGTTGCTTGAAATTCTTTGTTAAGCGCCCTTTGTTCCGCTTTAAGTTCGGATGCTTTGATCTTCGCGTCTGTAAGTTGCCGCACTAAATCAGTATAGCCGTTTGCGCCTTTTGCGGCTGCTATTTCCTTGTTTAGTTTTTTGATCTCTTCGCGGTTGGAAACAATAGCCGCGTTTACCCCCGCATCTTGTGCGACCAACTTAAATAATATAGTTTCGGCCATTTGGTTTTTTTGCAAAAATACGGCTTTTTCACAATATAGAAAGCCCCGACGTACCGTTGTACGCCGAGGCTAACTGATCTCATGAAAAGTATGCTCTTTATGGCTTATGAAACAAGCCCTAATATCGCGTCCCGTTCTTCGTAGGAAAAAGAAGGGGTTTTGATAATGTTACTAAAATATTCGCCGTTTTTTTCGACGAACGTACGTTTTCAATCGACCAACGGACTATCCAACATTCAAAACCAAAAAATCGACACTTACTTCCTGGTTCAATTCAAACGCAATGCGCGCCCCGTATTCCTTTTCCAGCATCATTGCAACATCGCCAATGCTTTCTTTCAATACGGCGGTTACAAACCCCGTGCGCCGTCCGTTGCGCGTGTGTGCGTAACTTCCCCGCGTTGGCATCCCTTCGCGCTTTTGCTTTCGCGCCGTGGCGAATGCTGCGCTTTTGGCTTCGCGTTCGCTTTTGCCTTTAAGTTTGAAAAACTTAATCAGTCCTTCGATGTACTTCGATTTGCCACCCCGGCCCGATTTGCCCCCGTAAGGGATGCGGCTTGCCTTTACCCCTGTTTCGATTATGATGCCGTAACCAAGCGCGTACATGGTTGCGGTTGTACGATCACCTTCAACAACAATATTCCATTCAATAGACTTTGACAGCGCCCCGGTTAGTTCATGCCCTTGCGCTTTCAATTCATCTTGTAATCGCTTTTTGATTAGGTTAAGCGATTTTGTTAAGGATATTGCTATTTTGTTTTGCATGATCTTAATTGCTTACGCGGCGTAAAACAATGCGTTGGGCGGTGTTTCCAAACTCCAGATTGATCCAATACCCTTCGCGCAACTGGAATAGGGTATTTGGCCCCGCGAACGGGTAATTCACCAAGCGCATAACTTTCCCGTACAAAAGCATAGTTCGCGGCGTTCCACCTGTTGCGGGCTGCAATCGTATGCGCTTATTGGACGATAGTCGCGGAAATGTCGCGGCTGTGCTTGTTCCCGAAAATTCAATTTGCCAGTTACCTGTAAGAAATTCCTTTTCGTAACTATCCGCTATTGCAGTAATCGGGCTTCGCAGTAATCGCGCCGTTGTGATTGTGTCTAACTTTGCCCAATCGGACGTTTTTTGGCGCATTCGGTATGCTGTTGCGGCGGCGGCTGCAATTTCGTTGGCTTCGCCTTCGATTTTTGCCACATATCGGTTGAAAATCGTCAAAGTGTCACCCAAAAAGTCCTTTTTTTCACTGTAAGAACCGTTCGTGTATTCGATGCGGCTTAACTCGAAAAATACGCCTCCCTGGTTGACAATGTAGGTTGTATCCAGCGTGACGGTTTGGGT